>Ga0272441_10011112_pt1 | contig 13441 bp, 7 predicted proteins | sample SSMProp6N_FD_193582 | JGI IMG/M metagenome (GOLD analysis project Ga0272441, IMG submission 193582) | Marine sediment archaeal communities from Little Sippewissett salt marsh, Falmouth, MA, United States - SSM-Prop-6N | ecosystem: Environmental > Aquatic > Marine > Wetlands > Sediment ... | reverse complement strand
ATCTATGGCACACGTGCAATCGGCCGCGATAATGAGGTTCTCATCGCGCGCCCGCTGGTAGAAGGGATCCGCGTACTCCTCCCCGCCGAAAACGTGGTCCTGAACCTTGAAACCTTTCAGGTCGCACGCCTTGACCCCCACAATGCAAAGCGGCTTGGTCCGTGTGCGTGGCGGCTCAGCCTCGAATCCCTCTGCGACCTTTTCGCGCGCAAGAAAGAAAAACGCCTTCAGCGGCTCGAACGCCCTCACTTCCACCGCAACCATGCCATCCAGGGCGCCCCCAGCGTACTTGCGGTAGAAACGCTGCTCGTCCTTCTTGACGGGGACGAATACCTCGTACTGCCGGCTCAATCCGTCCAATAGGGCGATAACCTTGCCTTGCGCGATGTAGTACATAGGGCGACTCAACGCTGCTCTTGCCAGCCGAGGAACACACAACCAACCGGGAAACGTCCCAAACGGCGTGAAGGCGCGTGGAATGAAGACGCCCCCTGCGCAATCGGCTCGGGACAGAGATCAACACAAGCACGGTGATGGGCTCCCCCCGTATTCCCCCTGCCGGGCCGCTCGCGCCAGAATCGCGATACAGACACGCGACCCTTCTTGGAAGTCCCTTCGAGCACGTCGCTACTCCTTCCGCACTGCAGGCGCTGCCACAACTACATGAAGGAACTGCACGCACCTCAGGCTCCGGCTTCGTGTTTCGTCAGCTTGCCGGAACTCCCGCCCAAGAAAGCGATCTCAAAATATCACAAACACATGAGAAGCGCAAGACATTTCTTTGGGCGTAAGAATACCCGACGCGGTCGCACGCAAATCACTTATTATCAGTATGTTATGAACTTCTGCCTTCCTTGGCCCGGCCGCGCCGCACGACACCATTTGGCCAGTGATCGCTCGTGCCCGTTCATTTTTTCACAGGAAAACGCCTGGCCGGGGAGCGTTCTGGGAGGGCGAGCGTTCTCGCGGAGGAGCCGGGGTCGGGGACCGATCCCTGGGCTCTGGCGTACGCCTGAGGGCCCCTGAGCGCCCGGGGCGCCACACACGAAACAACGAGCGCCCCATGCCCCCGCCCGCCCACGGCGCGCACAGGCCAATCACAGCCAGAAACCCCGGGAATTCTTGGGCGGTCTCTGGGCGCTCGCTCCACCACTCGCCCCAGTGGTTTTGGTATACTCCGCGTTGGCGCAGACCCGGGAGAAAGGAGCAGCAAATGAAGTGGCGCAAGATACGCGGGAGCTTTGCCATGGCAACGGTTTTTTGGGGATGCACCGGTGTGGCCGGGTTTGCACTCGGTATAGTGGCTCAGGAGGCCGGCGCAGAGCCGGCGCCCGGCGGAACCATCGCCGTGGTTGACCGGCCGGATGCGCAGGAAGCGGGTACGGCGGAACCGAACGCGTTCTATGTGGGCAATCGGCCACCGCTGATCCCCAGCCCGTTCATGAAACTGCCGATTGGCGCGATCCGGCCCGAGGGCTGGGTGCGCAAGCAGCTCGAGCTGCAGGCCGACGGGTTCATCGGTCGTCTGACGGATATCAGCCGGTACCTCAACAAGGAAAACAACGCCTGGCTCAGCGCGGACGGCGAAGGCGAGCACGGATGGGAGGAGGTCCCGTACTGGGTGAAGGGCTTTGGCGACACCGGCTACGTGCTCGGCGATGAGCGCATCATCCAGGAGGCGCGCATCTGGCTCGATGCCGCCATCGCCGGCCAGCGTGAGGACGGCTACTTCGGCCCGCGCGCCAACCTCACCCACCTCGACGGCAAGCCGGACCTCTGGCCCAACATGATCATGCTCTTCGCGCTCCAGTCCTACTTCGAGTATAGCGGCGACGCGCGCGTCCTGGACCTCATGACCAAGTATTTTCGTTGGGAGATGTCCATCCCGGAAGACGACTTCCTCATCCCGTTCTGGCAGCAGCAACGCGCGGCCGACAATCTTTTTAGCATCTACTGGCTGTACAACCGGACCGGGGAACCGTGGCTGCTCGAGCTGGCCGGGCGCAACCACCGGCACACGGCCAACTGGACCGACGACGTGGCCAATTGGCACAACGTGAATATGTGCCAGGCGTTCGGGGGGCCGACGACGTACTATGTCCAATCCAAGGACCCGAAGCACCTCGAAGCGTCGGAACGCAACTACCGCAAGATACGCGACATGTACGGGCAGGTCCCCGGCGGGCTGTTCGGCGGCGACGAGAATTGCCGGCCGGGCTACACCGGCCCGCGGCAGGCCATCGAGACCTGCGGCATCGTCGAGATGATGCTGTCGAGCGAGGTGCTGCTGAAGATCTCCGGCGACCCGAAGTGGGCGGACCGGTGTGAGGATGCGGCGTTCAACACGCTTCCCGCGTCGATGACGCCGGACCTCAAGGCGCTGCGGTATCTGACCGCGCCGAACCTGGTGCTGTCGGACCGGCACAACAAGTCCCCCGGCGTCCAGAACCGCGGGCCGATGTTCCTCATGAACCCGCACGGCCACCGGTGCTGCCAGCACAACATGGGGCACGGCTGGCCGTACTACGCCGAGCACCTCTGGCTGGCCACGCCGGGCAACGGCCTTGCGGCCATGCTGTACGCGCCGTGCCGTGTGACCGCGAAGGCCGGCGACGGCGCCGAGGTCACGATAGACGAGCGGACGCGGTATCCGTTCGAGGGTCGAATCGAGTTTGCGGTCTCGACTTCCAAGACCACGCGCTTCCCGCTGTACCTGCGCGTGCCGGGTTGGTGCGACGGACTTGCGGTGACGATCAACGGCGCCCCGGTCAAGGTCGAGGCCAAGCCGCAATCCTATATCTGCGTTGACCGCGCGTGGGCCGATGGCGATACGCTGGTTCTCGAATTGCCCATGCCGATTACGATCACGAAATGGGAAGAGAACAAGGGCTGCGTGTCGGTGAATCGCGGGCCGCTGACGTATTCGCTGAAGATCGGTGAGAAGTATGTGCGCGAAGGCGGCACCGATGACTGGCCCGCGTGGGAGATTCATCCGACAACGCCCTGGAACTACGGGCTCGTACTCGACGAGGGAGGCCCGGCCAGATCCTTCGAGGTCATCGAGAAGGAGTGGCCTGCGTCCAATCAGCCTTTCGAGGCCGATGCGGCGCCCATTGCGTTGCGCGCGAAAGCCAAACGAATCCCGAACTGGCAACAGGACCCTCTCGGCTTAGTCGGCAAAATGGAACCCAACCCGGTGAAGTCGGACCAACCCGTCGAAACCGTGACGCTGATCCCCATGGGGTGCGCGCGGCTCCGCATAGCGGCCTTCCCCACGATTGGCGAGGGCCCTGACGCCCATGACTGGCCGCCACCACCGCCGCCCCTGCCGCTCAAGGCGTCGTACGTCCACGACAGCATTGAGGCCATCATGGACGGCGTCGAGCCGAAGAATTCGAACGACCAGGGCATCCCGCGGTTTACCTGGTGGAACCATCTGGGCACGCAGGAGTGGGTCGAGTATACCTTCGAGGAGAAGGAGGTGTCCGAGGTCGAGGTGTACTGGTTTGACGATACCGGTGTCGGGCGCTGCCGCGTGCCGCAATCCTGGCGGCTCCTGTACAAACACGGCGACCAATGGCTGCCCGTCGAGAACCCGGGCGCGTATGGCGTGGACAGAGACCGGTTCAATAAGGTGGCTTTTGATCCAGTCAGTACCTCGGGATTGCGACTCGATGTCCAACTGCAATCGGACTTCTCCGGCGGAATCCTCGAGTGGAAAGTGAAATAGCGCGAGCAAACGGATGATTGGGAGACGCACAATGAAACGCACGACCGGTGGACTACTCTTACTCACAACAGCCTTGGCGGCCGCGTTCTGCTTCGCCTTGGTTCCGAACGCCGCAGCGCAGGGCGACAGCATCCCGCGGGCGGAGCATCCCCGCCCCGATATGGAACGCGCCGAGTGGCTCAACCTCAACGGCGTCTGGGAGTTCCTCGAGACGGATGACAATGACGCGCAGTTCCTGGGCGATGAGGCCTACCCCGACAAGATCGTGGTCCCCTTCTGCCGGGAAAGCAAGCTTTCGGGCCTGCAGCGTAAGGGCTTCGTCACGAACGTGTGGTACCGGCGCTCGTTCGCCGTGCCTGAGAACTGGCGCGCCGAGCGGGTGTTGCTCCACATCGGCGCGTGCGACTGGCGGACGCGCGTGTGGGTCAACGGCGAATTCGTGGGCACCCACACCGGCGGCAGCGCACCTTTCGCGTGCGAGGTGACCGCGGCCGTGAGGCCGGGCGAAAACCGGGTCGTCATTCACGCCTTCGACGACACACGCAGCAACCTCCAGGCCTGCGGCAAGCAGTCGCACAAGGAGAACAGCTACGGGTGCGTGTACACGCGCACTACCGGGATCTGGCAAACCGTGTGGCTGGAAGCCGTGGGCGGCACCTATGTCCGCCAGCTCACCGTCCTGCCCGACCCGGACCATGCCCGCGTGCTGCTTCAGATCGAGCTCGATGGGCTGTCCCAGGGCATCCGGGTCAAGGCCGAGGCGCTTGCAGAGGGCGCGCCCTCTGGGGAGGGCGGGAGCGTGGGCGAGGCCGTGACGCCGGCGAATTGGCGCAACTGCTTCCTGGTGCTCGATCTCTCGCTCAAGCATCTCTGGTCCGTCAAGGACCCGTTTCTCTACGACCTCGAGCTGACGCTCGATCGCGAGGGAGAAGTGGTGGACCACGTGAAGAGCTATTTCGGGCTCAGGAGCGTGACCATCGAAGGCGGCGCCATCCTGATCAACGGCGAGCCCGTGTTTCAGCGCACGGTGCTGGACCAAGGCTTTTACCCGGACGGGATCTGGACCGCGCCGAGCGACACCGCCCTGAAAGGCGACATCGAACTCTCGCAGGCCGTCGGCTTCAACGGCGCGCGGCTGCACCAGAAGGTGTTCGAGCCGCGGTTCCTGTATTGGGCCGACACGCTCGGCTACCTCGTGTGGGGCGAGTACCCGAACTGGGGGATGGACTATCGGAATCCTGCGGTAGACGAGCCCGTCCTCAGCGAATGGACCGAGCTCGTCGAGCGGGACCGCAACCATCCAGCCATTGTGGGGTGGTGCCCAATCAACGAAGGCCCCCGGCCCGCGCCGCAACTCCAGCGCGCCCTCGTTGCGCTCACGAAGTCACTCGACCCGACCCGGCCGATCCTCGAGGTCAGCGGCTATCACCATAGCCTGCTTCACCCCGAGGTGCTCGATACGCACGACTACGACCAGGAGCCCGCATCCTTCGCCGCGAAGTGGGGCAAGGACGCCGCCCCAAGCGATCAGATTCCCCTGCGCTACCGCGGCGGGGCGCCGGCCGGGCCGCACGGCGAGAGCGAGGGCATACGGTACCGCGCTATCGCCGAGGTACGCACGCCCGTGCCGTTCTTCGTCAGCGAGTATGGCGGGATCGGCTGGGCCACGGAAGAGGGATGGGGGTACGGGAATGACCCCAAGTCGCTCGACGAGTTCTATGCACGGTACGAGGCCCTCACCAACGCACTCCTGGACAACCCGCGCATGTTCGGCTTCTGCTACACCCAACTCACCGACATCGAACAAGAGAAGAACGGCGTCTATTTCTATGACCGAACGCCCAAGTTCGACGTCGAGCGGTTGCACAAGATCAACGCGCGGCAGGCCGCCTACGAAAAGAACCCGCCGTGCAAACTCGAACCGGCCGCTGAAGCATCGGTGGGCTGGCGCGTCCTGGTCGGGGCCGTGCCAGACGGCGACATGTGCCAGCCCTGGCGGTACGTCATCGAGAAGGCGCCGGCCAAGGACTGGGCCGCCCCGGACTTCGACGACAGCGCGTGGAAGCCCGGCGCCCCCGGTTTCGGCAAGAAAGGCCGCTGGGAAGACCGCATCGGAACCCCGTGGTCCGGCAAGGACATCTGGCTCCGGCAGGCCTTCGACTATGACGGGGTGGAGTTTGATACGGCCATGCTCGTGACGCACCACGACAATGCCGCCGAGGTCTACGTGAACGGGACGAAGGTCTGGGAGAAAGACGGCTGGAACAATGACTACGAGGGCTTTGACGTCACGGAAGGCGTGCGGCAGGCCCTGAAGCCCGGCACGTGCACGATCGCCGTTCACTGCCACCAGGACGACGGCGGCCAGTTCATCGACGCCGCGCTGCTGCTTGGCACGAAGAGGTAAACGACTTGGAGCACGCAAGCAAGACAACAAAAGACATTGAGCATACGCCTTGGCCGCAGGACCTGCACATCCACACCACGTTCTCGTATGACGACGGGGCGATTGTCCCCGAGCAGACCCTCGAACTCATCGCCGCGGTGCGCCATGCGCGTGTCGTGGGCATCAGCGACCACTTCGAATTCGTATGCGGCGAGCGTTTCGAGGCCTACAGCAACGCAGTGCGCGCCTGCGGCTTTCTCCTGGGAACCGAAGTGCCGGGGCCGGACCGGGCTGACGAAGCAGCCGAAGCACAGGTGGACTACTACATCCTCCACTGCAGGGACACCGCCGAGGACTATGCCGCGGCGGAACGGCTGCTCGATACCGCGCGGCCCGTCATCATTGCGCACCCGATGATGCTGGACACGGACCTCGACCGGACGCCGCGGGACTGCCTGATCGAGATTAACAACCGGTACGTATGGCGCAACGACTGGCGCGCCCGCCTCGGCCCTTACGTGGACCGCTTCCGCTTTGTTGTCGACTCGGACGCGCATCAGCCGCATTGGCTCAACCAAAGCACCGCGCGCTGGGTGGCCCATGAACTCGGCGTACAAGAGACGCTCCTTGTCTCCGGGTGAGTTCACGCCTCACGGTCGACCGCACGGGAAATACAACGGCGGCTTTTTGCGTTCAGTTGATACTGGGTTCTTCTGCAGGGGTTTGGGCAGAAACAGGACGGTGGCAGTGTGAAACGGCACAGAACAGGCGGCACTCGGCTCGATTGGCGGCTAGGGCTGGCATGTCTCGTGCTCGTCGCCGTTCAGGCAAGGGCCTGCGATACGCCCGTCTATCAATGGGCGCTGGACCAGTGGGCGCCCGACCTCTACGACGTGACCGTGTTTCATCGCGGCCCGCTGACGCCCGACCAGCAAGCGCTTGTCGAACGGCTGGGACCCAAAGCGGACGATGCCTCGGCTGCGGCGGATGGCACGCCCTGCCCAAACCTCCGCGTGCGCGAGATCGACGTCTCCTCGCCGCTGGACGATGCAATGCAGGCCTTGTGGGAGCCACACTCGGCAGAGGACCTGCCCCTAATGGTGATGCGGTATCCGCACTCTCCACCGCGCCGCCCGGACCTCTGGTCCGGCCCGCTGACCGAAGCGAACGTCGCGTCCCTCGCGGATTCGCCCAAGCGCCAGGACCTCGCAAAGCGCATTGCCTCGGGCGACGCGGCCGTCTGGGTCTTCCTCGAAATCGGCGACCCCGAGAAGGACGACCCGGCGTTCAAAACGATTACCAATGAACTCGCCAACCTCCGCAAAGAGACCGCAGGCGATGGCCCTATCGCCTACCAGCAGCGCCCGATGGTTTCGGATGCATTCGATACCGTGAACCTCTCCGCAGTGCGCGTTCGCCGGGACGACCCGGCCGAGCAGGTATTCGTCGAGATGCTACTGGGCACGGAATCGGATTTGAAGTCCTTCAACGAACCCCTGGCGTTCCCCGTTTTTGGGCGTGGCCGCGCGCTATACGCATTGGTGGGCGCAGGTATTACGCCGGCCAACATCAAGGAGGCGATCCTGTTTCTGGCCACGGCGTGCACCTGCATCGTCAAGGATCAGAATCCAGGCGCAGACCTCCTTATGGCCACGGACTGGACGGCCGTCCTTCGGGATCGTCCTGTGCCGGTAGCCGCGCCACCTTCATCCCCTCGCGAGACCCCGGTCTTGGAGCAGCAATTGGCCGAAGTGAGTTCGCCGCATCTGCTTCGCAACGTGCTCGCGGGCTTGGCCGCGGCCTTCATCGGCGTCGTCGCCGCAACCGTCGTGCTGGCCCGCCGCAAAGGGTAGCGCGCCCGCCCTGCATACAAGACGAACCCGACGCATCACGGGGCATCTGCGAAATCGAGAGCCGTTGATGCTATTGGCCGGAAGCGCCCGTCCAGATGCGCCCCACCGCGCGCCCTCGAGGCGCTCACAATGCCAGAGCTGCACCATTCCGCAAATGCCTGATCACACGCCGGCTGGCTTCATGCATAGCTCGTGGGCTGTGTGCGCTTCGATTTGTTCCTCGGTGAGGCGCAGCTCCCGGTATTGCCCCGTCATGAACATGGCGGCCTGGTCGTCGTAGTAGGGGCTCATGAAATTGCCCGAGTTGCCCGTGGGCAGGATCGTGAGCGAGTGTTCCGGGTCCGCGTAATCGATGAGGCGGCGCGTCGAGGGTCCGGCAATCACATCGTAGCTGTGCGCCCCGCCTGCGTAAAGCATATTGTTGATCACTTGGGCCGCGCCGGGCGAAGGGAATGGCCCAATGTTGAAGACGAACCCCAGCGGGGGCAGGTACCCGAAGGGGTGTTTGAACTCCATGGTATGGATCTTGCCCCACGCCCATCGCCGCACGTCGCCGCCGAGGTCCTTATCGAGCATGGCGACCGTGTCCTGGAAGGAACGGAGGACGATGTCCGCACAGGTCTCCTTGGTGGGGGTGGTGACGTCGTCCCAATAGGGCGAGCCCTCCTCATGGACGAAGTGTTTGAAGAAGTTCCAGTGATCCGCCAGGACGCAGTAATTGCGGAACAGCTTCTCGCCCATCTCGTCCACAAGCGCGTTCTTGAGCACGAAGTCGCACAGCACCTGGTAGATGCTGGCGCCTGTGCTTTCGACATTGTGCCCAAAATCCCACGCGGCAAGTGTAGCCAGGGCCTGCTGTTCCAGCGGCGTCAAGGTGGCGGTCTCGAGGATCTCCGTGACGCACTTCACAATCGCGGGCGCCGCATAGGCCCTATCGTCGAATTGGACCGCCTTCAGTCCATCAATCGTCCAGTGCTCCTGCGTCGCGAGTGCGTGCTCGATCCGTCCCGCGCGATCGCCCGGTTGCCAATAGCCCGCGAGCTTGCCGGCCGCGCCCACCGGCTTGACCGTCGAAAGGTTGTTCGCCGTTACAATGTATCCACACGGCGGATTCTTCAGGTGCGGGTTCTCCTCGAACGGCAGGTAGCCGAGGGGCTCGTCCTTGCCGGACGCACCGTCCAGCAACTGCTTGGGGTTCACATGCGCTGGGCGGATCGGGACGAGGCCGGCGGCCCACCACGCGATGTTGCCCTGCCGGTCTGCGTAAGATACGTTGATTCCGGGCGAGGTGAACAGCGAGACGGCCTCGGCGAAGCTGTCGTAGTCGCGCGCGTGGGCCATGTTGTACACGGCCTGGATGTCGGTGTATTCCTCCTGCTGCCAGATCCAGCGCAGCGAGATGTCTGCCCCGTCATAGTCGTTGAGCAACCGGTAGGCGTCGGTGATCACGGGGCCGTGCGGCGTGCGGCGAACGGTGACCTGCCGGTCGCGCCCAAAGCGCACCTTGATGGTCTCCGTCTCCGTCTCCACGTCGACCCACTCGCCCTTGTACATCACCTTGTTGGGATCGTCCGGGTGGAACTTCTCGAGGTACAGGTCGACGTCGTCATTGGCGAACATGGTCATGCCCCAGGCGCGGTCGCGATTGTGCCCGAGTATCGGGAAAGGAATGAGGGGTAGGTGGTACCCGTAGTTCTCGAACTTGCCGTACTTGAGGTGGGCCTCATACCACGTGCTGGGATTCGTTAACCCCACGTGCGGGTCGTTCGCCAGGATCGGCTTGCCGGACCTCGTGCGCGACCCACCCAGCACCCACGAGTTGCTGCCCAGCGCCGGGCCGAACCGCTCGGACAAGGACTGCAGACTAGCCAGGACCGACCGCACCGCGGCCAAGCCCTCGTGCACCGCGGCCTCTTCACCTGCGCTCGCCGGCCCCGCAACCGGCGCCGCCGGGGAAGCCGTCCCCTGTGCCTTCAAGTACGCTTCCGCTTCCTCGAGCGTCTCCATGATCGTGACCGGTACTTCATTGTCGTATCCCGGGAACAGCGCGTCGATGTCCAGATCGGGCTGCTTTTCCTTGAGCAAGGTGACCAACGCGTCGCCCCGGAGCCCGTCCGCAAAGGTGATGGGGAGCACGGCCGCCACGGTGAGGCAGTCGACCGGCGTGAATTCGCGCGGCGGGATGTGCAGCACGGCAAACTCGAAGGGCAGCGGCTGTGTCTTCACGCAGTGGTTGATCCCCGCCATGAACGCCGCAACCGCGTCCCGCAATCCTTTCGGCAACCCCTCCTGATTTCCCACGATACGCTCCGCCTGGGCCCGCAACCGAAACGAACGCACGATCTTGTCGATAGGCACCAACGGCGGCCCCAGAAGCTCCGCCATCTCGCCCCGGGCCAAACGCAGGAACAGTTCCATCTGAAACAGGCGGTCCTGCGCCATCACGTAACCCAACGCGAAATAGGCGTCCGTCTCGTGGTCCGCCAGGATGTGCGGCACCCCCCAGTCATCCCGGACGACCCGCACCTCGCCGACCAACGAAGAATGCCGAAGCTCCCCGTCCAGGTCCGGCAACCGCGTCTGCGCCGCGTACACCAGCCACAGCCCCGCGCACGCAACGACAAGAATAACGATCAACGCGACACACTTCAGGATAGTCTTCAGTATTCTCATGATTTCCTTAGTACTCCTACCCGGTTGGCAAAAACGAGGCCCCATAATAAGCGGATACCACGCCAGAGTAAACACGGAGCATGCCGGCGGTCGGAGCATGCTGGCGGTGCGGTGTCCCTGAACGGCGAGCCGCGCCACACGCGAAAAGGGATTCCCACTGGCCGGGACTGTCCGACTTGCACGAAACATGCCGCTTTGCACTTTCCGCGGATCTGTGGTAGCATCTGGTTAAGAGAGGGGTTGTGCCTGTGCCGTTTCATTTCAACGTACGCCGAGCCATTCAGTTGGCGGCGTTCTGCATCCGGCAAAGCGAGTCGGACCGGATGAACTCGATGAAGCTGATCAAGCTTCTGTACATTGCAGACCGTGAAAGTCTCCGGATTGCGGGCTATGCCTTGACGGGCGACGCGGCTTTCGCGCTTCCGCATGGTCCCGTGCTGACACGCATCTATGATCTCACAAAGACGAGCAACGATTGGGCCTTTCTTGGCGAAAGCCCGGAAGAAGAGCTCTGGTGCACGCATTTCACGGTGGACGGCTACGATTTGTGCATTGCCAAGGAACCGGGTGAAGACCGATTGTCCGAATACGACAAACAGGTGATCTCCGAGGTCATGCACCGTTACGGCCAGCTTGATCAATTTGAGTTGCGCGACCTGACCCACGAGTTCGCCGAATGGCGGAACAACGACCCAGGCTCTTCGTCTCGCCCGATCCCGCTTAGGGATATCCTTGAAGCGCTTGGTCGCCAGGAGGCCATCGAGACTGTGGAGCAAGCTCAACGCGAGGATCAGCACTTCGCCAACGTTTTCGGGAACTGAACCGGCATGGAGCTGCGCGCGGGGGATGTCTTCATCAATAGCAGGAGCGGTTCCATACCTTCACACCTGTGGTTCATCCTTTCCGACCCAGGCGAAGATCCGGAGCATGTACTCATCGTCAACGCCACTTCCGCCTTCCAGGGCCGCGACGTGGACAGCAGTTGCATTCTGAAGCCCGGCGACCATCCATTCATTCGCCACGAATCGTACATATTCTACGATGGCGCCCGGCAGACTGCCGCCCGGAAGCTGAAAGAAGGCTTTGAGACAGAGATATTGCGATTTCAGGAATCTGCTTCGGATCAACTGCTGCTAAGAGTGCGCACCGGCCTCATGCAATCGCCCCACGCCGAAGAGAGGCACAAAGCGCTGCTACGCACTCAAGGCTTGGTGCCGTGACTGCCCTTGGTTCCATTCTTATGAGCGGTTCCGACAGCGGAGTGCAACAACGGATTCCGGGGCGTGCTGGAGGAGGTCTGGAACTTCCGCATCGCGACTTGCACCTCCTGTAAAGCATCCTCCATTGGCCAGCAGAACCCTATCCTGGGAACGGTTTATGCACCCAGGGGAGCCGGGCCGCATCGCTCGTACGCACACAGGGTGCTCTGTACCTGCGAATCACCCCTCACCGGTGTCCGGTGCGGGCTCGTGCTTAAGGCGCTGCGTCAACACATCGTCGTACGGATGCAGTGCGAACCACCGCTGGCTGCCCTTACCCTTTGACCGTACGGCCAGTCGGCACGGCTGGCCGGGCTCGAGGAACGCGGCGGGCACGCGGAGATAGAACAGCCCTGCCGTGTCTTCCCGGGTCATCCGGTTGGGGAACAGGGACAACGCAACTCCGCGCTCCTCGTTTCGCCACGTGGTCAAGCCGGACGCGACGTCAAAGTCGATGACGTCTTTGCCGCCAACGGAGAGAGCAAACCCTTCGGTTTCGGGCTGCGAGATCCACCCGAGCCCGCCTGCGAAGATAAACGTGACCCCGTCGCCGTCGAACGCCTCGGGCACGCGCGCGGTCTCCCACTCGACAAGGTGTCCCTTTTGCGTCTGCCGGCATATGTGGTTCGCCGCGTCTTGCTCGCGGTAGCTGAACCACACGCCCTCCTCGCCCTCGTTGCGCAGCAGACGCGCAAACCCTTCGAGAAACGGCCCTTCAAACTCAGGGATGTCGGCGACGCGGCTGCGCAGGAATTCTTCGGGGATTTGCGCGGCGGGTTCAGGCAAGGTCGCGGCATGTTGCAGCAGTTGTGCGGTGAGCCATTGGGCTTCGGGGGGCTGCGCATGGCTTTCCACGCCGAGGTTCAGGCCGCAAACGATAAGGCATCCCTCGCCGGCCTTGGCCTGGAACAGCAGGGCCTTGTTGCGGCACACACTGGCCACCTCGATTCCGCGAACCAGGACCTCGGGCGCCGCGGGGGAATCGTCGAGAATGTAGCCATGGCATCCCTCGATCAGGTGATACCAACTCGTGTCGCACCAGCCTTCCGGCGCCATGGCGCGCGTGACCGGGTTGTCGTAAACGACCGTGCCGGCGTTGTTGTCGCGCGCGTTTCCGTGCCACCAGGCGGTTTTGAACCGCGTGGATGCCATGGGGAATATCCCCGGCGGCTGCATCAAGACCACGCTCGCGCCCGATGCCAGCGCGTCGAGCATCCCCTTGCTGAGACGCCTGCCGACGTACACGGCGTGGGCGGGAAGGGGCTGGTCCGCCGGCAATGATTGGGCGCCGCTCGCAGCGAGCAATGGGAGCAGTTCAGGACTCGCAAAGAGGGGGACCTCAAGCCGCGGTGGTGGGGTTTCGGCAGGATAGATCCAGGTCGACCAGTGATTCTGGAATCGCCGGTCATCGATCGAGAGCGCGGCCTCGATGCTTAACGCGGTAGGCTGGCCGACATCAGGCAGCGGGATGGCGATACGGCCCACTTCGGAGACCGCGCCCTGAGTCACCGAGGCCACGTGCTCGACCGCTTGGCAATTA
>Ga0272441_10011111_pt1 | contig 13442 bp, 11 predicted proteins | sample SSMProp6N_FD_193582 | JGI IMG/M metagenome (GOLD analysis project Ga0272441, IMG submission 193582) | Marine sediment archaeal communities from Little Sippewissett salt marsh, Falmouth, MA, United States - SSM-Prop-6N | ecosystem: Environmental > Aquatic > Marine > Wetlands > Sediment ... | reverse complement strand
GTGGGTGGGCGGCTCGATGGGTTCCTGGTCTCCGTCGCTCACCCTGGCAGCAACATGCTCGGGCCGGGCGTCATGCGTGAGGAGGCCCAGGCGGCGGCGCTCATCCACGCCGAACTGAACCACAACCGCGGACGTCAGCCCGTGTGGCTCGTGCCCTCGGCCTGTCCTGCGCTCGTGCACACGATGTATGAATGGGGTGCGGTCAACTGCGAACTCCACTTCGCCCAAGTGCGTGGCGCCTGGACGCCTGTCGATGGCATCGCCATGCCCACGTTTATGCCCGAGACGGCGTAGAAGAGAGCGGTGCTCGGTGAGCGGTGCTCGGTGTTCGCAGAGGAAGGCGCGTAGCTCGCAGCCTTCCTACCGCTTCGGCCCCGCTCCTGCCTCCGCGCTGATCGCGTAGTAGCACGTGAGCCCGCAGATGGCCGAGAGCGGACAGGCCTTGACGTCGTAGCCCGATAGCTCCAGGCACCCGTCGCTGAGCGGCCAATGGGGATTGACGTAGGCGTGCAGTGCGCTCTTGGCCTGCTCGGCGCAGGGCGGCAGGGAGGTCATAAACACGGTGCACACACCCAACGCATTGGCGGCCGCGGCCATGGCGTCCTGATTCTGCTGGTAGCCCACGAGCAGATGCACATCGCCCTTGGCCAGGTGCTTGCGCATCCAGGCGATGGCCTTGTCGCCCAGCCTCAGGCGCGGGCTGTGGGTGAAGCAGCCAGGGTCGCCCAGCACTCCCACCTCGTGGGGCGGCAGGTGCGCGTGCATGTGCCGCACGACCTTGTGCTTCGCCGCACCCGCGTCGCGCACCCACGCGGCCGCCTTGCGGACATTGCCCATCTCATCGCGACGGATCGCCTCGAGCGATGCCCGAACGTGCCCGAGGAATGCCTTGGCATACGCGCCGTCGGGTACGGACTCGGGCTTGAGGTCGGGCTCGAACATCAGCCCCTTCGTTCTATTGTACCGCTTGCGTCCCTCGTCGAGGTGGATGCTCAGGTAGACCGCCAACTGCTTGCCTTGTCGGCGGCACGCCCCAATCAACTCGGCGACAAACGTCCACTGTGCGATGGCAATGGCCGGCGCGGCCGCAGGCACTGCGCCGATGCCCGAAGGCAGGCGGGTCAGGCGGCTGTCGTGCCCGATGTCCACGGGCACGGCTCGGGCATTGGTGGGCAGCATGTCGTTGAGGAACGGATGCTTGGCCGCCGCGAAGGCCACGACGAGCGCCTTGGTCGCACCGAGCTGGAGCCATGTGTCGAGTGCCTCGCCCGTCACCATTGGGGCTGAGACCACGGTATTGTGGTAATCGCTGAAGAGCACCACATCCTTGTCCGTGAGTTGGGTCTTGCCTTGGCGGAATGCCTTGGCGCCGCACAGCCCGCCAGCACGGCCGTTGAGTTCCGACACCATGCCGGGCTGGCCCGCGAGGTAAAGCTCACCGCCCGCGAGCAGCCGTTCGGCGGCTTCGGCCGCGACGCGTGTGATATCGGGCACACCGGCTTCCAGCCCCTTCACGACACGAAGTTGCGCATCCACATAATTCTCGGCGGGGCCGGCAAGCATGGTGCATGCACCTAACAGGGTGGTGAGGAGGGCAACAAGTCGCATTGTGTGAACTCCTGACAGTAGCGGAGGGCAGGAAGAGAAAGCGTGGGCGGGAGGGGCTAGCCCGCATTGCTGAGCAGAAGCGCCAGGCCACAATTGTCATTCTGAGCGCAGGCCGCCGCTTCGGCGGACGAAGTCGAAGAATCTGTCGAAGCGCAGGCATCGATCCAATGAGTACACCCTGTCACGCACCTGCGTCTCCGACAGGTCCTTCGCGCTCGCCTTCGCCAACGCTTCGGCGGACAAGCCGCGCAGGATGACACGATGTGGCCGCCCGCTCCCCACTACGTGGAGAGAAATGCGGGCTACAACCCCAGGTCGCCCGCCACCCCTTGCATGGCTTCGAGCGAGAGCTGGATGAATTCCTCAAGCGGGATGCCGATGCGTTCGCACTCGCCGATGATCTCGCGATTCACGGCGCGCGCGAAATCCTTTTTCTTCATTCGCTTGCGGATCGACTTGGGCTTCACGCTGGCGAGCTTCTTGTCGGGATAGACCAATGCGGTGGCCACGATGAGGCCGGTGATGGTTTCGCCGCAGGCCAGTGCGATGCCAAACTTCGATTCGCGCGGGATGCCGAGTGCCTCGGCATTGTGTTCCTTGATAGCCTGGATCGCCTCGGGCGGGAAACCCTTCTTGCCGAGAATCTCGGCTGTGACCTTTGCGTGTTCGGCTGGGGCGTCGGCCGTCTGCTCGAAATCGAGATCGTGGATAAGCCCCACGACGCCCCACAACTCCTCGTCGTCGCCCAGCTTGCGCGCGAGCGCTCGTAGGATGGACTCGGTGGCGAGACAATGCTTGCGCAGGTTATCGGCCTTCACGTGCTCGGACAATATGTCCCACGCCTCTTGCCGTGTCATCATCGCGATTCCTCCTTTAGGGTGCCATTGTCGGCAAGCATAGCGATGGGGGCGGTAGAAGTCAATCGGGGGCTGGATGCTGGACGAGGACGTGATGCGTGATTCGTGATGCGTGAGAGGGGGATTCTGGATGCTCGGTGCTGGATACTGGATACTGGATGCTGGATGCTGGTTGGCATGCGGCATTCAGCCCGTATCTTCCCACGATCAAGCGTGGACGCGATGGACGGAATGGACAGGGTGGACGGGATGGACAACGTGGACGTGTGCCCCTCCTGTCTTCTCTCTTCACTGCCGCCTTCTTCCCTCTGCCGAGTTCTCCGCACTGCCGACTGCCGAGTGCCGACTGCCGACTTCTTCCCTCTGCCGACTTCTTCCTCCCATTGCATTCGGCCCGGAGCCTGCTATAATGACGGGCGTCACACGGACTTGAGGAGCATCCGATGGTGCGGCTGAAGATCGAGACGGCCGAGCACTCGCAGGTGTTGGAGAGCGACGAGGCGGCGATCACCATCGGTCGCGCGTCGAGCAACACCCTGCGGATCGCCGACGATCAGTCGTCGCGGCAGCACTGCCGCCTCGAACGGCTCGAGGACGGGTCGTGGAGGCTCACCGACCTGGCGAGCCGCAACGGCACCCACCTGAACAACAAGCTGGTGGATGAGCATGCGCTGGTGCACGGGGACCAAATCCGCATCGGCTCCACCACCATCACGCTCGAGTTGCCGGGCGCCGAGGGCCAGGCCGTGGCGTCGTCACCCGACGCTGAGTCGGAGGGCGAGGGGCCGAAGGCGATCAAGCTGGTCTTCACGGCCGGCTCGCTCAAGGGCCACAGCCAGGTGGTGTTCGAGAAGCTCACTTCGCTGGGGCGCCAGCGACGCAACGAGATTGTGCTGAGCGACCGTGGCATCTCCAACCGCCACGCCGAGATCCGCAGGGGGCCCGATGGCTTTGTGCTGGTGGACGTGGGGAGCAAGAACGGCACGTTCCTCAACGGTCGTCTGATCCTCCGCAACCCCATCGAGCCGGGCGACCAGGTGCGGATCGGCAAGACCGTCATCCAGGTGCATGCCGGCACGGTGGACGCCGATACCGCTGCACAACTGGCCGTGGAGGCGGAGGTGGGCGACGCCGACGAAGTGTCGTCGAGCGAACTCTACGAGCAGTACCTGGGCGAAGGCCCCACCTGGCCGCGGGCAGTGCTGTCGATTGCCGCCGTGGTGCTGTTCGGCATCGTGGTGGCCTATGCGTTCCGCCGCGACATCCAGGGGTGGATCGCTTCGGCGCCGCCGGCCGTGCCCGACCTGTTGCGGGGGCGCGGAAGCTTCGGCGGCACCGACGCGCAGCAGGCGTGGAAAGCCGATGCCAACACCGATGGGCGGTTTGAGAAAGGCCGCCTCGTCATGCAGCTTCCCTCGCGTGGCCCGCTGGGCGCACTGGCGTCGTATGGCTACGTCGAGCCGTTGCCAGTGTCGGGCGACGTGCGATATGCCATCGCCGCGCGGGTGCAGGCCGAGGGGCTCCAGGGCGGGTTCGGCGGCATCGTGGCCACGTGGGCGGGCAAGCAGGATTGGGAGCCGCACGCCAGCGTACTGGTGCGGCCACAGGCCGGTGCCGAGCCGTGGGCCACGGCGACCAGCACGCTCACCCCGCCGCCATGGGCCGCAAACCTGACGCTGAGCTGCGTGGCTACCGCCAGCAGCGGGACAGCAGCGTTCGACGATGTGAGCGTGCAGCAGGTGCAGGAGCGCGCCACGCTGCCCCAACTCACGTCGGGCGATCTGGCGCTTGTGATGGACACGCCGATGCTTTTCTCCCTGGCCCTGGCCGACAGGCTGCTCTTCGCGGGTGCCGGCCTGATGGTGGAGCCCGGCCAGGGCGCCGCCGCCGTGCACCAGCCACGGGCCGAAGTGGCCAGCGGCTACCCCAAGAACCCCGATGGGCGGTACCAGGTGCGATGCGACCTCGCGCTCCCGACGCAGCCGATGCCGGTGTCGATCGACCAGACGATGGCGCGTGGCGAGGATGGCCTGCGAGTGGCCTACCGTGTGTGGACGACCAAAGAGGCGCCCGTGGAGTTTGTGGGTGTGGAGTTGCCGTGCCCTGCGGCGCTGGTGCGGGGGGGGCTCGACGTGCGAACCGCCTCGGGTTTCGTGCGGCGCGGCAGCGGCGAAACGGCGTTCCGCGTGGACGATGCCTATGGCCTCACGTGGCACTTGGCGAGCGGCATGTTGTTCCTGACCGCTGACGCACCGTTGACTGTGGAATACCGCGCAGAGGGCGCACGGGCCGTGTTGCGGATGGGGCAGCGGCCGGCCACGCTGGGGCGAACGCCCGTGGTGTTCACCCTCACCGTGCGCTCCACCACGGCGGCGGACGAGCGCAAGGTGGCCGCCAAGGTGGCCGCAGCCGCACGAGCGGCACGCACCAAGCGCTATGGCCAGGCGATCCGGCTCTACCAGGAGATCGCCGCGCTCTACGGGCATCGGCGTCGGGAGTCGGAGCTTGCGGCGAAACAGCTTATAGCCCTCCGCCGCGAGGGCGTGGCGCGTGCACAAGCGGCCGTGCACCTGCTTGAGCGGGCCGAGTTGACGGGGGACGAGAACCACTTCGCCGCGGCACGCGAGGCGCTCAAGCCGTTGCGGAGAGGCCTCGAAGGCACGCCACACGAGCGCAAGGTGGTCGAAGCACTCGCCCGATGCGCCGAACAGAGCCGCGTGGCCGCACAGCGCCGGCTCGAAGGCCAAGCCGCAGCCGTGCTGCGTGGCGCACAGGCATATCACAAGAAACGCCAGGTACACATCGCCCGGCTCCACTGCCGCGAAGTGCTGGCGCTCTACCCCAAAACGCGGGCCGCCGCCGATGCGAAGGCTCTGCTCCACACCCTCGATCAGCCCGCACCGCCCAAGCCATCGACGCCCCCTGCACGACCGCCGAAGCCCACGAGACCCAAGCCAGCAGCCGCGACCCCCAAGCCCAAAGCGGCGAGTTGAGCCAGCCTCCCCGTAGTGTCCGCTGAGCACCGAGGTGCCCATGGCCAAGACCAAAGCGATCCTGTTCGATCTCGACGACACGCTGTTCGACTGCTGCGGCCTGCTGGTGGAGGCGGCACGCCGGCGCGCCGCGCGTGCGATGGTGGCGGCGGGCATGCCGTGCACCGAGGACGAAGCCTTCGAGCAGCAGATCGCCCTGGCCGATCAGCACGGGCCGCGTTTCAACGTCTTCGACGCCATGGCCGATATGCACAACATGCCCTCGACGCTGGCAGAGGTGGCGCTCGCCGCCTACAACAGCGAAGAGGTGGGCGACATCCAGCCGTTCCCCGACGTGCCCGAGACCCTCGACCACCTTCGTGGCCAAGGCTACAAGCTACTGCTCTACACCAGCGGCGTTTACGCCCGCCAGCAGAAGAAGCTCGATGCTCTCGGCATCGCCGATTACTTCGACGAAACGCTCATCAACGACATCGAGACGGGCGAGCATCGCGAGGACTGCTTCCTCGACCTTCTCACACGCCACCAACTCAAGCCAGACGAAGTGGTCGCCGTGGGCGACCGCATCCAGGCCGAGATCAAGACCGCCAACAGCTTGGGCATGATCACCGTGCAGATGGTCCACGGCCGCTTCAAGGACGTGGCGCCCAAGAGCGACCTCGAAGAGCCCGACTACAAGATCGCGAGCATCGGCGAACTGCCCCACGTGCTGCGCGTGATCAACCGCCGCAACAAGGGCGGCGAACCCCGCGTGGTGTGCATCGGCGGTGGCACGGGCCTGCCCATCGTGCTCCAGGGGCTCAAGGACTTCACGTCGAACCTCGCCGCCGTGGTGACCGTGACCGACGCAGGCCGCTCGTCGGGGCGGATCCGCAACGACTTCGGCGTGCTGCCGCCCGGCGACATGCGCAACTGCCTGGTGGCACTCTCCGACTCCGGCCAACTCCTCAACGACCTGTTCCAGTATCGCTACGACGAAGGCACGCTCGAGGGGATGAGCTTCGGCAACCTGTTCATCGCCACGATGGCCAAGATCACGGGCTCGTTCGAAGGCGCCGTGCGCGAGACCAGCCGACTGCTCGCCATCCAAGGCAAAGTGCTCCCCTCGACCTACGGCGACGTGCACCTGTGCGCCAAACTCGACGATGGCCGCATCGTGGAGGGCGAGGTGGACGTGCGGGCGCTCGGCAAGCCGCCGATCCTCGACGTCTTCCTCAACCCGCCCGACGTGAAGGCCAACGAGGAGGCGATCAACGAGATCCTGCGGGCCGACCTTATCGTCATTGGCCCGGGGAGCCTCTACACCAGCATCGTCGCCAACCTGCTCGTGCCCGCCGTGCCCGAGGCCATCCGCGCATCGAAAGCCAAGGTCGTCTACGTGTGCAACATCGTGACCCAGCCTGGGCAGACCGGCGGGCACTCGGTGGCCGACCACATCGCCGCCGTGCAGCGCTACCTGGGCGACGATGTGCTCGATGGCGTGCTCGTCAACTCGAACATCCCGCCGCAAGAGGTGCTCGACCGCTATCGCTAGGAAGGGGCCGAACTGGTGCGCATCGACGACCGCATCGCCATGCCCCGCGTGCAGATCATCCTCGACGACCTGGTGGAGAACCTCGACCACAAGCGCATCCTGTGGGAAAAACAGGATTTCCTGCGCCACGACCCCGAAAAACTCGCCAGCCTCATCTGGAGCCTGCTGTGAGCCACGCCCGAGAGGGAGCGGGGCGCGCAAAACGGCCTAACGGGAAACTCACCCCCACATAATGTTGCCTGAATGGGGTGGGGCTACACTATCTGTGCACAGTGATGGTGTTCGTCCCGCTCCGTTGGTTCAGGGGGGTGGTGATGGCCGACCTCAGGCATCGCACGCCCGTGTCGTGGTTGGTGGATGTGGACTGTTCGGTGTGTGTGTTGTGCAACCGCGCCAATCACTGGCGCGCGGTGCGGATGCTGTTTGCCGCCGTGAGTTGGCTTGGCGATGGCATTTTCTGGGTGGTCTTGGGCGGGTTGCTGCTCGCCGTGGAGGGGCGGGGGGCGCTGGGCCTCGCGGTCGAGATGGCCGGCGTGGGGGCTGTGTGCTATGTGCTCTATGCGTTGCTCAAGCGCAAGACCACACGCGAGCGGCCGTTTGTGGCGCACCCCGAGGCGATTTTCCACACGGCCAATCCCCTCGATCAGTATAGCTTCCCCTCTGGCCACACGATGCAGGCCGTGGCATTGAGCATCGTGATTGTGGCCAGTTTTCCGCTGTTGGCGTATGTGCTGGTGCCGTTCGCCGTGCTGGTGGCGTTGTCGCGCGTGGTGGTGGGCTTGCACTACCCGAGCGATGTGTTGGCTGGCGTGGTGTTGGGCGCACTGGTGGGCGCGGCAAGCGTGTGCCTGTGACGGCACGTGCACTGCCCGCGAGCCTGGTGTGGATGGCGCCAACCGTGGCAGAGCCTTTTCCCAATCACTTCACGGGCGGTAGCGACTCGAAGTCGGGCACGGCTACCTGGTAGACGTTGCAGTAGCCCGACACGTCGCTGGTGTAGACCACGCACGCCCCGTCGGGGGTGAATCGCGGGTGCGCGTGGGCGATCTGCACATGCATGCTGCTGCGGTGTTCGGCCAGGACGCGCGGGCCGTCGAAGCTCTCGCCGTTCCACTGCCACAATCGGATATAGGGTTTGCCGTCGCCCACGACACGTTCGAAGGCGTTGCTGTGCATGTGGCCGGTTTCGTGGGGGAATGCGACTTCGAAGCGGTCGGTGTTGTCGGGGCGGATTTTGCCGAAGCAGGTTCGGCCGTCGGGCCATCGGCCGTGGTAGGCCACGAACTCGCCGTCGGCGAGCCAGTATTCGTGTCCCACCACCTCGTTGCTCTCGCGGGGGCGGATGGGCCAGGCCTTGCCCGTGGTGTGGTCGAGCCCCCAGATGCGGTTGTCCACCTTTTCCCAGGGGCCTTCGTGGCAGAAGCTGAGGAGATTGGGCTGCGTGGGCGAGGTGTTCACGTGTCCGATCCACGAGCGCTCCTCCCACACCACCTCGCCGCCGCTGCCGTCGGTGGCGATGCGCAGCACGCGGCTCAGGGGGTTGGCCGCGCAGGTCTCGGCGAAGCCCACGTAGCCGTGCAAATAGTCGATGCGGAAGCGGGCGGCCAGGTCCTCGAAGTTGGCCGTGCACACATAGCGTCCGTCGGCCGTGCAATTGGTCATCGAGCGGCGGAAGCCATCGGGCATTTCCCACAACGTGCGGATCGCGAACGACCCGAGGTCGACGGCCACCATGCGCGGGCCGTGCCAGAAATATGCCTCGTCGCGAGTAGGGTTGACGCAGGCCTGGAGGAACGAGATGTCGTGCGGTGGCGCGACGGGGTCGAGATCGGTGAGTTGCGTGATCTCGCCCGATGCGAGGTCGAGACCGAACAGGTTGGTGCGGTTGTCGCGGTCACCGCCGAACAGCATCTTGGTGCCGCCGGCATACCAGCCTGGGTTGGTGAAGTAGAGATGGTGGCTGTGGCCGAGATAGCCCGTGAGCCGGCGCACAGGCACGCCCGACACGGGGTCGTCGAAATCCTGCCATTCGGCGGGCCAGGCTTTTCCAGCGGACACGGCAATCTCCTTGTCAGGCTCACTTCGTGGCGGCCACGGGCACTTCGAGCAGCGGCGTGGGCCGCTTTTCGCTCGTGAGGTAGAGGGTTCGGCCGTCGGCGCCGTAGCAGATGCTCTCGCCCTGGATGCGGGGCGGCATGGGCAGCATGCGGGGAAGGCGGGCGAACGCTTTCGCCCAGGGTTCGCCGGGCTTCCGCACGAACTCGAATGCGTGGAGGTAGGTGAGCACGATGCAGCGGCGACCGTCGGGCGAGATGTCCATGGCCGTCACCACGGGCACGGCGATCCTCGCGATGGCCTTGGCCACCACGGGCTTGCCGTCGGCGGGCGCCTTGAGCGGAAGGGCGAAGACGGTGCAGCCGAGGCCGAACTCCTTGGTGATGAGCAGCACAAGCTTCTGCGTGGGGTCCGCGGCAATGGCCTCGCAATTGTGCGCGCCGTCGGAGTAGACGAAGCGGATGGCGTCGGCGAGGGGCAGGGGGGTGACGCCCTTGGCGTGCTCGGGCGTAAGGCGTGGCTCGGCCACGATGTAGAGGGCCACGCGGCTGCGGGCACGCGGGTTGTCGCCCACGTCGCCGACCACCAGGTAGCTCTTGCCGTCGAGGGCGAACGAGGCCATATCCTCCCAATCGCGCGTGCCGGCGCCCTTGATGGCGAAGGTGCCGAGGTGCTCGCCCTTGCGGTTGAAGGCGTAGATGCGACGGCCGCCACCCGAATCGTTGTGCGTCCAGAAGACGTTGGCGTCGAGGTGGCTGCACGCCAGGCCGCTGCTCTCGTCGATCGCGCGGTTGGCGAGAGTGGCGATCTGGCGGCCTTGGGCGTAGGGGATTCGCGGCTCGGGCACGGTGCCCGCGAGCGCCGACGCGCACGAGAGCGCGGCAACGGCGAGCAAGGCGTTGCGGATTGTGGTGCGACGCGTGTGCACGGCTACTCCAGCAGGCGGTTGATGCTTTCGATGCAGGCGATGGTCTGGGCTTTGAGCTGGAATTCGGGCGGGGCGTCGGCCGCGTTGTTCTTGATCTCGGTGGTGATGATGTTCATGCGGGTGTGGAGGTCGCGGAAGCAGTTGCGGAAGTAGTCGGCCTGCTGGCCGCTGTAGCTCAGGTGCAGGGGCTCGGGCTTGGGGTGGTAGCCGGCGGCCGTCCACGCATCCACGATGCGCTGGCCCCACACGCGGTCGGTCTCGAGGATGTCGCCCTCCACGATGTCGCTGAGCGGCAGGAGGATCATGCAGTTGTCAGGGGAGTTGACGAACTCGGTCTGGTGGAGGCTGAGCCAGGCTTCGTAGCCGAACTGCTCGTCCATCTGGAAGAAGAGCTTGAAGTAGGACGAGAGGTGGCTGCGGTTGGGCTCCACGTAGCGGTGTTGGTCGATTTGCTCGTAGACGATGCCGATGGGGTCGGGCGCGTTCTCCTCGCGGTCGTCCCACAGGCCGAGGCGTTTCCACATGGTGCCGGGGTTCTCGGGGTCGTCGCCACGCATCCAGCACCAGAACTCGTCGTTGGTGTACTGCGAGCCGTCCCAGCAGTCGACGGGCGCACGCTCGCGACCGTCCACGTTGCCGATGGGGTTGAAGGTCAGGAGCGTCTTGGCCAACACCTGCTCGACATCGAGCGAGGTCGGTTCGCCCGCCAGGTCGTGGCCTGTGACGAGCTGTTCGATGCTGTCGATCATCCCTGCCGTGGTGCCTGGTTCATGGGCGTGGGGCTGGGCGAAGTAGTGGCGGCGCTTGCCGTCGAGCGGCACGGCGGGGTTGGTGAGCGTGAGGGCGTGGACGCGATTGCCGACGAAGTCGGTCACGTAGTCGACCCTGAGGCGTGGTCCTGCGAGGTCGGACCACTCGGCGATCTTGAGTTCGAGTTGGGCTTGCTTGGCCAGGAAGGGGATGGGCACGGTGGGGCTCCAAAGTGGGGCGAATGCGGGACACGATGGCCCCGCCTACATGTTGTTCGGTTCCTCGCTGTCGGCCTGGAACTCCAGGTCGTTGGCGGCAGGGGTGTCAGTGAGGATGTCCGTTGCCTTCTGTGCGTCCTCGGCCTTCACCTGGAGCCGGATGCCGCCCACACCGAGGGCGCCGGGCAGGGCGAGGTTGGCGGTCACCTCGTCGGCGATCAGGCATTCGATGTCGGCGTCCTCGAGGGTGATGCGTGCCTCGTGGGCCTCGACGCCCGTCTCGAACCGTGCGATGGTCACCAAGTCGTCGGACATTGCGTCCCCTCCAGAAGGTCAGTGTGGTCGGGCGGCGCGCTCGGCTGCGAGCAGTGCCGCGCCCAAGGCACCTGTGATTTGGGGTTCGGGTGGGATTGCGAGGTCGAGGCCGAGTGTGGTGCGCAGGGCGTGGGCCATCGCCGTGTTCTTGGCCACGCCGCCGGTGAACACCACGGGCGGTGCCAGGGTGAGCCGCGAGGCGAGGGCCATCACGCGCGAGGCGACGGAATTGTGCACGCCCGCCACCACGTCGGCGCGCGGGGTGCCTTTGGCCAGGAGGCCTACGACTTCGGTTTCGCCGAAGACCGCGCACATGCTGCTGATCTCAGCGGGGCTCGTGGCCTGGGACGCCACGTCGGCCAACTCGGACACGCGGAGGTCCAGCGTGCGGGCGATCATCTCCAGGAAGCGTCCCGTGCCTGCCGCACAGCGGTCGTTCATCGCGAAGTCCACCACGCTCCCGTCGTTGCCGAGCACGATCACCTTGCTGTCCTGCCCCCCGATGTCCACGATCGTGCGGACGTCGGGCACGACGTGTCGGACGCCTCGGGCGTGGCAGGTGATCTCGGTGATGGATTGTGTGGCGAAGGGGAGGGCGCTGCGGCCGTAGCCCGTGGCGACCACATAGGTCACGTCGTCGGGGCGCATCCCGCGTTCGGCCAGGATGGCGTCGAAGATGCGGCGGCCCGTGCCCACGGGGTCGTGGCCTGTGTCGGCGATGTGATACACGAAGTCGTCGGGTGCGTCCCCATCGAGGACGACGATCTCCGAGCTTCGTGCTCCGATGTCGATACCGCAAACGAGCATGCGCAACTCCTGGTCGGGGCCAGCCCCGACCGTGTGGGATCATACCGGAAGAGTGGGGAGGGGGCAAGGGGGGGAAGAAGTCGGCAGTCGGCACTCCGCCTCCGCCAAGGCTACGGCGGACAGGTCGGCAGTCGGCAGTGGGAAGAAGGCGGCAGTGAAGAGAGAAGACGGGAGGGGCACACGTCCAAGTCGTCCATCCCGTCCATCCTGTCCATCCCGTCCATTTCGTCCACGCTTGATCGTGGGAAGATGCGGGCTGAATGCCGCATGCCAACCAGCATCCAGCACCCAGTATGGGTGAGCGAGTGTGGAGGATCACTGCTTACCTGTTCTTGATTCGGGGAGAGGCATTTGGTATGATTCGTGGCTCCGATCCTAAGGAGATCTAACGGATATGGCTCTGATAGTGCAGAAGTTCGGCGGCTCGTCGGTGGCGGATGCCGAACGGATCAAGGCGGTGGCTCAGCGGGCATTGGATACCCAGCGCGCGGGCAATCGTGTGGTGGTTGTGGTGAGCGCTCGCGGCGGCATGACCGACGAGTTGATCGCACTGGCCCAGGAGATCACGCCCAATCCGCCATCGCGCGAGATGGATATGCTGCTGGCCACGGGCGAGCAGCAGTCGATCGCGCTGCTGGCGATGGCGCTCAACGAGCTTGGCGGCGAGGCGGTGTCGCTGACGGGCGTTCAGGTGGGCATCCTGACCGACAGCGTGCACGGGAAGGCCCGCATCCGTGGGATCAAGCGGGAGCGGGTGGTCGGCGAGTTGGACGCTGGCCGCATCGTGATCGTGGCGGGCTTCCAGGGCGTGGACGAGCAGAATAACATCACGACCCTGGGCCGCGGGGGATCCGACACGACGGCGGTGGCGGTGGCCGTGGCGATTGATGCCGATCTGTGTGAGATTTACACCGATGTGGACGGCGTGTATACGGCCGACCCGCGTATCGTGCCGAACGCGCGAAAGCTGGAGCGAGTGTCGCACGACGAGATGCTTGAGCTGGCGTCGATGGGCGCCGGCGTGCTTCAGTCGCGCTCGGTGGAGTTTGCCAAGAAATTCGCGATGCCGTTGTGTGTGCGCTCGAGTTTCAGCGACGCACCCGGCACGATTGTGTGCGAGGAGAGCGAGGCGATGGAGGACATGGAAGGCGTTTGCATTCGCGGGGCAGCGATCAACAAGGGCGAGGCGAAGGTGTCGATCATCGGCGTGCCCGATCGCCCCGGCGTGGCTGCGCGCATCTTCGGGCTCCTGGCCGCGACGCATATCAACGTGGACATGATCGTGCAGAACGTGAGCCACGAGGAACGCGCCGACATGTCGTTCACCGTGGGCCACGGCGACCTCGAAAGAGCCATCGAGGTGTGCAAGGGCCTTGT
>Ga0272441_10011109_pt1 | contig 13444 bp, 11 predicted proteins | sample SSMProp6N_FD_193582 | JGI IMG/M metagenome (GOLD analysis project Ga0272441, IMG submission 193582) | Marine sediment archaeal communities from Little Sippewissett salt marsh, Falmouth, MA, United States - SSM-Prop-6N | ecosystem: Environmental > Aquatic > Marine > Wetlands > Sediment ... | reverse complement strand
TATGGGAATTCTCAATTCAACATTTGCAAGGACCATTTCATCACCATAAAACTCATCATCTTTGTAACCTCGTAAATTATCGGCCCCTCCGACGAAAAACTGCTCAGTCCACGGCATATCTCCTGTAGAATAACCTATCATTGCCCTAGAAGCTAATATTACTGGATTATCTTCGGTACCTATTTCTCTATCCAGGATGTCTTCAAAAATGTAATACAGGGGCCAATAGTAGCGAGCCTCCAACCAATATTTTGTATAATCCCAATCTCCACCAAGTGCGCTCAAACCCTGCTGGATACTCAAACTTGCTACATGTCCCTTGGGATAACTAACATACTCATCAACACAGCTTCTTGTTAAAGTGCCTGTAATGGAAAAGTTTTTTCCTACAAGATTCGTGTCTGCAGGTAAAGAACCATCAGTAACAGTAACAGTAACGTCGCTCCACTCAATTAATGCATACCAGCTAAGGCTTTGGTCATTGGAAAACTTTTTTCCCATACCATAATATAGTCCCTCTTCTTCCTGGTCATACGTTGCATTGTAAACTCCGTTTGTGTAATCTTTTAAATCATCCCATTTACCAGTGTAAAGACCTGCTTTCCAAGCATAATGTTCGCTGTCCATATAGGGCTCCTCATAGGAAGCCCAATATCGCTCCTTATCTCCGGTTTCGAAACCCACCATCCAAATATGTCCAAGGCCCCGATAATTGCTTTCTTCCCAAGTGGCACCACCGGACCATCCAGAATTCGAACCGTGTCCAAGCGTAACAGCCAATTGTGATGTTTTGCCCTCTTCAACAGACAAAATAATATTCACCTTAGATGGATCATCGGACGGCTCAAAACCGACATTGACATCTTCAAAATAGCCAAGCTGATTAATCTTATTCAAAGAATGCCTCATAATGGTAGCATTAAACAAATCGCCTTCCTTCAAATTAAACCGACGGCGAATAACTTCTGTTTTAGTCTTGGTGTTACCCTGTATGATCACTTCGCCGACTTTGGGCTCGATGATCTTTACATTCACAACACCATTGCTGAAACCAACATCCTCTATTCTTACAAGGACATATCCGTCCTTTTCGTATTTTTCCTTTATGCGCTGGAGATCGTGCCGGAAAAAGACGTTATTGAAAATGGAACCAGGCTGTGTGAAAACCAGTTCCATAAGTTCGTCGCTCGTATAGACTGTGTTGCCCGTAAAGACTATTTCCCGGACCTCGGGGTTCTCCTGGACCTGGAACTCCACGAAAACGCCGCCCGACTGCTGTGTCACCTCAACGTCAACAAGCGAAAAAAAGCCCAGTCCATAGATGGTTTCGATATCCATCTGTATCTGGTCACTGTTGATAGGTTCCCCTGATTTGGTTCCGACAACTCCCAGAATATGCTGCGAAACAACTTCCTGGTTACCTGCCACGTCCACGCCCACAACGATGGGCTGGACGGCCGAAAGCGAAACTCCCACCGCAACTAAAACGATCAATAAAGCCCCTGCAAGGACCGCAAACCGCTTCAACAATACCGCACCCCTTTCAGTTCTCTGTAGTAGCTCTTTCTCTTCAGCGTTCCGCCGAAGAAGACCGGATATTGTACTCCTCACCTCTAAGCGCCCGCTGGCCTGCTTCCAGCAACGTAAGCACTTCGTCAAGCGAAAGAGTGATCTCCGGTTCGGTTGATGGCTCAATTGTTTCACTCGAAAACACACGTTTCTCCTGCCTGATATTGCTAGTTGCCGGAGAAACCGTTACTTCGGTTCCTGTTCCCGCTTCAGGGATGCGGGCCATGTTCATTTCACTGAGATTTGTACGAAGCGAACGCAAAACGCTTTGCTCATCCGGAGTTACCCATTCCAGCTGAAGGTCTCTGCCGGCGTCTGTAGCTACCGGCCGGTATCCTCCTGTCGATATGGGAATGGCCGCTATCATAACCACCATTACGGCTATGGCGAGAGACCGCACCGGTGTGATCAGATAAGACTCCACGCTCCTTGTGCTCCCCTCGCTCTGGACCTTTTCCCAGAGATATCCCCTTGCTGTCTCCAGCTCAGCCCTGGCGCACTGACTTCAGCCAGTGCGGCGCTCCAGCGGCCTCCCCTGCAGGCCTGGACGCACCGGTCAAGCCATCGCTGAACCCTTTTCAGTTTGCGTTCCATCGCTTTTACCTCCCGAACCGCGGTTTACACAATCCCTGCATGTATCATTATCACGGTTCAGGGCTTTTCAGTTGCATCAGGGAACTCAAGTATTTCACGCAGCATTCTCATCGCTTTACGCTGAATGCGATATACATGGCTTACGTCCACACCCAGTTTTTCGGCGTACTCCCTGGCCTTTACCCCTTCCAGAACCAGAGCCTTGACTACATCGCACTCCCTTGCCGGAAGCCTTTCGACTTCGTCCATAAGCGTCAGCAACCAGTCTGTTCGGTCTACATCAAAAGGATCAGCTGACTCCAGTTCATCGTTATCAAGAGGCATGGGTGCTTTCGCCTCGCCGCGCTGGAGGAAATTTGTCATCTGGCCCCTGATACGATAGTAACCATAGGTAACAAACCGGAGATCTCTCTCGGGCTCGAACCTGTCTACCGCCTTTATCAGCGCCAGCATGCCCTCCTGTACCAGGTCCGCGTATAGCCCAGGAGCAACCTTGAACTTGCGCGCTATCCAGAACACAAGAGGCCTGTATGAGAGGATCAGTTTCTCCCTGGCGTCTTCATCTCCATCCACGCACGACATCCAGAGATTTTTTTCGACTTCGGGGTCCAGTCTGCAGTTTTCCTCCACTACCGGGGAACCGCTCATGAAGTTTCCTCCAGGGAGTTTTCTCCATTTTATACCATGGATAAGCTTTGTTGGCCACTATAGAAGGGAAAACACTATGGAAGGGGAAGCATTTCCGGCGCAATGCCGGGAGAAAGACGCAAATGGCTGGAATCGTTCCAGCAGGCCATGGTGGAATGCGAGCTCCATGTATCGATCACAACGATGCCGCAGTTATCCAGCCGGATATTCCAGACTGAGGAAAAGGAGAACCCGAGCATGCCCACCATGGCGGCCCTTATCGTCCCCCCGTGACAGACAACCAGAAAACGTTTACCCGGTAAGTCCAGTATTTCCCGTATGGCTGTATCGACCCTTTTGCAGACACGCTCGAAAGGTTCGCCTCCCGGGGGGTAACCCGTTGATGGGTCTTTGCGCCAGTTGGCGTAACGTTCCGGGAATTTCTCTTTGACCTCGGCAACGCGAAGTGTTTCCCACTCGCCGAAAGACATCTCGGCTATCTCTTCCAGAACGGTAAGATTTCCTGGGACTCCGGTTTTTTCAAGAATGATCTCGGCCGTTCGAGTGGCGCGTTTCATGGGGCTGGAAAAAGCGGCATCCGGGCGCCACGCGGCAAGCCTCCGGCCGACCAGTTCAGCCTGTTGTTCTCCTTCAGGGGAAAGCGGCACATCAGTGCGTCCCTGGTAACGAAGCTCCCTGTTCCATTCCGTTTCACCGTGACGGACGAAAACGATGCGCTTTGAAGTATCGGGCAACAAGATCAACCTTCTCAGAAGCCGTGATTCGTGAATCGGAAATCGTGAACCGTAAAAAACCGGGAGATAAGGGCACTTCGTACTTCGGTTCACGACTTACGATTGACGGTTTACCAGATTTTAAAATAAAAAAACCGCCCTGCGGGCGGCTGTCGTTTTTGTTATGGAGCCGGCGGGCGGACTCGAACCGCCGACCTGCGCATTACGAGTGCGCTGCTCTGCCAACTGAGCTACGCCGGCGCCCTGAATATACAAAATGGCGGTCCCAACGGGGTTCGAACCCGTGTCGCAGCCTTGAAAGGGCTGTGTCCTAGACCACTAGACGATGGGACCGCATTAACGTTATGGTGGGCCGTACAGGGATCGAACCTGTGACACCCGGATTAAAAGTCCGGTGCTCTGCCGACTGAGCTAACGGCCCGTCCGGAGCGGAGAAAACTATACATGTCGCCGGAAACGATGTCAAGGGGAAAAAGAATTTAAAGCAGCCGTCAGCGCGCAGCATTCAGCAGGCAGAAAAATCCCGACACCCGTCAAACGACCAACAGTGAACGGTTCTCTTTTTGTTATTCTGATTGCTGACATCTGACTGCTGCAAACTGCATTTATAACGAAAACCGCGCCGGGTAAACTGCAAGCTGGCCCCTAAGAGTATCCAGGGTGGCCATGGCGCGTTCTATCTGCAGCGAAACCTGCTTCGACGAGGTGCCTCCGTAAGTGTTACGCCTGTTGACGGCGGCCTCGGGCGTAAGGAGCGGCAGCAGATCCGGTTTCGCTTCGGGGATGAGTTCGCTCCATTCGTCTTCGGTCAGACTCGTCAGGGAGCGTTTGCGATCCAGACACCAGGCCACCGCCGAACCTACTTTTTCGTGCGCCGTACGGAAGGGCACTCCCTTGAGCACCAGATATTCCGCCGCATCGGTCGCCAGAAGGAAACCGTCCTCAAATGCCCTGCCCGCGCGCTCCGGATCTATCTCCACCCGGGCCACAAGCTGGGGCAAGACATCCAGCACGTCGCTCACGATCTGTATCGACGACCAGAGAGCCCGTTTGTCCTCCTGCATGTCCCTGTTATAGGCAAGCGGCAACCCTTTTATTATGACAAGCTGGTCCATCAGATCACCTATGACGCGGCCTGTGCGCCCCCTGATCAGTTCCAGCACGTCGGGGTTTTTTTTCTGCGGCATCATGCTGGAGCCCGTGCAGAAGGCGTCGGGCAGCAGCACCCAGCCGAATTCCCTGCTGCTGTATATGACCAGATCCTCGGCCATGCGGCTGGCGTGAAGCATCAGCATCGCCAGAGCGTACTGACAGTCGAGAAGATGATCGCGGTGCGACACCGAGTCCAGACTGTTGTCTGTGACCTTGTCGAAGCCCAGCAGTCCCGCCGCGTAACCCCTGTCGAGCGGCAGCGTGGAACCCGCAAGGGCTCCGCTGCCGAGGGGACACTCGTTCAGCGATTCCAGGGCAAAAAGGACCCTGCGGAAATCACGCACCATTGCCCAGAAATGCGCCATCCAGTAATGGCCCATGCTTATAGGCTGGGCCTGCTGCAGATGCGTGTAACCGGGGACTATTACATGCCTGTGGGTGATGGCCCTGTCGACCAGCGAATCCAGCAGCGTAAGCAGTCCGTCTCCTGCTGCAACCATTTCTTTCCGCAGGAACAGGCGCACCGACGTTATGGACTGATCGTTCCTGCTGCGTCCCATATGCAATTTGGCCCCGAGTGGGCCTATAAGCTGCGTAAGGCGCGACTCTATGTTCATGTGGACGTCTTCCATCGAGGCCGACGGCTCAAACCCGCCTGTGCGAATCTCCTCGAGGACCGCCCTGAGGCCTTCCTCAATCTTGCGAGCTTCCGGCTCCCGCAAAAGCCCTGTATGGGCCAGCATCCTGACATGAGCTATGCTGCCGTAGATATCGAACGGCGCAAGCCGCCAGTCGAGGTCCAGCGACTGGGTGAATTTCTGAACGCTCTCGGCCGTATCTTCACGAAACCTTCCATGCCACATCACGACACCTCCCCCGCTACAATTCCACTCTTGCGACCGCAAGGCCCATGGCCCTGGCCAGTCTCGCGCAACGCCCCCACAGAAGTCCTGTTTCGGAATGGGTGTAGTTTACTGCTCCCCAGCAGGAAAGCACAGCCTCAAGCACGCATATCCCGGCTACGATAATATCCGCCCTGCCTGGTTCAAGGCCCGTTGTCTCTTTAGCCCTTTCAGATACGGGCAACTTCCGTAATGACCTTTCCAGCGTCTGCAGGTCGCCGGTCGACACAAGCTTTGCGTGGATAAGCCCGGGAGCGTAATCCTCCACGGGAATATGCGAAAGCATCATCGCCACCGAAGAGGAAGCGCCTCCCACCCCCGCGAGCGGGGCTCCGGAAACGACTCCGGCCTGTTGGATGGTCGACATGGAGTGTGCGATTATCCGGTCGTGATCTTCGCCGAAAAGCCCCGTCATCCGGACCGCTCCCAACGGAAGCGAAACATTGTCCGTCGGGGTCGCTATCTCCAGGCTGCCCCCTCCAAGGTCGAAAACAGCCATGCCCGGGTCGCCAAGGCCCAGAAGGGCTCCTTCTCTGCTCAATCCGCCCTCGTCCCTGCCGGAAAGCAGCTCCAGCGGGACACCCGCCGCGCTTTCCAGAGACACGGCGGCCTCTCGCCAGTTTTGGGCCGCGCGCATCCCTTCGGTAGCGAAAAGGGACATGTTGCCGGGCGCGACCCCGTGGCCGCCAAGGAAGTCGGCGGCCTTGGACACAGCCTTCCGCGTGCGTTCAAGCGATTCGGGCAGAATGGAGAAAGCGCCTTTCGATACACCCATACTGAGCCGCGTGATGTCAACGGTGGAATTGATACGGGCAAGAGTTCCTTTCGACCACTCCACCGCCAGGCATCGTACGGAATTGGAGCCTGCGTCTACTGCGCCGAAACGCATGGATATTTGGCGCCGGGAGGGCACCCGGCTTCTCCTATATGTTTTTTCAGCCAGTCCGAGGCGGGATGCCTCCCCAGAGCCAGCCAGGAGGCCGTCTGAAGATGGAGGCATTTTACCCTTGGGCCGTCACCGTAGACCATGCCTCCGATACCGCCCTTTTGTACGCCCCGCCACAGCGACTTTTCGTATCTTCGTAAAAATATTGCAAGCGCACCGGGAACCAGCGCCAGCCGAATCGAGCGATGTAACTGCTGGTATGCGACCCATTCATCGCGTCGCGTTGCAAGTACCCTTTCCACTTCCCCTACACCGCCCCGCGACTCCAGTTCGTCGCAGATGCGTGCGAGGTGGGGACATATCAGCCAGAACGTGGTGGGGAAAGGCTTCATACGATACATGGGCCTGCATACGAGCACTCTGGGGACACCTGAGGGACAACGATCGGCCACACCCAGGACGACTCCCGAATCAAACTTTGCGCCACTTGCCAGGGCCTCGCACCATCTCAGGTCTACTGCCGTTGGAAGATCAAAAAAAACGGGGGGCCAATCGCCCCCCGGCAAGACCGGCTACGGCGCTGTTGCGCGGATTATTTTCCGCGCCCCTTGCCGCCGCGACTGTCCTTTGCTTTTTTGTTCAGATCCGAAAATTTCTGGTCGCTCGCTTTCATGAATGAAGCCAGTTTTTTCTCGAAATCATCGCCCGACCCCGGCGCGTTTCTCTGGGGCCGCTGCGGCCTGGGCTGTAACTGCTTGATCGAAAGGTCGATCCTGCCCCGCTCATCGATCTTGATTATGCGGGCCTTGATCTCCTGATCCTTCTGTAGTACATCCTCGACCTTCTTGACGAAAGAATGGGCCAGTTCCGAAATATGGACCATCGCCTTCTGGCCAGAGGCCAACCTTACGAATGCACCGTAGGGAAGTATCTGTTCCACCGTTCCCGTTACGGTCTCGCCGACCTTGATTTCCGATGTCTGTGGACTATTCTGCTGGGCCATCGATTGCTTTTCCCTCCAAAACGATTATGGCCGGATTCCGCGAAACCTGCTTCGCGGGTGATCCTGTCACTGCCGGACATCCGCCCCGGGCGGCGTCCTTTCAGGAATCACGGACAAGTATATCATTACCCCCGTGCGAGGGAAGATGGGATTTTACTCTTCGGTAATACCCAGTTCCTCCAGGAACAGCGGGCTGAGCACCTTGATGAAGGTTCCCTTCATTCCCAGGCTGCGGCTTTCGATTATACCGGCGCTTTCAAGTTTTCTCAGCGCGTTGACGATCACGCTTCTCGTCACCCCTACCCTGTCCGCCACCCTGCTGGCCACTACAACACCCTCGGGGCCGCCGAGCTCCCTGATTATGTGACGCACCGATTCCACCTCGGAGTAGGACAGCGCCCTCATGGCCATCTGCACTATAAGTCGCTCCCTGGCCCTCTCCTCTATGGAACGCGTCCGTACATGCAGTATTTCGAGGCCAACGACGGTGGCCAGGTATTCGCCCAGCACAAGGTCGCGGGTATCGAAGGGGTAGCCGAACCTGGCCAGGATCAACGTTCCAAGCCGTTCTCCGGCCCCGTAGATGGGTATGTAGACAACATGCTTGTTCGAGTAGCGGCAGGGTTCCTCGGAGTAGGCGCACAGACCATGATCGGTATGGTTGAGCACCGATTCCTGGTACTGGTTGAGTTTTTCCACGTAGCTCTCGGGCATAAAACCCGTTTTGAGCAGGTCCGCCATTACCTGGCAATCGTATTCACCGTTCCAGCCGTAGCCAAGGATCTTGCCTTCCCTGTTGATCATGTACACGTTGGCCGCCGAAAGGTCACAGAGCAGTTTGGCCAGTTTCTGGTAATCCTGCGTTCCCTGGTCCTTTTTACTCTGAAGTATCCTGTTGAGCGCTCTGGTCTTTTCGAGCAGGTCCTGCATGGCTGAAGGATTAACGATCTTGGCCCGTGATTCTATGAGCTCCCTGGGTGTCTGCATGTTCATTTTTATCCCTCCCGGGTTGATTTCTAAAGCAGATATTTACGTACGTCCGTGTCGGCCACAAGGTCTTCCAGTCGCTCTCGAACCATAGCTGCGTCTACGGTCACGGTTTGACCAGCCATTTCGGAGGCTTCGAACTGCACGTCCTCCAGCAGGTTCTCCATCATGGTGTGCAGCCTGCGGGCGCCGATGTTCTCGGTCTCCCTGTTCATTCTGGCCGCCAGGCGGGCTATCTCCCCCAGTGAATCACCGCCGAACTCCAGGGCGACTTCTTCTGTTCCCAGAAGCGCCTGGTATTGAGCCGTCAGGCTGTTTTCAGGTTCCACAAGGATACGGGCCAGGTCATCTTCGGAAAGCGGATCCAGCTCGACCCTGAGAGGCAAACGGCCCTGGAGCTCCGGCACCAGATCGGACGGTTTCATCTTGTGAAAGGCTCCCGCAGCTATGAACAGTATATGGTCGGTACGGACCGGACCGTACTTGGTGTTGACGGTGCAGCCTTCCACAACCGGGAGGAGATCTCTCTGTACTCCCTCGCGGCTGACGTCGGGTCCCGACTGCCCCGATCCCGAAGAGGCAACCTTGTCAAGTTCATCGATAAAGACGATGCCCTCCTCGCAGGCCTTGTCCACGCCTTCCCTGGCGGCCGCGTCGTGATCCACCAGTTTTTCGGCCTCCTCGGCTTTGAGGACTTCCCTGGCCTCCGCAATGGTCATGGTTTTCCTGCGACTCTTCTTGGGCATCATGCCGCTGAGCATTTCGCCCAGGTTGATACCCATCTCCTCCATGCCCGGCGCGCCCATAACGGGGACTCCCACTACGGCGGGTTCCGAGATCTCTATTTCCACTTCCCGGGCCTCGAGTTTACCGGCCCTGAGCATTTCCCTGAGTCTTTCCCTTGTGTTGGTCCGCTGCTGTTCCTGCTGTTTTTCTTCTTCCGAGGGCATTACGGGCTCCGGCTCCCTTGCCGCCTTTCCTGTAAACATACTCATAACGTCCGCTACGCGCTCTCTGGTTTTCCGAGGCGGAAGAAGCGCGTCCAGAAGTCGCTCCTCGGCATGGGCGGCGGCCGTTTCCTGAACCTCTTCTATCTTTCTTTCCTTTACCATCTGGACCGAACGTTCCACCAGGTCGCGTATCATAGACTCCACATCCCGGCCCACGTAGCCCACCTCGGTGAACTTGGTGGCCTCCACTTTGACGAAAGGCGCCCTTACAAGCTGCGAAAGCCGCCTGGCTATCTCCGTTTTGCCCACGCCCGTTGGGCCGACCATGAGTATGTTCTTGGGAGCCACCTCACGGGCCATCTCCTCCGGCAGTCTGCGCCTGCGGATACGGTTTCTGAGGGCTATGGCAACAGCCCTTTTGGCCTTTTCCTGGCCTATGATGTACCTGTCAAGATATCCTACGATGGCCCTGGGCGTCAGAGCCTCGTCGCGATGCTGCGTCATTCACCCAGCACCTCCAGGGTTATGGTGTCGTTGGTGTATATGCATATCCCCGACGCTATCTCCAGAGACCTTTTGGCGATAGTCCCGGCGTCGCCGTCGGAAGATTCCAGAAGTGCCCTGGCGGCGGCAAGAGCGTAGCCGGCGCCGGAACCTATCGAGGCAGCCTCTCCCTCGGGCTCCAGGATATCTCCCGCTCCACTCAGAAGAAGCGTCTGGGAAAGGTCCGCAACCAGCATCATGGCCTCAAGCCGGCGAAGCGCCCTGTCGGTCCTCCAGTCCTTTACAAGGTCTACGGCGGAGCGCATCAGGTTTCCGCTGTGCTCACCCAGTCGTTTTTCAAAACGTTCCAGCAGGGTCATGGCGTCGGCGGTTCCACCAGCGAAGCCTGTAATGATTTTGCCGTCATGCAATCTGCGCACCTTGCGGGCGCCCGTCTTGATCACCTGGTCACCCAGAGTAACCTGTCCGTCCCCGGCCATGGCGACTGTTCCGCCCCGCCGGACACACAGGATGGTTGTTCCTCGCATCATTAAAGATCATCTCCGATTCCAGCCCGGGGATGGGCCAGATTGTAACTTTTTTTAAGCTGTTCCACTGTTATTTTCAGGTATTTCTGAGTGGTCAAAAGGCTTTCGTGTCCCAGAAGTTCCTGAAGCACTCTCAGGCTGGCGCCTCCCTCAAGCATGTGCGTTGCGAAAGAATGCCTCAGTACATGCGGCGTCACGTCTGAAACTCCTGCGGCGCGCGCGGCCCTCGTCACTATCCGGTGCAGTGTTCGAACCGCTATGTGACCTCCGCTCTCGCCGGGAAACACCCAGGTTTCTCCGGGGTTCTGCAGGCGGCGTATATCTTGCAACGCAGACTGCGCGCATCTTCCCATCGGGACAATGCGTTCCTTTTCTCCCTTGCCCATGACCCTCACCCATCGTTCCTCAAGATCCAGATGGTCCCATTCCAGTGAAGCGGCCTCGGCTATCCGTAGTCCGCATCCGTAAAGCAGCTCCAGAACAGCGCTATCTCTTGCAACGTACTTGCCGGAAGGCCCTTGTTCCACGAGCCTGGCGGCGTCTTCCCTTGAAAGTGCTCTGGGCAGACGTTGCGGAAGGCGGGGACCCCGAACACCCGCCGCGGGGTTCGAAGGCAGAATATTTCGTTGGGCAAGAAAACCCAGCCAACCCTTGATGGCCGAAAGCTTGCGGGCCGCCGAGCTGCGGGAATAGCCGTATCCTGTAACGTCCCTGAGAAAGTTCCTTACATCGGCCGTTGTAACGTTTTGCGGGACCTGGACATCTCTTCCCAGAAGGTAATCCACGAACTGCGCAAGGTCTACTGCGTAATTCGTCACTGTATTCCCGGACCTGCCCTCCGAATTGCGCAGACTGTCCAGGTAATCGTCAACGGAACACGAGAGTCTTTCTACCGACATGTGCGTTATTGTAGCACTTTGTGGGCGCTTCTTCACAATTTTCTGAAGAAAGATGTCGAAAGAGAATTTTCTACTTCTTCGGAAAATTTGCGGGGAAAGATCTGATCATTTCCTCAAGGTCGGCAAGAGCTCTTTCGGCCTGACGGCTGCACCTTTCGGTACGTTTTTTGATGCGCTCTTCGAGGGGAGGGAACAGTCCCAGATTGACGTTCATCGGCTGAAAAGACCTGGCCTGCGTATCACCAAGATGGCCCAGAAGAGCACCCGTGGCCGTGGTCCCGGGCCATTCGGGAAACACCTGCCCGGACAAATACGCCGCCATGTTGACCGCGGCTGCTACTCCCATGGCCGTGCTTTCGACATACCCCTCAACGCCCGTTATCTGACCCGCCAGAAAAAGGTCGTCGCGGCCCGCCAGCCTGAGGCGTGGGTCCAGAACACGTGGAGCGTCGACATAAATATTGCGGTGCATGACCCCCAGCCGCACGAACTCAGCGTTTTCGAGGCCCGGTATCATCCGGAAAACCCTCTCCTGCTCCGGCCATCTGAGGTTCGTCTGGAACCCCACCATATTGTAAAGCGTACCCACAGAATTCTCCTGCCTCAGTTGCACAACGGCCCAGGGATCTTTTCCGGTATTCGGGTCGGGCAGTCCCACAGGCCGAAGAGGCCCGAAACGGAGCGTATCGAAACCCCTTGACGCAATCACCTCAACGGGAAGGCATCCCTCGAAAAAGCGATCGTCTTTTTCGAAATCGCGCCTTGGCGCCTGTTCTGCGCTCACCAGCGCCTCGTGAAAAGCCGCGTACTGCTCCTCGTTCATGGGACAGTTGATATAGTCGTCGCCTTTGCCCCAGCGGCTTCCCCTCCAGGCCCTGGACATATCCAGACTCTCCAGCGTGAGGACAGGAGACACGGCGTCGAAAAAATAAAGAAACGAGCCGCCTGCAAGCCGCTTGATATCCGCTGCAAGCGACTCCGAAGTAAGCGGTCCCGTAGCCAGGATCACAGGACCCTCCGGCACGGTTTCTATCTCCCTGCGTTCAATGGTAACAAGGGGGTGAGCCTCCAGGGTTTTTGTAACACAGGACGAAAAGGCGTTCCTGTCAACCGCAAGCGCACGGCCCGCCGGCACAGAATGTGCGTCGGCGCATCTGATGACAAGGCTGTCCAGGCGTCTGAGTTCCTGCTTCAGTATGCCGCCGGGGCTTGTTGTTGCGTCGGCGCCAAGAGAGTTGCTGCATACCAGTTCCGCAAAGCCGTCCGTTCTGTGAGCGGGCGTAGTTGAAACGGGCCGCATCTCGACCAGCCTTACCGGAATACCCCGCTCCGCCAGCTGCCAGGCCGCCTCGCTTCCGGCAAGCCCGGCCCCGATGACCAGCGCCTCCGGAAGCTGCCGGTCGCTATTCGGCATCGACGGGGTCACCCTCGCCCCAGCCGCATGCAAGGCAGCGGTGTTCTTTTGTCTTGCCCTTTTCCACCATTGCGCCTCCGCACCTGGAACATTTCTCGCCGGTGGGCCTGAACCACGACACAAAATCACATTCCGGGTAGCGGGAACAGCCGTAGAAGGGCTTGCCCTTCTTTCCCCTGCGTCTGACGACATCGCCCTCGCCGCATTTGGGACAGGTGACTCCTATGGTTTTGAGGACGGGCCTTGTGTATGAGCATTTCTTTTCGGGGTCCGAAAAGGCCGAACAGCCGATGAACTCCCCGAAGCGGCCCATTTTCTTCACCAGGGGCGCTCCACATTCGGGACAGTCCTCGCCGATGGGTTCGGGCGGCGGCGGCGGAACACTTTCCGCCGTTTTTTCGGCCTTCTCCAGCGTGGAGGAAAAATCATCCCAGAATGTCTTTACCACCTCTACCCAGCGTCTGCGCGAGACCTCTATGTCGTCCAGTTCCTCTTCCATGCCCGCGGTAAAGGTCACATCTACGATATGGGCGAAATATTGCTCCAGAAAACCGTTGACTATCATGCCCAGCGGCGTCGCCTGCAGCCGTTTTTCCTCGTTTTTCTGTACGTAAAGCCGATCGAGAAGGGTCTGCACGATGGTTGCATATGTCGAAGGCCTGCCCACGCCGTCCT
>Ga0272441_10011108_pt1 | contig 13444 bp, 10 predicted proteins | sample SSMProp6N_FD_193582 | JGI IMG/M metagenome (GOLD analysis project Ga0272441, IMG submission 193582) | Marine sediment archaeal communities from Little Sippewissett salt marsh, Falmouth, MA, United States - SSM-Prop-6N | ecosystem: Environmental > Aquatic > Marine > Wetlands > Sediment ... | reverse complement strand
TAGTTCCGGGCCAGGATCTCTTCGAACAGGGAAATGGCGCGCGGGTCTCCCGTCTGGCCGAGCCAGAAGATGGAGGCCTGCACCAGCTCGGGGTCGTCACCCTCGCGCGCCACCTTCATCAGCGCGTCGAACCCGGCCCCATCCGGTAGCTGGGACAGCCCGAACAGCGCCGCTTCCTTGACCTCGGTATCGCCGTCCGAGCGAACGATCTCCTCCAGCCCCTCGGCGGCCTCTTCCCCGGCGAGCTGCGCCAGCCAGAATACGGCGCCCTCCCGCGTACCGGTGTCGAGACTCTGGTCCCGGGCCATCTCCAGGAGCTCCGGCCAGATCACCACGTCCGCGGCAAGGGAGGCCGCGCCAATCACTTCGTCGCCATGATCACCGTCGATCCACCGAGCCAGCGCCAGCAAATAGTCCGCCGCCTCGCGTGTGCCGACCGATCCGAGATCCGTGCGCGCTGCGTCACGGGACTCGCGCGCCCGCCCCACCCACATGTCGAAATGCACGATCCGGGAGCCTGACTTCTCGATCTCGACCCGGATCGGACCGTCCTGGCAGCGCCAGTCGTCGTGGTCGTCGTTTTCGGCATCGGCGCCTTTCACGCTGATGTGACGGCCATCCCCGCATACGCCTTCCCGGGCCTCGTAGCTGAAGCGCACGCTTCCGTCGGGTGCGGCCTCGACCCTGCGAGCCAGGTCCCCGGCCTCCTGGGCCTCGCTGACCGGTGGCATGAGCAGCCATGAAAGAACGGCGACGCCCCCTGAGAGCGCCGCCGCCAGGCCCACGCCACCCCACTTCATCCTCTTGCCTGTCATCATCCCCACCTCGTCCCCTGGGCGGCCGCCCCAATCCGGGACGACCGCCGCGCCATTTCGTTTTACTGATCCAGGATCTCGAGCAGTACGTCCTGCGCCCGCGGATCACCGGACTGGCCGATCCAGAAGATCGCGTGCTCGCGGAGCTCGGGGTCCTCTTCGCTGCGGGCGATCTCGAGCATCTTGTCGAACGCCGCTTCGCTGTCGATCTGGGTCAGCGTGAACAGAATGTGCTGCTTCATCTCGATGTTGTCGCCGGCCGCGTCATACATCTGGCTCAGGACGCGGGCATCGACGTTGCCGGTCTGGCCAGCCATGAACAGGGCCATCTCGCGGACTTCGTCTTCCTCGTTCTCGTTCGAGAAGATCGAGAGCAACCAGTCTCCGTCTACGGCCCCCGGCATCTGAGTCAGCGCGAACAGGATCTGCTCCCGCACCTCGGGATCCTCCACGTCGTTGAACATCTGTTTCAGAAGCTGGGCGTTCTCGGGCGACGGATGCTGTGCGAGCCCGTGCACCGCCATGCCGCGTATCTCCGGGTCGACGTCAGACCGCGAAGCGTAGTCCCTTAGAATCTGGCCGGCCCTGGGATCGTCGGTCTGGCCGAGGGCGAACACGGCCTGCCCCTTCAGGTCTTCGTCGAGGTTCGGGTCCTCGAGGATCGAGATCGTGGCGTCGATGGCCCGCGGATCGTTGACCTGGGTGAGCCAGAAGGCCGCCTGCGCCTTCACGTCGGGCTCCGGGTCGTTCCGTACCACGTCCAGCATCAGGTCCAACGTCTGGTCGGACTCGTGCTGGCCGAGGATGAACACGGCCTGCTCGCGGAGCTCCGCGGTCTCGGGGGTCCGATTCTGCAGGACCTTCGTGAGATACGGGATCGCTTTTTCGGGATCCGCCTGGATCAGCGCGTGCAGGGCCATGGCCTTGATGTCGGCCTCCTGCTGGTATTCCTGCTCCGCATGCTGGCGTTCGCGACTCACTTCGCGCTGCAAGTCACGCTCACGTTCCCGAGTCATCTCGACCTGCGCCATCTTTTCCGCCTCGCGGGCCAGGCTCTCGGCCGCCTGCGCGTCACCACGCCTCGCCAGCTCGCCCTCGATCCGGACCATCAGCTCTTCGGCATCACCGCTCGAAGCCGCCTCCGGGTACCGGGACAGTTGTTCGTTCAGCTTTCTGTAGGCCCGGTCGTAGTTGCTCCGGCCACCCATCCGATAGTAGGCCAGCGCCTGGTAGTACAGAGCTTCGGACGCGTACTCGGGCTCCTCATCGAGCGACTGTTCGAACAACTCGACCGCCTGGCGATACTGAGACTCGTTGAGCGCCCGGCGGGCCGCCCGGTAGATCGTGTCGGCCATCGACGCCGCCTGGTAGGCGAGCTCGGACACCTGGGCCATCGCGACCTTCTCGTAGTCCTGCCCTTTCGCGCGTCCCGGCAACAGCAGGACTGCCAGGCAGAGCAGAGCCCCCGATCCCATCGTCATCTTCCTCGACATTGTTCTCTCCTCTTCCTTGTGCGACTTACAGTCTCACCGTACCGGGCGAGGTCGCCTGGGCGGCCTTGAGCCGGAACAGCAACTGACTGGATTCCAGTCCTTCATCGATGATCTCTACTTCACTGGGATCGCTCGTCCTCAGCTGAACGATCTGCGCCAGCACCAGCTCCAGGTCGTTCAGCAACCTCCTGAGCTCCGGATCGTCACCGGCGGGCGAATCGAGCAGCAGCCGGGTGTCCGTCAGGAGACGCTTCGACCAGGTCCCGATGTCCGCGTCGTTCAGCTGGTCCGAACGGGCGTCCACCCGGAACATCGTCAGAAAGGTCTCGGTGCGGTTGAGGTGCCGCGCCGCGGCAAACCGGTACGAGCGTGGCACCGCGTCTGCCGCCCTGTCCGGTGTCCCATCGGGGGTTGCCCCGTCCACGGCCGCCGGTACCTCGGAACTTCCCTCGGCGACCGTCGTGGCCGCGTCAGGACCCATCAGCGTCCCGCGCCCGAGGACCACGCCGATCACCAGCGCCGCGGCGACCGCCGCCCACCAGGGCTGGGGCCGGAAGCGCCGGATCGGCACCACGTCGGCGGCACGCGCCGCCTGGATGACGGCCCACATGTCGTCACGCGGTGTCTCGGGCGGCGTGTGGTACGACTCTCTGGCCACCTTCGCCACGCCCGCGTCGAAGCGGTCCGTCACGGTCTCGCCCGGTTCGGTGTCTTTCTGGTTCTGGTCGTTCATGCCACTACTTCCTCCGCGAAGTCCGCGAGTTCGACGCGGAGCTTCGCCCTGGCCCGTGAGAGCTGGGCCTTCGACGTACCGGTCGCGACGCCAAGTGCGCCCGCGATCTCGTCGTGCGTGTATCCCTCGATATCGTGCATCACGAAGACGGTCCGGTATCCGTCGGGCAGACCGTCGACGGCCTGCTGCAGCCGATCGCGCAGGTCCGGCTCGGCGCGGGGCTTTTCGCCCGCCACCGTCCTGGCCTTCTCGAGATCGATTTCCGACGTCCGGAACTTCTTCACTTTTCTCAACCCGTTCAGGACCACTGAGGTCGTCACCGTGTGCATCCACGTGGACAGGGCCGAATCGCCCCGAAACGTGTGCAGCTTGTTGAAGGCACGAATGAAGGCGTCCTGCGTGAAGTCCTGGGCCAGGGCCTCGTCACCCGTCATCCGGTACGCGAGCCGGTAGACCCGGTCCACGTGGGCGTCGTACAGGGCGCGCTCTGCCGCGGGATCTCCCGCTCGCACCTTCGCCAGAAGCTGTGTGTCGTCCACTCGCTCGAGCTCTTCCTGTCGTCGCCCGTTCGGCTTCCACCGGGCCTTCCCCGGCGCCTTCAACTGATCGGACACGACCACCTCTGAAACGGTTGCGTCGTTTGTGGTCCCGCTCGCCGGTTCCTAACTTTGCGATTCGATCGAATCCGCGCAGCCTGTCGGTATCCCTTATGAATGGGTTTGATGAGCCTGATCCACGAACTCGAAGCGCTGCAGGCCGAGCGCGGACACCTGTCAAAAGGCGACCTGCGAGAGCTGGCCGTCCGACTCTCGGTGCCCCAGTACCGCCTGCAGGAGCTGGTCTCGTTCTATCCGCATTTCCGCACCACACCGCCGGCGCCGATCGAGGTGGCGGTGTGCCGGGACATGAGCTGTCACCTGGCGGGGGCCGACGGGCTGGCCGACCGGTTGAAGGCGGCGCTGGCGGACCGGGACGACGTGGAGGTCGAAGAGGCTTCGTGTCTCGGATGCTGCGAGCGGGCCCCGGGAGTGCGGATCAACGGGGTGCCCGTGCGTGCCTCGAACCTCGACGCCCTGGTCCAGGTGATCCGCGAGGGCGGTCCGAAACGCGAGCTCAGGCCGCACCGGGCCTGGAAGACCGACCCGCACGGGGACGCCGAGAGCGCGTACGAGGGAATCCGCATGGCGCTCGCCCAGGCCGACCCTGACCAGGCCTCCCTCCAGATGATCGCCGATCTCGAGAAGAGCGGCCTGCGGGGAATGGGCGGCGCGGGCTTCCCCACCGGCCTCAAGTGGAAGCTGGTGCGCGCCGAAACGGCGACACCCAAGTACGTCGTGTGCAACGCGGACGAGAGCGAACCCGGGACGTTCAAGGACCGGGTGATCCTGGAGGACCTCCCCTATCTCGTCATCGAGGGGATGATGCTGGCGGGCCTCGTGATCGGCGCATCTCGCGGCATCGTATACCTGCGCCACGAATACGCGAGCGCCCGCGCCGCCCTCGAGGAAGAAATCGAGCGGGCCCGGAATATCGGCTGGTTGGGCGAGGACATCCTGGGCAGCGGCTTCGACTTCGACGTGGACGTGTTCATTTCGCCGGGAGGGTACATCCTGGGCGAGGAGACCGCGCTGCTGGAGGCGCTCGAGGACCGGCGCGGGGAGCCCCGCAACAAGCCGCCGTTCCCCGGGCAGAGGGGCCTGTACGGACTCCCCACCCTCATGAACAACGTCGAGACGTTCGCCCATGCCGCCGCGATCGCAGGAAAGGGCGCGGACTGGTGGATGGAGCACGGGGTGAACGACTGCGCCGGCCTCAAGTTCGTGGCGGTTTCCGGTCACGTGGAGAATCCGGGCGTGTACGAGATCCCCATGGGGACTACGGTGGCCGACCTGATCGAGATCGCGGGCGGCGTGAGCGGTGGGCGAGCCCTGAAGGCCTTCGCACCGGGCGGCGCCTCGTCTCTCTTCCTTCCGCCTGACCGCGCCGACACGCCGATCGACTTCAAGGCGCTGGACGAGGCGGGCAGCATGATGGGCTCCGGCGCCCTGGTCGTGGTGGCCGAAGGCACTCCCCTCCTCCCGCTGGCCACCAACATCGTGCGCTTCTTCCGCAACGAGTCATGCGGGAAATGTGTGCCCTGTCGGGACGGGACCCAGAAGGCCACCGCCATTCTCGAGCGTGCGGCGACGACGGGCGAGGCGATCGACATGGAGGTCATAGACCGGCTGAACCTTCTGCTCACCGAGACCTCGATCTGCGGCCTGGGCTACGTGGCTCTGAATCCGCTGCTCTCGGTGGCGAAGTACTGGCCCGAGGAAGTGCCCGGGGCCCGACCCGGAGGTGGCGCGTGAAGATCCGCTGGTTCGTCATCACGTGGGGTGTTCTGGTCATGTGCTTCGGGGCCTGGGCGGTGGTACAGCCCCTCAGCCTCACGCAGATTGCCGATCTGTTTCTCACCAGGGGCGGCCTTTGGGCAGCCCTGGCGCTGCGGGTGGCGTTCGGAGTTCTGCTGTGGATGAGCGCGCCCGCCTCGCGCACGCCCCGCACCCTGCGTGTGCTCGGTGCCCTGTTCGTGCTCGGAGGGCTCGCCCTGCCCGTGGTCGGCCTCGAACGCATGCAGGGCATTGCGGAGTGGGGGGCTGGCCAGGAGGGTAGTGTCCTGCGTGTCGTCGCCCTGATGGCGGTCGGCCTGGGGGCATTCATCGTCTGGTCGATGTGGCCTCGGAAGAGCGAAGTATGATCGATCCAGTTGAGACGGCTGCGGCCATTCGAGTCACTGTCGACGGTCGCGAGGTCGAGGTTCCGGCCGGTACCACGATCTGGGAGGCCGCTCGCGCTGCCGGCGTCGAGATCCCGGTCCTGTGCCACGATCCCCGCCTCCCGCCGGTCGGCGTGTGTCGGGTCTGCCTGGTGGACGTGGGCGAAAAGAAGCTGGCGGCTGCGTGCGTGCGCGAGGCCTCCGACGGTATGGCCGTCACCACGCAAAACGAGAAGATCGACGCCTGCCAGAAGGGGCTCGCGGAACTTCTGCTCTCGGATTATCCGGCGGATGCCGAGTCCGATTCGAAGACACAGAGCGACGAGCTGCTGGCCCTGGCAGCGGAGTGCGGGGTCCAGTGGCCCCCTGCAGCTGCGGGCTCGAATGGGGATCGCACGGCAGCGGTCTCCGGTATCCCTTCCGGCGACGGTCGTCCGATCGACGAATCCTCACCGGTCATCCGGGTGGATCACCAGGCCTGCATCCTGTGCGATCGGTGCATCAGGGCCTGTGACGATGTGCAGGTCAACGCGGTCATCGGCCGCACCGGCAAAGGCTACACGACCCGCATCGGCTTCGATCTCGACGACGAGATGGGTGTCAGCACGTGCGTGTCGTGCGGTGAGTGCGAGAAGGTCTGCCCGACCGGCGCCCTCTCCCTGGTCCAGCTGGTTGATGAACTGATGACCCAGGCTCCGCCGAAGCCGCGCTCGGAGCTCAAGCAGGTGGACTCGGTTTGCCCGTACTGCGGGGTGGGTTGCGCGATCAAGTATCACGTGGACGAAGAGCAGAACCGGGTGGTGTACGCTGACGGGCGCGCCAGCCCCGTGAACGACGAGCGCCTGTGCGTGAAGGGACGTTACGGGTTCGACTACGCGCACCATCCGCAGCGCCTCACCGTTCCGCTGATTCGACGGGAGGGATCGTATCCCAAGGGGCCCTTGTCACCGGAGGTCGAGGAAACCGACCCCAAGCGGCGCAGGCGCCCCGGCGGCCTGGTGGACTACGAGCACGTGCTCCCGCACTTCCGGAAGGCCACGTGGGAAGAAGCGCTGGAGCTGGCTGGTCGCCGCCTGCGCGAGATCAAGGAGCAGCACGGCTCTTCGGCCATGGCGGGCTTCGGCAGCGCCAAGTGCAGCAACGAGGAAGCCTACCTGTTTCAGAAGTTGATCCGGGCCGGGTTCGGGACGAACAACATCGACCACTGCACACGCCTGTGTCACGCCTCTTCGGTCGCCGCTCTTCTCGAGGGTATCGGCTCGGGCGCAGTCACAAACGTATTCGGCGACGTGGACAATGCCGAGGTCGCCCTCATCACCGGATCGAACACCACGGCCAATCATCCGGTCGCGGCCACGTTCATGAAGCAGGCGGCCCGCGAAGGTAAGACCAAGATCATCGTGGTCGAGCCACGTCGCATCGACATGGCCGACCACGCAGAGATGTTCCTGCAGATTCGATCGGGAACGGACGTCGCTTTCTACAACGCCGTGATGCACGTCCTGATCGATGAAGACCTGGTGGACCACGACTTCATCCGGACCCGGACGAAGGACTTCGAATCGCTCAAGACGCTGGTCGAAAAGTACGACCCGGAAATGGCCTCGGCGATCTGCGGCATTCCGGCCGACGACATCCGCGAGGTGGCCCGCCTGTTCGGCAACGCGAAGACGGCGATGGTGTTCTGGGGCATGGGCATCTCGCAGAGCGTCCACGGGACGGACAACTCCCGCTGCCTCATCGCATTGATGATGATGACGGGCAACGTTGGAAAACCGGGCACCGGACTCCACCCGCTACGCGGACAGAACAACGTGCAGGGCGCATCGGACGCCGGCCTCATTCCCATCGTCTACCCGGATTACCAGAGTGTGAAGGACCCGGAGGTGCGGGCGAAGTTCGAGGCCGCCTGGGGCGTGGATCTCGATCCGAACCCCGGCCTCACGGTGGTCGAGATCATGGGGCAGGCCCTGGCCGGTGACATCAAGGGCATGTACATGATGGGCGAGAATCCCTTCCTCTCGGACCCCAACGTGAACAAGGTCCGTAAGGCGCTGGCCAATCTCGAATTCCTGGTGGTGCAGGACATCTTCCTCACGGAGACGGCCGAGTTCGCGGACGTCATCCTTCCGGCGACCACGCACATGGAGAAGGTCGGCACCTATACCAACTCCGACCGCCGCGTGCAGGTAGGCCGAAAGGCGCTCCACCCGCCCGGATCGGCGCGCGAAGACTGGAGAATCGTGTCGGAGCTATCGACCGCCTTCGGCTATCCGATGCGGTACGACTCGCCGTCGGACGTCTTCGACGAGATGACCTCGCTCGCCCCGTCCTACGCCGGTCTGACGCACGAGAATCTGGGGCTGACCGGGAAGCTGTGGCCCTGCCCGGACCTGGAAACGGATGGAGTCCAGGTGCTGTTCGGGGACACATTCCCAACAGCCGACGGCCGGGGGCGCTTCGTTCCGGCCGAGTTCACTCCGGCCGCCGAGCCGCCTGACGACGAATACCCGTTCATCCTGAACACCGGCCGCCTGCTCGAGCACTGGCACACGGGCACGATGACCCGGCGCTCGAGGGTCCTGCACGCGATCGCACCCGAGGCGAGGGTGGAAGTTCACCCCGATGACCTCAAGGCGCTTGGGGTCAAGAAGGGCGCCTGGGTGAACGTGACCTCCAGGCGCGGCTCGATCACGCTGAGGGCGAAGGCATCGAAGGGCCTGCTGCGGGGCAGCGTGTTCATTCCGTTCCACTTCCGCGAGGCCGCGGCCAACGTCCTCACGTATGACGCGCTCGACCCCTACGGTAAGATCCCCGGCTTCAAATTCTGCGCGGTCAGGCTCGAAGCGGCTGACTGAAACTGAGGCGGTGTGCAGGTGCATCCGTGCACCCTCTGAAAAAGTGGGAAAGTGGGAATCTCGCAGAGGGTCCCGGCGGGAGGGTACGGATGCGGACCGCCTGGCAACCCGACCCGCAGGATTGACAGCCTCGCAGAGATTTAGGTAGCCTCGGTAGCGCTCCCACGGGCGGTGGGAAGCGCTGCAAGTGGTTCATTGTCGAGTCATCGGTGCTCCGAGGCGCCGATTCTCCAAAGCAAATCAGAGTGTCCCGGGCGCCGGATCTTCCGGCGTTCCACTACTGCTGGTGCCGCCGTGACCACTCGGGTCGGCGTCGCCGGCGTGTGCCCATCCGCAAGGAGGAATGGATGTTACGTCGTTTCGTGATGTTTGCTGTAGCCTCGGCCTTTATCTGGCCGGGCGCCGTCGTCGCACAGGAGGAGATGGCTGAGGAAGCTCCGCCGATGCTGATGATCAGCTCCTGGAAGTGCGACTTCGGCGATGTAGGGGCCATCGGGGCGGACTGGGAAGCGGGCGGAGTAGCCGCCGCCAACGCCGCGATCGCCGCCGGACACTGGGCCTCCGCGGGTGTCTTCTACCACGTCTGGGCTGACGAGTGGAACGTCAACTTCTGGGCCGTGGGTGAGAACGAGGCGCACCTGATCGAGGGCCAGGAAGTCAGCAACGCTGCTTACGAGGAAGCGCAGGGCGACGGCCTGAATCTGTGGGACCACTGCAGCGAGCACAAAGACGGGTTCTACACGCTCGCCAACAGCACGGAAACCGACGCCGAGGTGCCAGGCCCGTCAATGGCCATGAGCTCCTGGAAGTGCACCGACGTCGGCCAGGTATGGGAGGATTGGAACTCCTACACGCTCGCCAGGGCGCAGGCCGTGGTGGACGCCGGGCAGTGGAGCGACGCGGGCATGTTCGTTCACGCCTGGGCCGGTGCGTGGAACGTGAACTTCTACTACATGGGTGAGGACATTCCGGCCATTCTCGAGGGCTGGGACGCGTTCGTTGGCTCCATGGGCGATGACGCCCCGGACATCACCGAAGTCTGCAGCGAGCACAAGGACGGCTTCTACCAGTTCGGCACGACGGCCACGGGAATGGGCGACTGAGTCTCTGACCCTGCGTGGCGCCTGCCGCGCGCATTGAGCTCAGACAGAAGGGGCGGCCATCCAGGCCGCCCCTTTTGCATTCCTGCTGACAGGTACTGCCTCCCCGGGAGGCAGTTGCAGCAACTCGAACTACATGTCGCCCGGCACGTACGACATGCTCTCGACGTACCCGGAGCTCTCGTGCTCCATCCGCCTCACGATCTCGGACCACTCCGCGCCAAGCGCCTCCATCTCATCTCCGGCGTCCGCGGCCTCGACCAGGTCGTCCCAGGATGCATCGGAATGGAAATCGGCGACGCTCGGCACGAAGAAGACCCACATCATGCGCTCTTCGCCAATCCGTGTGCGATAGGCGCGGACACCGTAGGGGTAGCCGATCTTCTCGAAGAACGCGACCCACTTCTGCGCATTTTCCAGCCACTGCTCCTCCGTCGCTCCGTCCGCGAGCCACTCGTAGTGGACATGAGCGGCATTGACGTCATCGAAGCCCTCCGGCCAGTAGGTCAGCGAAGGAATGGTCTCGATGATCTCGGTGGTTGAGTGCGCAGGAACCTGCTGAATGGCCTCGAAGAACTCGTCACGCGCTGCCTGTCCATCGGTACCCTCGAAGCTCCGCCACAGCTGCTGCGGATCGTCGAAGTAGGCAAACTCCTCGATCGGATAGTACAGCGTGAAGCCCGTGGAATTGCCCCAGAAGTGCCACTCGTAGTCGCTGATTCCGGCCGCCGTGGCAGCCTCTTTCAGCATCTCGAGCGCCTCGACGTACGCCTCACGATGTGCGGGCTCCACATCGACCGTCATGACCATTCCGAGATCGCCCTCTTCCATCTCCTGCGAGCTTGCCGTCGCCGGCAGCAGGGGAAACATCAAGGCGGCACATCCGACGGCGGTAAGAACTCTTCGCATCACACATCTCCTGTTGGGATAGAAAAGGACCGCGCATGACGCGGCCTGAAAGAACGGTTCGGTGTTGGAGAATCACTCACCCTAATGCGCGGGGCCCCGGAGGAGGGTCCGGGGGCCCGCGCTCCCAGCCTCGTTGGCTCCACCGTAAACAAATCGAGCGGTGATGTGAAGGGCAGCGCCAGGCCAGGAAGATGAGAGCGGGTTGAGAGGGCAGCGTACCTTTGGATGGGAGCAGAAGAAGATTCAGCGACGCAGCCCCTCGATGATGATGAGTTGAACGTTTCAGCGGAAACGTTTCCGATGAGGATCTGATGCACGGAGGGGCCGGCTCACGCCGACCCCTCGATTCATGCCGATTTCAGGCGAGGATAACCTACTCGCCCTTGATCTGGATCTTGCGGGCGAGAGCCTCCGCGGCCTTCGGCATCTTCACCGTCAGCACGCCCTTGACGAAGCTGGCGTCCACGTTCTCCGCGTCGATCGTGTGCGGGATCGAAAAGCTGCGGCTGAACTTGCCCCACGAGCGCTCGCGCAGGTGGTAGTTGCCCTTTTCCTCGTCACGCTCGATCGAGCGCTCGCCCGCGATCGACAGGACACCCTTCTCCACCGTCAGGTCCACGTCCTCCTGCGTGAAGCCGGGCAGGTCCATCTCCAGCACGAACTCGTCCTCCGTCTCGTAGAAGTCGGCCTCAGGCCCGCTCGGCGCCACGTGAAACTGCGGACGACCGAAGAACTCGTTCATCAGTCGATCGGCGTCCCACCGCACCTCGGGGAACGGACGGAAGACGGTCGTCGAACGGCGTCGGGTCGGTAGAGTCATGATTACCTCCACTGGTTGTCTGATTCTTGTTGTTGTCGCCGGCACGTCTATCGCCGGACGGTCGGCCTTCCCATCTATCTTCCTGGCGGCCACTCGGAGCCGCGCCCTCATGTCGCGAGGTGAAAATGCAACGGCCGTGCCTGAATTTGGCACCGAAATCCTGCAAAATTGGCGTTTTGCGGAATACGGGTCGGTCAGTTTGAGCGAGGGCGTGTGGCCGAACGGTCAAACTGGCAGTTGACGACCGGAGTCAGGGGGCCAGGCAGAGGCGCGACCGGCCTCAGGTAGCGGACTTGAAGCTCCCGACTATATTGTCGAGCGCTTCAAACGGCCCCGTAGCTCAGCAGGATAGAGCGTCGGATTCCTAATCCGAAGGTCGCGCGTTCGAGTCGCGCCGGGGTCATCGGAAGTCCAGGCATTGTCGCTTCGAGCAGCATCAACCGTGGGCTCCGGGTTGCCACCGCGGATCAGAATCCGACCTCGAGGCCCAGGCGCACCGACACGGGCAACTGATAGAGCGTCGGCTCTCCGTAATCCGGGTTGAAGTTCGCCGGATTTCCTTCGTCATCCAGGCGGAAATACAGCACCTGCTCGAAAGCCACCGCCTCCCGGGGATTCCCGAGATTGAACACGTCGAGGATCAACCGAGCCGGCGCGCGTCGTCTCAGCAGGTAGCCGAAGTCGTAGGACGCTCGCATGTCGAGTTCCCAGATCGAAGGGGTACGGCCCGCCGTGCCCCGCTGGCTCACAAATGTGAAACAGGTGGGACTGTTGCAGCTGCCCATCTCACTGAGCGGAGTGCCGGTGAGCCAGAGAAATCGACCGCCCAGCGAGAGACCGAATCCCGTCCGGTAGGAAGCAGCGACCTTGAACTGGTGGGTTCGATCCTGCGGAAGCAGCCCCTCGGCGTTGACCAGCATCTCAGGGTAGTCATATGACCCGTTGGGCTGGCCGAGCGAACCGGCATCCAGATTGAACACGCCGCCGTAATTTCCGTACGTGCGCGACAGCACGTACGAGCCGAGCAACCTCAGTACTCCCCCGAACGACTTCTCGGCCGTGAGTTCGAGCGCCGTGTACTCCCGCTTGGCCCGCGGGTATCCGTCGAGTTCGCCGAATCCGGGATTCCCCAGTATCCGCTCAGACAGAGGAAGGGGTTCCACCCAGCTGTCTTCCACGGCACGCCGCAGAGTTCGGTATACCCCCCGGACTCCAAGTTTCAGGTAGCCGCCCAGCTGTCGCTCGTAGCCGAGGGTGGCTTCGTCGTAGTGCTGACCCATGAGTCCCTCGGTTTCCTCGGCGATACCGCCCGTCTGGAAAATTACCGTGCCACCGGAAGGGTCCTCGCGCGGATCGTGATCGAAAGCCGAGATCCGCCAGTTGAGGTCTCCGTTGTATGTGGTGGCCGCTACCATCAGCGGCAGGTCCTGGTAGAATCGCCCGAACGATCCGAAGATGCGCTGCGAGCCGAACTCTCCCGGTTGAATCACGAAGCCGAGACGCGGCTGCCACTGGTTGAGGATCCTCTGCGCCACGTCTCCGTCGGATCCGACGAGGTACTGGTTCTCCCATCTCAGCCCGGCGTTCAGGCGCACGCGTGACGAGACCAGCCAGGAGTCCTGGAGATACATGGCCGGAACGCGGCTGCGGACTTCCGGCTTACCGCTTCCAGCAAGCTCCCAGTACTGCCAGGCGTCGTCGGCGTACTTGACGACGTTCTCCAGCTCCCAGTCGCCCTCGTAATCGTTGACCGTATACTCGCCTCCTGCTTTCAGAGTATGCGGACCGAGCTCCCAGGTCGTTCCAAAACGCGCCGTGGTGCGGTACATCCTGTCCACGTACCTGGCATACAGGCCGCCCGACATCGCATATGTGGAGAAATCGCGGAACTGAAGCTCGCCGCCGCCCGAAGTCCGGGGCTGAATACTCACCTCGCGCCACAGGCGGGAGACCGTGGC
>Ga0272441_10011107_pt1 | contig 13444 bp, 8 predicted proteins | sample SSMProp6N_FD_193582 | JGI IMG/M metagenome (GOLD analysis project Ga0272441, IMG submission 193582) | Marine sediment archaeal communities from Little Sippewissett salt marsh, Falmouth, MA, United States - SSM-Prop-6N | ecosystem: Environmental > Aquatic > Marine > Wetlands > Sediment ... | reverse complement strand
ATAAAGAGACGCATCGGCACGCCGTCTAAGGAGAAGGAAACGTATCGCGCCGCGAACGGGACCCCTGCTCAAGAATACAGCATTCCCGCACTTGATCCCATCGGAAGGTGCAATCGGGGCGGCCGGCAGCCGAACAACGCCGGGATGGGCGGCGCTGCCCGGAGAACACCGCAACATGCCAAACAGGTGGCGGTAGAAACGGAGAGAAGCAGCACAGCCCGCGACCGAACGAGTCGGTGTAAGCATCTTCCGTGATGGAGACCGGTTCGACGAGGAGAGAAGCTCAGAAGCACGCCGGCCGGCACACAGCCCAGATCAGGCGGATACCTGTTTGTATTCTGATCGGCATCGTCGTCCGGGGGAGCCCGGAACGCGCAGAACCCCAAAGCCAGCCTGACAACTCCGAGCGGCGCGAGCCCTGTCCGCCGCAAACCCTCCCTGAATGCCACCGGCGCGGCTTCCTCCCGCGCGGGTGGCATTCTTTATCGCGCCTCAATGCCGCGCCGCACCTCGCGGCCACTCGGAAAAAACACGCCGTTCCAGTCCGAAATGTCTTCCGGTCGGCACAGGCCTGAGGTATAGTCATATCTAGAATTCTGGAAGTCTCGAAATGGGGCGGCTCGACGCCGCTGCTGGAGGCGGCGGGCGGCCCCGACCCGGGCGATCGTGAAGAGAGAGACTGCGCCGCGCCGTCGGTCAGGCGGTGGCGGTGTGATTGCCGTGGTCGTCCGGCACCCCCGATTGAAGGATTCTGGTCCAGCAAGTGGCTCGCCTCCGCCGGAGAACGAACGAAGGACACGGCTCGGCGGACCGCGAGAACAGCCGTAAGTAAGGAGGAAAACACATTATGAGATGCTTGCTTCTTGCCGCGAGTGCTGGAGTGGTTTTCGCCAGCCAGGCCGCATGGGGATCGATCGTCTACTACTACAACATGCGGAGTGGTGCCAACCAGCTCAATCAGACAACCACCACCAACTTCGTGGGGGACTCCATCCCGATTGGTCCCGGCGGACTGCCCCAGACCTTCGCGATGGATCTGACGCCGGACGGGACAACCCTGTATGCCATCGAGTACGTGAGCGCCCACAATTACGGCACGATCGATCTCGTCACCGGCGACTGGACGCCCGTGGGCAACATCACGGGCCCCGAGCTCGGCGCGAACGTCTCCGGCCTGTCGGTCGATCCGACCACCGGAGACTGGTACCTCGTCGCCATCGAAGGCGCCGGCCCGATGCTGTACGCCGGCGACATCACGACCGGTGTGTTCTCGCAGGTCGGGGCCATCGGTGGTGCGGGCTTCATGATCGATCTGGCGATCGACAGCCAGGGCAACGCCTACGGCCATGACATCGGCGATGACATGCTGTATTCGATCAACCTCGGCACCGGCCTCGGAACGCCGATCGGATCCACCGGGCTGAACGCCAACTATGCCCAGGGCATGGACTTCGACTATGCCGACGACACGCTCTACGCCACGGTCTACACCGGCGGTGGGACGGGCGTTTTCGCGTGGTTCGACCTGAACACCGGCTTCGCCAACGTCATCCAGGACACCACACCGCTCAACGCGGAGATGGAGATGGTCGTGGCGACCGGTATCCCCGGACCCGCCAGCCTCTCGCTTCTGCTGCTGGGCGGCCTGGTGGCGCGTCGCCGTCGACGCTGATTTCTTCCAAACAGCAAGAACCGGCCCGTCCCCCGCGGACGGGCCTTTCTTTCGTCAACTCGACGCCAGGCGGTTTGCCCGCTCGAGTATTCTGTCCGGCATCTGCCCGGTCAGCCGGCCGGTGGACGTGTTCTACCGGCTGACGCGTCAGCAGCCCCGCGGGCGAAGCGCTGCCTGGGACGAGGCAGTTCCACGCGGGTGGTCTTCTTTGAAGGTGTGCCTGTTGAGCGTCAGGATGCGGCTGAAGCCAGCCGGGCGGAGGCCGGGGAGGAACCGCACCGGCCGGCGGCCGCCCCCCGGGGGCAACCCGAACGAAAACCGCACGATCGCCCCTCGGCGGCCTGTGACGCATGTGAGCAGGTTATAGGACGAAAAGACAGGGACTTAGAGCCCGAAGCAGGCCACCATGTCAGAAGAGGATCAGACTGAAAATATCCAAGAATACGTTGGCGAAGGACCTTTCGCTCCTGTAGACTGAGCGTGGGAGAGGGTCAATGCGTTGGCCGGGCGGTCGTCGCTCCCAGAGGCACGGCGGCGCGCGGCGGAGCATTCATGAAGAGAGAGAGGCTGCGCCACCGGTGTGTGGCGCAGTTGTGGCGTCGCGGTCCTCCAGACCGCGCGGTGCCGTGCGGCAGCACCAGCGCACGTGACGTGTGCTTGCCGGACAGTCGCGCATACGCGTGGCAGGAGACGTTCCAGCGGTCATACACCGGACTACTCCGGTTCGAGAAACGTGGCTCTAACACACCTTTTCTGCAGAGGAGGAAACGAAAATGAAACGACTGTTGAGTGTAGGGGCCGGATTGGCCTTCGTGTGGGCCGGATCAGCATCCGCGTACCTCTTGTACGACAACGGCCCGTTTATCACCCATCCGGGTGGAGGTTCCGGCGGCGCTGATGCCAGCGCCGTGCAAACCGATCTAGGCTTGAACACCTACGGTTTCGGGCACCAGTGGCTACTCGGCTACAGCGTGGCTGATGACTTCTCGGTCGGTGCTGGCGGCTGGACGATCGACTCGATCATGTTCTATGCCTACCAGACCAACTCGGGCAACAACTCCACGATCACCGGCGTCTACGTGCAGATCTGGGACGGCCCGCCGGACGGCGGAGGGTCCGTGGTCTGGGGTGACCTTGTCACCAACCGCATGGCCACCACCGGCTGGTCAAACGTCTACCGTGTTCTGGACACCGACCTGATGGGGACGGCCCGTCCGATCATGGAGAGCGAGGCCACCATCGGGACAACCCTGGCCGAGGGGGACTACTGGATCGAGTGGGCGAGCGACGGCACCCTCAGCTCGGGACCCTGGGCTCCGCCGATCTCGATTCTCGGCCAGACAAGCACGGGCAATGGCAAGCAGAACCTCGCCGGCGCCTGGCAGGAGCTTCTCGACACGGGAACAGGCGCCCCGCAGGGCCTGCCGTTCCTCATCCACGGCATTCCGACGCCGGGTGCTCTGCCGCTGCTGCTCCTGGGCATCGGCTGGACGCGTCGTCGTCGTTGAGGACGATCTCGATCTGATTCAGTCTCAGAATGCCACCACGCGGGCCGCGTCACGCGGCCCGCTTTCTTTCTGCGCCTTACAGGCGCGCAGCAGGCGCCGCCGCGACGCTCGATCATCCTTGCCCGATCGCCCGGGCACGTCGAAGAACCGCCTCCAGCATCGGGGCCGTGAGACGGCCGGTGAACGTGTTCTGCTGGCTGACGTGGTAGCAGCCCAGCAGGGTGATACCCCCCACGGGCACCTCCTGCCCGTGGGCGAAGCGTGGCCTGGGACGAGGCAGCTCCACGCCGGCCTCGCCCAACGCCGCCAGCGACGCATTCCAGGCGATCTGCCCGAGGGCGACGATCACCGCCGGTCGCAAGGCCTGCAACTCCCGGACAAGATAGCTGCGGCAGTTCGCCGCCTGCTCCGCCGTCGGCCGGTTGCCCGGCGGGGCGCAGCGCAGGGCGGCGGTGATGTACACGCCGCCAAGCTCCAGGCCATCGCCGCGATGCGTCGATTGGACCTGGTTTGCCAGGCCGGTCCGGTGCAGCCCTGCATAGAGAAAACCCCCCGACCGGTCGCCGGTGAACATGCGCCCCGTGCGGTTGGCCCCGTGCGCCGCCGGGGCCAGACCGACGATGACGATCGGCGCCCGCTCATCGCCGAAGCCGGGCACCGGCCGACCCCAGTAGCGCCACTGGCGAAAGGCCCGGCGCTTCTCGGCGGCGATGCGGCTGCAATACGCCCGCAGCTCCGGGCACCGCCGGCAGCGCGTGATCGCCCGCGCCAGCGAGGCAAGAGTTCGCCCGGGTTCGCCGCGACCCTCAGCCATCGGCCCGTGAGAGCGCCCGACTGCCGGTTTGCCCCTCCAGCAAAGGCGCCAGGCTCATCCCGCCCACGGCATCAACGGTCAGCTCGAAGGCCTGTCCGGGCGCGATCGGCTTGTAGACCGCCTCGCCCTGAGCCACCCGCACCCCCATCGAGGCGGCGAGCCGGGCGTCGCCGGCGATGGCCCAGAAATGCTCCCAGAGACGCTTCTCGAACCGGCCCACCTCTCCCACCGCGTACCCGGGCGGGACCGCGCCGGGCGTGTCGATGGGAAAGCCGTCAATCGGCGCCATCCGTTCCGAGTAGACCCGCCTGAGCAGGACCAGGGCACGGCCGAAGAGCGGATGCCCCATCGCCACGTGCTCGTGGGCGAACTTCACCGACCAGGCATCAATGAAAAGGACATCGCCGGGGATGGTGAACTGCTGGCGCGCCAATTCAGCGCCCTCATCGTCCAGCTCAATGAACAGGATGTCCGTCTCGGGAACGCCGTCGGCCCCGGGACGCTGCCCGAGCACCTGCACGTGAGCCAGCCGGCGAGTGCGGCCGAGGCGGTCGATCATGGCCTGCCGCGCCGCCAACTGCTGATGCATCCGCTCGTTCAGCGCCTCCAGTTCGGCGAGGGCCTTCCGCTGGCGATCCGTGCTGATCTGCCAATAGCCCAGTAGAACGAGCCCGCCGAGGACGGCGGAAACAAGCAGCGTTCGGAGGACGGCGATCATGTCAGAGCGGTGCTCGTGAGGTGAACCGGACGTGCGTGATTGTCCATCGGCAAACGTGCAGCGGGTCCGCCAATTGACCGATAACTACGTCGATGCGCCACAAGCCGCCACGATCCAGGCCTCGCTGGCTGACACTGCTGCTGCTGCTGCCGATCGCGGAGATCACGGCCGGCGAGGAGCCCGGCACGGCGGACGGCCCGTCCGCGGCCGCCGCCGCGCCGGCGACCGCACGCCCGGAGGGGGACGGGACCCCGCTGGAATCGCTGAACCGGCTGGTCCGCCGCTTCGACTTCGAGGAGGCCCAGACCGCCCGGGTGCCGTTCCCGCTGTACTTCAAACGCACGATCGCCGAGGACCTGGGCTTCCCGAGATTCGGCGATCTCACCCTCACCAACGAGGCCGCGTTCAGCGGCAACTGGTCGTTCCGATTCGATCTCGCCGGCGGCTCCCTGTCGGCCGGGATCCCGACCGGGGTGACGCCCATCCTGCCCCTGGCCGACTACGCCGTCTCGACCCGGGTCCGCACCCGCGGCCTGACCCACGCCGGGGCGCGTCTGATCGCCTGGCTGTATGACGCCGCCGGCAACCCGATCCCGCAGAGCCTGGCGGAAAGCCCCGTCGTTCGCACCGGCGGGAGTTGGCAGACCCTGACCGTGCAGATCCGGGGCAATTACCCCGACGCGGCGGATCTCGTCTTTGAGCTCCAAGTCCTGCAGCCGGGGCAACAGAACCGCAACGCGGCGGAGACGGCGCAGCCGACACTCCAGGACGTCACCGGCAGTGCGTGGTTCGACGACGTGACGATCTGGCACGTGCCCCGCATCGAGCTCAACACCGGCTCGGCGCACAACATCATCACGCTCCCGGATCAACCGGCCCTCAGCGTGCTCGTGCGGGATCTCACCAACGAACCGCTCACCGCCCTCCTGCGGGTGGAGAACCTGGACGGGCGAACGGTCCATGAGGAGTCATTTCCCGCGCCGCGAGGCCGCCAGGCCGCCATTCGACAGCTCCCCCTCGCCACCTGCGGCTGGTACCGGGCCGAGCTGGAGGTCAGGAGCGATCGCCGGCTCGTGGGGCGCCGGCAACTGGATTTCGTCGTGCTTCCGGAGGAGGACAGGCCCGTCGCCGCCGGCAGGCAGAGCCTGGGCGTGATCCTGCCGCCGACATCCCTGCCGCGCCTGGCCATCCTGCCGGAGCTGGTCCGCCGCCTGCACGCCGGGACGGTGCTGCTGAGCGTCTGGGATGAATCCGCCGAGGACGGACCAGAAGAGCTCGCCCGGGAGCGCTTCGCCGCCCTGCGGCGGATGATCGAGAGGCTTCTGGACACGGAAACGGAAGTGACTTTCGCTCTGGACAGCGTGCCGCGGCGGCTGGCGGCGGCCCTGGGCCTCGACAGCGGCCAGGTCCTCGATCTGCTCGGCGAAGACCCGCAGTTGTGGCGACCTTCCCTCGATGAGGTGCTCATCAGCTTCGGCCTTCGGGTGCAGCGATGGCAGCTCGGCCGTTGCGGCCATACCGAAGGCTTCTCCGGGCCCGACCTGGAGGAGCGGATCGAACAGGCCACGGCAGCGCTGTCCCCTTTCGTCCCGGACCCAATCATCACCATCCCCTCGAGCGCTGAGCAGCAGGTTCTTCCGGGGCCGCCCGTCCGGAGTCTGCAGGTCAGCGTTCCACACGAGATTTCACCGGCCTGCCTGCCGGAATACGCCGCACCGTGGCGGGCCGGGGGCCGCGACGTGCACGTGAGCTTCGAGCCGGCCCCGGCGGCGCTCTATTCGCCGCGGCAACAGGTCGTCGATCTGCTGCTGAGGGGGCTGCACGGCTGGCGGGCGGGACTGGAGCGAATGGCGGTTCTCGCCCCCTGGCGGTGGCGAGAGGAGCGCCAGGCCGAGCTGGAGCCGGAGCCCGCCTTTGCCGCGTGGCGCGGCCTTGCCGACGCCCTTGGCGGCCGGCGCTTCGCCGGAACAATGCCCGTCGCCGAGGGCATCCATTGCTGGCTGATGGAGGGTGAAGGGTCGGCCGGAGACGCCCTCGTGGCGTGGCGCGATCAACGCGCCGGCGACGAGCCGGCCATCGTCCGCCTCGTGCTCGCCGATCATGCCGTTCGTCTCGTCGATCCGTTTGGAAATGCCAGGATGATCGAGCCGGACGACGGCTTCCACCAAGTGCCCATCGGAGACATGCCGGTCTTCGTCGAGGGCATCAATCTGCCGCTGGCCCAGTTCCGGGCCGGCTTCCGGATCGAGCCGAGCTTCATCCCGGCGATGCATCGCCTGCACGAGCACGACCTGATCCTCCGCAACCCGTGGGACGTGGCGGTGAGCGGATCGATCCATCTGCGGCAGACCGCCGATTGCCGCATCACCCCGCGCCGGCAGGATTTCGTCATGCGCAGCGGCGAGACGATCCGCCTGCCGCTCAGCGTCATCTTCGACCGCTCCATCATCGCCGGAACCAAGCACATCGAAGCGGAAGTGAACCTCGCGGCCGACCGCGAGTACCGGCTGCAGGTCCACACCGACGTGGAGGTCGGCTGGAAGAACATCGAGATGAACGCGACGTGGCAGGTGGCGGAGAACACCCGGACCGGCCGGCACGACCTGATCATCACCCAGTACATCACCAACCGAGGCGCACTGGCCGTCAACCTTGACACCTTCCTTCGGGCCCCGGGCGTGGGACAAAACCGGAGGGTGATCACCGCCCTTCAACCGGACACCACCGCGGTCAAGACCTTCAGCATCCCCGGCGGCGCGACCCTGTTGGCCGGCCGGACCGTCCGGCTCGGCGTGGCCGATCGCGACGGCGTGGCCCAGCTCAATCACGTCCTGGAGATCCCCGATCTGCTGAGTGCCGTCCCGCCCGTCCGGCAGGCGGACGCCTCGGACGCGGAGGAGCAATGATCTCTACCATGGCGGCGCCGGCGGCGGCTTACCACTGACCGAGATGCAGACGATCCGCGTGACCTTCCAACTCCCATCGGCCTGCCGCTTGATCTGAAGCACCCATTGGGAGGGGGTGTATCCGCCGTAGCCGCCCGCCTCCGTCCAGCAGGCCAGGTGCACCGTGGCAGCCTCGCTCGACTCGCTGAAGCTCTTCAGCATCGTGAGCTTGTTGTCCTGAATCGTGAATCGACCGGCGAAGCGCGAGAGACCGGTGATGATGAAGTTCCGATCGTGGCTGACGTTCGTGGTCGACCCGAACTGAAGCCGCGCGTCGCCGGCCAGCAGATTGGCCGACCCCACCAGATCTTTCGTAACGACCGCATTCACCAGGTCGCGCGTGATGCGCCGAGCCCGCTCGCCGGAAGTGACGACGAACAGCCCGGTTGCGAGAACCGCCGCCCCGAGCACCAACGCCGCCAATGCGATCCACATCCGATCGGCGCGACCGTCGCGCAGACCCAGCCAACCGACGATCACGGCGATGATGAACAGACCCAGACCCAATGGATAGGGATTCTCCAGCACGTATCGGGTGAGCAGGCCGACATCCGGGGGCGGGGGCATTGTTGCAGCGGGTCCTCTGAGTGTTCCGATAATCGATACGCAGCATACCGCCCTCTGGCTGCGGCTGCCGCGCGGGAAACGAACGACTGTCCCATGTCAACGGTCAAGACGCAATCTCATCTGGCGGCGAACCTGGCCTGCCTCGGCGAGCGCAACGCCGACGTGGCGGATCAGATCCGCCGCGCCGCGCCTTCGCCGGGCCTGAGCTTCGCCGAGACGTCGCAGGGGCCGGTCACCGCCACGCTTGACGGCGTGCAACTGGCCAGCCGCTACCGGCCACTCGAGGAAGGAACGCGACTGGCCGAGACGGTCGATCTCGTCGAGCACGCGGTCATCGTGGTGCCCGGCTTCGGCCTGGGCCATCACGTGCAGGCGCTGGCTCAGCGCCTGACCAAGAGCGGCATCATCATCGTTTTCGAACCGGACATCGCCCTGCTGCGGGCCGTGCTGGAGCGCATCGATCATTCGCAATGGATGGCCGATGCCCTGCTCGTCTTCATCACCGATCCGGCCGATCGCGCGGCGCTGGGCGGCAAGCTCGAGGGAGCCGAATCCATCATCGCCCAGGGCGTGGCGTTTCTCGAACATCCTCCCAGCCGCACACGCCTCGCCGAGCCGGGCCGGCGCTTCCGCGCGATGTTCACCGAGTACGTCACGACGGCCAAGACCACGCTGATGACCACCCTCGTGCGGTCGGTCGACACCGTGCGCAACCTCATGCACAACGTCGATCATTACGTGGGGGGAAGCGGGGTGGCGGAACTGGAGGATGCCGCCCAGGGCCGCCTCGCCATCGTCGTGTCCGCCGGCCCGAGCCTGAAGAAGAATCTCCACCTCCTCGCCGACGATCGCGTGCGCGACCGTTGCCTCATCATCGCGGTGCAGACCACGCTCAAGCCGTTGCTGGAGGCCGGCATCCGGCCTCACTTCGTCACCGCGCTTGACTACCACGAGATCTCCCGGCGCTTCTACGAAGGCCTGGAGGCGCGCGATGTGGAGGGCGTCACGCTGCTGGCCGATCCCAAGGCGCATCCGGCGATCCTCGACGCCTTTCCCGGCCCCGTGCGGTGCTGCGCCGCACCGTTCATGGATCGCGTGCTGGGCGAGTTGAAGCGCGAGATGGGCAGCCTGCCCGCCGGGGCGACCGTCTCGCATCTGGCCGTCTACCTGGCCCGCTATCTGGGATGCAACCCGATCGCGATGATCGGCCAGGACCTCGGCTTTCCCGACGGGCTGTATTACGCGCCCGGGACGGCGATCCACGACATCTGGGCCCCCGAGCTCAATCCCTTCAACACCATCGCGATGATGGAATGGCAGCGGATCGTCCGCCACCGCCAGCACCTGCACAAGACCGTCGATATTCACGGTCGATCGATCTACACCGATGCGCAGATGCTGACGTATCTGCAGCAGTTCGAGCGCGATTTTACGCGCTACGCCGAAGAAGGCGTGCAGATCATCGATGCCACGGAAGGCGGAGTCGCCAAGCAGCATGCGATCGCCATGCCGCTGGGCGAGGTGATCCGCCGGCACGCCACCGAGCCGCTGCCGCCCCTGCCGCCGGCGACTGCCGAACTCGATCCGGTGCGCCTGAAGGCGGCCGAGGCGCGCTTCGCCCGCGTGCAGCGCGAGGTCGCCGCCCTCCGCGAGATCTCGCGCAAGACGACCGCCGTCATCCGCGCCATGCTCGATGACCAGGCCGATCAGGCCCGCATGGACCGGCACTTCGAGAAAATCCATCGCTATCGCAAACAGGTGGACGAGAAGTTCGAGACCTTTGAGTTGCTCAACCACCTCAACCAGCTCGGCGTGTTCAAGCGCATGAAGGCCGATCGTCGCCTGCACATGCAGGACGATCTGGACGCCGTGGGCAGGCAGCGCGCGCAGCTTCAGCGCGACCTCGTCAACGTCGTCTGGCTCGCCGACGCCGCCGAAGAGATGATCGGCCAGCTCGGCGACGCCCGGCGCCTCCTGCGGGGGCAGACCATCGCGTTCCGGCCGCGGCCAGTCACCACCATCGACGATGAAAACAGCCCTGGCGATGTCGCGCTGAAGGCCGCGCCACGCGTCGCGGCGATCGTGCCGGTCGATCCCGTCCGCAGCGGGCTGGGCATCGAGCGCTCGCTGAGCGAACCCATCCACGGCCAGCCCGTGCTCCAGGCGACGCTCATGCGCCTCGGCGCCTCGAAGAAGATCGAATCGATTATTCTCCTCGCGCCGCGCGATTTCGACGTGGAAGCCATCATCGACCGCGATGCGATCAATCGACCCGTTAAGATCGAACGCTGTGACGGCTCGCCGTTCGGAATCGAGCGCCAGGCTATCGCCGCCGCCCGCCTCTGGGCGGACACGAGCTGGCGGGGCGGGATCGCCGGCATGAGCATTTATGACGAGGTGCTGTGCCCGCAGGCGATGCACCCGATCATGCTCAGGCACGGCCTCACAGCGGCCCTGCTCGTCGCCGGGGACTGGCCGCTGATCGACGTGAGCGAAGAGACCGGCGGCGACGGTCTGGCGGGCCGTTATCTCGAACACCCCGACAAGCACAACATCGTCTTCACCCAGGCGCCCCCGGGGTTGTCCGGCTGCATCGTCAGCACCTCGCTCATGGAGGAACTCACGCAGCGCACACGACTGTCCACGATCGGCGGCCTGCTCGTCTACCAGCCGCACGCGCCGCAGCCGGACCCGATCGCGCGCGATGCGAACGTGCAGATTCCACACCAGATCAGGCGATCCCTCATCCGCGCCTCCTTCGATTCGCCCCGACAGCATTGTCTGCTCCGCCGAGCGCTCGAAGGGAGGAATATCGACCGCGCCTCCGCCGCGTCGATCGTCGCCGCGATCGAAGAGGCTTCGTCCGATCCTTCCGGCGAAGCGCCGCGCCACGTGATAGTCGAGTTGACGACACGGCGCCCCGGCCGCGGCGTCATCGGCCGACATCCCTGCGGTACGCTGGAGCGCCCGCCTCTTTCGCGCGCTCTGGCTGAGCGCATCTTCGATGGACTGCGGGGACACGGCGACTGCGTCATTACCTTCGCCGGCGCCGGCGATCCGCTCCAGCATGATGAGTTCGATACTTATGTTAATCTCGCCCGCCAGGCGGGCATCGCCGCCGTTCATGTGCGCACCGGACTGCTCGCCGACCGGCCCGTGCTCGATCGCCTGCTGGCCTGCGGGGTCGATGTGATCAGCGTGGACCTTCACGCCGATCGCGCCGCCACTTATAAGGAGATGACCGGCGTCGATCGGTTCAAGGATGTGCTGCTGAACATGCAGTACATCATCGATCACCGGCGGCATCTGGCCGGTCCGGCCGGCGCCGCGGGCCTGGCCCTGCCCTGGATCGTGCCGCGCCTGGTGCGCTGCGCGGAAACCTATGACGACCTGGAGAGCTTCTTCGATCGCTGGCAGCACGTGCTGGGGACGGCGGTCATTGAATCCCCCCCGCCGTTCGCCCGAGCCTCCGACTGGCCGGGCGACAGCCTCTTCGAGGCCGTCACCCCGGCCCGCGTGATGCAGCGCGAAGGTCTGCGGCGCATGACGATCTTCAGCGACGGCTCGGTTCCGATCAGCGAGCTCGATCTGCGATGCGAGCGGACGGCGGGCAATGTCGGGTCCACACCGCTGACCGAGGTCTGGGACACACTTGTGCACGAGCGCATGAAGCTGCAGCGGACACTTGATCCGGATGCGCCGGAACTTCGGACGTGGCAGCCATGAGCATCGAAGGCGGTGTCATCTCGGTGATCATCGGACGCGCCGGCAGCAAGGGCCTGCCGGGGAAGAACACCAGACTCCTGCTCGGCAAGCCGATGGTCTGGTACACGATTCAGGATGCGAAGCAGGCAGAGCTCGTCGATCGCATCATCGTCTCCACCGACTGCGCGGAGATGAAGCGCGCCGCGTCGGGGGAGGGCGTTAGCGTCATCGACCGGCCCCCGGAATTGGCCGGCGACACGGCAACGGTCGATGCCGCCGTGCGCCATGCCGTCGAGGCGGACGGCGGCGAAAAGCCGATCATCGTGATCCTCTATGCCAATGTTCCGGTGCGGCCGGACGATCTTATCGACCGTGCTGTGCATATGCTCGATAAGACGGGCGCCGACAGCGTGCAGTCGTATTGCGATGTGGGCAAACACCATCCGTACTGGATGGTCAGGCTGGATGACGAGGACCGCATCACGCCCCACCATCCCAACACCATCTATCGGAGGCAGGATCTGCCCGGGCTGTTCCTTCCCGACGGCGGCGTCATCGCCGTCCGGCGCGAATCACTCTTCACCGTCATCGAAGGCCAGCCGCATGCCTTCCTCGGCAAGGATCGTCGTGGGATTATGTCACCGCCGGGCTCGGTGATCGACGTTGATTCCCGGATCGACCTCGATCTGGCGGAAGCAACTCTCAAACGGAAGGAAGCCGTGACCATCGCATGAGAATCGGCACGCGCGAGATCGATCTCGACCACCCGCCCTACATCATCGCCGAACTGGGCGTGAATCACGACGGCTCGGTGGACATAGCCATCGGGATGGTCGATGCCGCGCAGCGCGCCGGGGCCGATGCGGTCAAGCTGCAACTGTTCGATGCCGATCTGCTGCTCAGCAGGGCGGCAAAGCTCGCCACCTATCAGAAGCGCTCCGGCGCCGACGATCCGCTGGACATGCTGCGCCGGCTTCAACTGTCGGCCGAGGCGATGGCGCCGATCATCGAACGCGCCCATCGCGGCGCCCTGCACGCGATCGTGAGCATCTTCAGCATCCCGCTCATCGAGGATGCCCAGCGACTTCCCTTCGATGCTTACAAGACGGCGTCGACGGACATCATCAACCGCCCGCTGATCGAGGCGATGATGGGCACCGATAAGCCGCTCATCCTCAGCACGGGCGCGGCGACGCTGGAGGAGGTCGCCGAGGCGGCATCGTGGCTGGGCGCGCACGAACACCTGTTCATGCACTGCGTATCCGCCTATCCGACGCCCGATGAGGAAGCGTCGCTCGGCGGGCGGCTGGCCATGCTCCACGTCACTCCGCATGCGCTGGGATATTCCGATCACACGACGGCCATTGACACCGGCGCGCTGGCGGTGGCGAGCGGGGCGTGCCTGCTCGAGAAGCACTTCACGCACAATCGCGCTGCGCCGGGCCCGGACCACGCCGCCTCGCTCGATGAAGAAGGCCTGACCGAGTACGTGCGCCTGGCGCACCGCGCGTGGAC
>Ga0272441_10011106_pt1 | contig 13446 bp, 12 predicted proteins | sample SSMProp6N_FD_193582 | JGI IMG/M metagenome (GOLD analysis project Ga0272441, IMG submission 193582) | Marine sediment archaeal communities from Little Sippewissett salt marsh, Falmouth, MA, United States - SSM-Prop-6N | ecosystem: Environmental > Aquatic > Marine > Wetlands > Sediment ... | reverse complement strand
CACATGCCCCCCCCCAGGCGGGCGGCGGATCTGAATGTCTCGTGCCCCTCCGGTATGGAGAGCGCCCATGATCCGAACACTGTCCCTGATCATCTTGATGTGTACGGTTCTCTCGTCAAGCGCGGCGGCCGTGCCCGGCGGCGAGCAGGATCGGGCGCAGCAAGAGAGGGCCCGCCTGCTCGGCGCGCTCACGTACACGCAACTCGCCGTTCACTTCGACGAGGCGCCGGCCTGCGAGGCGATCGGTGCGCTCTCGCGGGCCCTGGCGGTTCCGATCATCGGACGATACAGCGATGATCGGGTCGGTCACGGCATCGATGCGGAGGCCTCGATCACACTCCGGCTCGAGGGGGCCAGCGCGCTCTTCGTGCTCGAAATGATCCTCGAACAGGCGGCCGAGTACGAGCCGATCACCTGGCAGCTCCGCCGCGGCTTCGTCGAGGTCGGCACGAAAGAGCGGCTCAGCGCGCCGTCGGCCTGCGAGATGCGCACTTACAACGTCCGCGATCTCATGCTCGAGCCGCCGTACTTCCCCGCGCCGTTTGGCTTGGGCTTCGGGGGCAGCGGAATGCCGTCCGTGCACGACTTCAACGAACGTCCCTACGCCACCGCGGTTATGAGCAAGCCCAATCAGGACGGCCGGAAGCGGCCGGAAGAGTTGATCCTCGAGCTCGTGCAGGGGATCATCGAGACGATCGAGCCCGGGAACTGGGACTTCGGCCAGTTGGATGGCCGGATCGAGGACGAGATCGGCAATCCTCCGGGCCGGCGCGGTGGCGGCTCCGGCTCCCGCTCCGTCGACGCTTCGTCGCCGCGGCGGCATCGTCGCCCGATCAAGATCGCCAGCATCCGCGCCTGGCGCGACACGATCATCATCCGCGCCCCGGACTACATTCACCGCCAGGTCAACGGCTATCCCGATCCCATTCCGCCGGACCGGCTGACCGCTGCCGAGCGGCACGAGCGCCAACAGCGAGCGTCCACGGCACGGAGCCGCATCATCGTTCTGGAGACGACGGCCCGGCCGCGCGAACCCGAGGCGCCGGCCGAATCGCACCGCGCCGCGCCGGGCGCCGCATCACAGGACACCTCGCGATGAGATGTGCAGGATGGTCAATCGCGTTCGCCCTCTGGGCGCTGATCCTGCTCGGCGCGCCGGCGCGCGGCGAGGGGATGCAGGATGGCGGCGAAGCGGTCGAGTCGCCCTCGGAGCCGAAATGGCACGCGGTGCGCGCACCGGACGGCGACCGCGATGCCGTGACCGCCCGCCTTTACGGCGCGCTCCTGTACACGAAGGTCAGCGTCGACTTCAGCGAGGCGCCGGCGCGAGAGGCGCTCGGCACGCTGCGTGCGGCCCTCGGTGTGCCGCTGATCGGCCGCTTTCGCGATGACCGGCTGGGATACGGTATCGACCCCGCCACGCCGATCACGCTGCATGTGAGCAAAGCGCCGGCCCTGGATGTGCTCGAAGAGATCGGCGCCCAATGCGAGCGCGACGCCGGCGAATGCACCTGGCAGATCCGCAAGGGGTTCATCGAGTTCGGCACGAAGCGGCGCCTCAGTGTTCCCGCGGCGCGCGAGGCGCGAACCTATTACATCGCGGACGTCATCATGGACATCCCGCGGCTCGGCGGGGAAGAGGATCAGCCCCGCGCCACGGAGCGCCGGCGCCGGGAAGAGGTCGCGCTGGATCTGATCGGGGAGATCGTCGAGAACATCGAGCCGGACGCATGGGATTACGGCCAGGTCGACTACTACGAACCGGAGGATCTCGCCGTGCGCTACGAGATCGACCCCGAGAGACCGAAAGGGGACGAAGGCGGTGAAACGCGGGCGGGTTCGGGGGCCGATCCGGGGGCCGGGTCGGCCGGGGCGCGGGATCCGTTGCCGCCGCGGCGCTACGTCGCACCGAGGAAGCCAGCGATTATCCGTTATTGGCGCGATGTGCTGATCATCCACGCCCCGGACTATATTCATCGTCAGATCGGCGGCTATCCTGAGCCGATTCCGCCAGCCGGCGCGGAGCCGACAAGCGGGAACGCTGTCGGCCCGGACGCGGGCTGACATGCGGCATGTCGGCGGACTACGGATAATCGGCGTCGGCGCGCTGTGGTCGAATGATGATACCGCCGATCGCGGTGTTCACGCTCCATGATCCGTGGGGCTCCACGATTGCATCTGACCGCTCTGAACGCGAATTCGCGTCGGCGCGATAGTGAGCCGAGTTCGCGATTCTCCCATGCTCAGGCACCCCGCACTTCCACGTCACCGCAGTGGTCCTGACGTGCGCCCGAGCATTGAGCTGCCGATTCGAGACCAGCTGATTCCGAATGAGATGGTCGTCTGCCGCGACACCTTCGAACCGCGTTCTCGGGTGCTTCAGGCGAGTCAAAGACCGTCAAATGAGGTGCGCTTGGGCGCATTCGATAGGAAAACAGGGCACAAAAAGGGCGCGCACGCTGAAAATCGGCCTTCATTCAGGATGTCTGTATCAGAAAAACGCCCCTCACGGTGCCGCAAGGGGCGTTTTTGCAGTGCCCTGTATAGGACTCGAACCTATGACCCGCTGATTAAGAGTTCGCGTTTTGCCCCTCTGGCGCTATCAAAAACGAGGTTTTTTGCCGCTTAATCCACGAATTGCCCACTGGTTAACCGCGCGTTAACCGGATGCTGCCCGCTCTTGAGGGCGCAAAACAGGGCGCGCATCCCAAGACGACACGACGCCAGTTATGACAGCCTTCGGTGACTGGTGCAAAACGGCCCGGCGGTGGACTCGGGCGAAGGCCAAATGGGAAATGTCGGAGACAAGGAGTACGGAGTCGTTGCGAGGGACAACGGGCGGTTCGCCCGGCGTGGAGTTTCTGAGGCAGTCGCTGTTCAAGCCGATCTTCGCCGATCTGTGGGAGATTCGACATCGGCTCTGATCGCCCCTGTAATGGAACGGTTCTCATCACGTGGACAGATAGAGTCGTCATACATCGGAGCGTCGTTGATGCCGAAGCAACCGAAAGATCGCAACGAGCCGTACTGTAGCAACTGCGGATACGTCCTGACCGGGGCGACTGAATCGTCGAAATGTCCGGAATGCGGCAAGCCGCTGGTCGAGGTGCTGATGCGCCCGACGTTCCAGCGCGGTGACGGGAAGCGTTTTCGGTCGAAGGCGCGAATCTTCGGAATGCCCGTGCTTGATATTGCAATCGGACCGAGCGGGGAGGACACCGTCGGACGTGCGCGGGGCTTCGTCGCGATCGGTACGGAAGCAAGGGGCGTCCTTGCGCTCGGCGGCCGGGCGACGGGCCTCGTGGCTGCCGGCGGCATGGCCATGGGTGGATTCACGTTCGGCGGCATGAGCATCGGCCTCTTCAACGCGATCGGCGGTATGTGCATCGGTGGCACGGCCATGGGCGGGTTCGCGATCGGCGGCCTCGCCCAGGGTGGCGGTGCGGTGGGCGTTGCCGCGCAGGGCGGTATGGCCGTGGGTTACTTCGCCCGCGCGGGCGGGGCGTTCGGCGTCCATACGATCGGACCGAACTCCTCTTCGCAAGCCGCCCAGACTGCGTTCGATCGGCTGTCATGGTTCTTCGGATCGCCGCCGTTTACCATATCGTCGGTCGGCACGTCGGTCGCGGGCGTCGCGGCGGTGGCGCTCGGCGTAGCCGCGATCATCGGCCTGCTCGCGATCTGGGCGAACGGACGCGACAAGATTGGAGAACAGAGCGGATTTCATCCGTGATCTACGACATCACGCCGCCCATCACGCCTGCTCTTGCCGTCTTCCCCGGAGACACGCCGTCGTCGCGCGAGGGTCAGTGCGGTCGCGGCGAGCGACAGGGCGTGGAGGACGGCCGACTTGACGTGCCTGGTCCACCATCGGGACAGCGAGGTATCGAGCTCGGAGCGGTGAGATCCCGTCGTGCGGTTCCGCGGAAGTCACTGGTGAGCGGGCAGCGCCAGCCATCATAACGCCTGTACGGACAGGCACTTGAAGACTGCGCAAAGCCAGGGTGAACTCGGTGGACCACTACACCGAGACCACGTGTGGGCATACGACTTCGTATCGGTGCGGACACATGACGGTCGGCCGCTGAAGCTCCTGACGCTGGTGGATGAACACACGCGGGAATGCCTGGCGATCGACGTGGCGAGGCGGCTGCGCAGCGATGACGTGCTAGAGCGACTGACGTGGCTGTTCGCGACGCGCGGCGTTCCGGAGCACATTCGGAGCGACAACGGAAAGCCATGCATGCCGGGTCAACCGGTGGGACGCAGATCACGGGATCATCGTCCCAGTCAATTGATCCAGGAACCCCACATGGAGACCCGGCATGCTCATCCTCGCAATCGACCTCGGCAAGTTCAAGAGCGTCGCCTGCTCGTATCGGAACGATGACGACGCTTTGTACCAGACGATCGAGACAACACCGCAAGCGATGCACGATCTGCTGGTGGAGACGGAGCCGGATCGTCTGGTGGTTGAAGTTGGCACGGTAACGGGCTGGGTGCACGATATCGCCAGAGCGCTCAGCATCGAGGTCCAGGTCGCCAACCCGGCGACGGAGGGTTGGCGGTGGCGTCGGGTCAAGCGGAAGACCGACCGCGATGACGCCCTCAAGCTCGCGCGGCTCTCGGCGGCCAATCAACTGCCGACGGTGTGGATGCCGGCGCCGCGGGTGCGGCAGTGGCGTTCGCTGATCGCCTACCGGCATCAGCTCGTGAGCCGGCGTACCGCGATCCGCAACACGATCCGATCGGTGCTTGATGCGCAGGGCCATCGCCTGGCGGGAGGTGCGAAGGGGTGGACCGAGTCGGGACTCGCGTCGTTGCGTGCTCTGGCCAAACCGATGGGGCGGTGCAACGCCGAGGAACTGTGGCGCGGGCAGGTGCACGTTGAGCTCAAGCTCCTGGCAGAGCTTGCCGAGCGGATCCGAGTCGTCGAACAGAAGCTCGACGCGTTGGCCGCGACGGATGAGCGGACGGCACGTCTGCGAACGATTCCGGGAGTCGGGGCACGCCTGAGCGAAGCGGTGGTCGCGTGGATCGATGATCCAAGCCGGTTCGCGAACGCCAGGGCGATCGGGTCATACGTGGGGCTCGTTCCGCGCCGGCGCCAGTCGGGGACATACGACCGGTCGGGCCGAGTCACCAAGCACGGTCCTTCGCTGCTTCGGAAGCTGCTCGTTGAAGTGGCGTGGATCATGCGTCAGCACAACCCGCACGCGGCCGCTCTGTTCAAGAGGCTGAGCAAAGGTGAACGGAGCCGGACCAAGCAGGCGACGGTGGCGCTGGGCCGTCGTGTGCTAACGTGGTGCTGGGCGATGCTGCGTGATGAGAGCGATTGGGATCCGGCGAAGCTCGGACTCACGATGGAGTAAGGGAGGACCAACACCGTCGTTCGCTCATGGATCGACGGCGCGGAGATCGAAACGATCGCGGCGGCCGAGCTCGGGAATTCTGGTGAGCAAAAGCTCGGCAACGGAAATGAGCCCCGCCGCGTCGCAAAGCTCTATGGGACCGCGTCAGAACTGCGGACACCCCGGATAGTGACATGAAACGATCTCGCAGCCGAAGATGCCTTGACGAACGATCTGACGGGAAACAGTACTGACTGACTTGACAGACCCGGCTTCATAGTGTCCGGAGTTCACGGCCCACGCCGTTCGCGACTGGCTTCGCCGCGTGGGCGTGAAGACGCTGTTCATCGAGCCGGGCAGTCCATGGGAGAACGGCTACGTGGAGAACTTCAACGGCAAGCTGCGTGACGAACTGCTCAACGGCGAGATCTTCTACACGCTACGCGAGGCGAAGGTGCTGATCGAGCGCTGGCGACGGCACTACAACACGATCAGGCCACACAGCTCACTGGGCTACCGACCCCCGGCCACGGAGACGATCGCTCCAGCCGAGCCATGCTCCGCTCCGCTGCGCATGCCTCGGCTGGCACAGGAACACGTTCCGCAGATAACATAGAACCTGGTACGACACCCGGGGAAAGGTCATGTGGGCTCCTTTCTGCGGGACAGCGAAACGCGGCCGCTAACCCGCGGGCCGCGGAGCCACACTGAGCGGTGAGTTGGCGCGGGGATCAAGGCCGGACTCGCCGGCTTCGGAGACTTTTTCGGCAGGCCCGGATGTGCGAGATCGGGCGAGCCTGATGGAGCGCATGAGACCCCGGGCGAGGATGTCCACGATCTCAGCACGGCGCTGGTCGGCGGTCATGCTTTCGGGACTACGGGTCGTGTCGATGGATCTGCTCGGCATGGGGAGGTTCCGCGAGCGGCCTGCCATAACCGCAGGGCCACCATGGGTTCCCTATGCCGTGACTGGACGGGATGCGCGGCGTCTTCACCCGGGGACGACGGGTGCGATGTCGGTTGCGGCCGGGGCGCAGTCGTGATGGCGGCGGTTGTCGGAATCGCCGCGGCATGCGACCATATTCCGCGTGGATGATTCAGTCCTCCTAATCACGCGCGACGGGCGCATCGCTGAAAAGGCGCACCACGCCTGCCTCGAGTTGAAGGCGGAGTTCTCCCACGTTCAGTCGCTCGATCACGCCGCGGAACTTCTGGACGCTCGGCTGCCCGACCTGATCCTCTGCGATTACGCGACCTTCGAGCAGCTGCGGCAGCGCTGGCCCGGCGCGTGCGTGCTCATCTACACCGAGCCGCGGGACAGCGAGGAGGCGATCAAGGCGATCAAGCACGGGGCGATCGACTACCTCGTGCGGCCGATCAGCCCGGAGGCGATGACCCGCCAGATCCGCGAGGCGCTGAGGGTTAGCCACGATATCAACGTGCCGGCGGTCTTCGACAGCCCCAGCGAGTCGCCGGACATTGATCGCATCGTCGGCGAGTCGGCTCCCATGAGAGAGCTCTACAAGCTCATCGGGCTCATCGCGCCACGCGACGTGAACGTGCTCATCACCGGCGAGAGCGGCACCGGAAAGGAGATGGTCGCACGGGCCCTGTATCACCACAGCCCGCGCAAGGGCAAGACCTTCCTGGCCATCAGTTGTGCCGCGATTCCCGAAACGCTGCTGGAGAGCGAGCTGTTCGGCCACGAGAAAGGCGCCTTCACCGGCGCGGACCGCCAGCGCATGGGCAAGTTCGAGCAGTGCGATGGCGGCACGCTGTTCCTCGACGAGATCGGCGACATCTCGCTGTCCACGCAGATAAAGCTGCTGCGTGCGATCCAGGATTGCAGCTTCCAGCGCCTCGGCGGCACCGAGCAGATCAACTGCGATGTTCGCATCGTCACCGCCACCAACCAGTCGCTGGAGCAGCTTATCGACGAGCGGCGCTTCCGTGAGGATCTCTACCATCGCCTGAAGGTGGCCAGCATCCACCTGCCGCCGCTGCGCGAGCGCGAGGTCGACGCGGTGCTGCTCGCCCACTATTTCCTCGAGCGCTACAACCGGCGGCTGGGCACAAGCGTGCAGTCGGTTTCGCCGGAGGTGCTGCCGGTATTCCTCAAGTACGCCTGGCCGGGCAACGTGCGCGAGCTCGAGAACTCGATCAAGAGCGCGCTGGTGCTGGCGCGCGGAAGCGTGCTGCGGCTGGAGCACCTGCCCGACGAGATCAAGGCAAGCGCCGACGCCGCGAGTGCGGACCCCGGCAGGGAATCGTCGATCACCCCCGCGGCGGAGGAGGAACTGCGGGCCGGGGCCGAGCGGCTTGTGTCCGATCCATCCCTCGCCGGCGCGCTTCACCGGACCGGCATCGGGCTGATCGAGCGGGAGATGATCCTCCTCTGCCTCCAGCGGAACAAGGGCCTGCTGGCCCCCGCAGCCAGGCAACTGGGCATCAGCCGAACGACGCTCCGGAAGAAGATGTCCGAGCACGGGATCACCGTCACCGCGGCCATCGATCGCGGGGAGTAGCTGCTGGCCAATCCGTTTCCGATCTGGTCACTGACTTGCCATTCGGGATATTGTCTGGCCATGCGATCCCGCCAGGGCTGCTGCGGGTGATTCGCTGTAAATAGCTTCTGGATAGGGCCTTACGCGTTACTGGCCGACGGATTTCCGTCCTGGCACGGCTCTTGCTCATCGAGGTACTCAGCGGCGCCGTTACGCGCTCTCATGATCGAACTCAGCGTGGCCCGCCCGCGCTACCGGATGAGGCGGGCAGGACGTCAGCAAGGAGGACCTACGCCATGGCAGAGCCATCCGAGAAGTTGATGCTGGACGCGCGACTCAAGACCCTCAGCCGTATCAACAGCGACTGCAAGCGGCGAGATCCGCAGCGGGCGACGGCGGCGGCCAGGGCTATACGCCGAATTCACAACGGCACCTATGGGTACTGCATGAGCTGCGGTATGAGGATGGCCGAACGCGAGACCGAGCATCGGCCGGAACGCAAGGAGTGCTCGCGCTGCGAGCTCGCAGTCGCCTGACCCCCAGAATGCCCCGCCCCCGCAATCTGCACTCCTTTCGAACATCACGTGAATCTCGAACACCATCAGGAGTCCACAGTGCAAGTGTTGATTCATCATCCGAACCTCCCCACATCACCGGCCCTCGTTTCCCACACCGAGAGCGCACTGCTGCGCGCGTTCTCGCGCGTGGCCGACCGCGTCGCCCAGGTGGCAGTCAGCATCACCGACGTCAACGGTCTTCGCGGCGGGCCGGACAAGCGCTGCGTGCTGCGGGTCACTCTCACTTCCGGTGAGATGGCCCAAGTGCGCCATACCAGCGATTGCGCCTACGCCGCCGTCCATCGCGCCGCGGACCGAATCAGGCGCGTCGTCCACGAAAAGTTGAAGCGCAGGCGCCAGGTGCGCCGGCGCTCCGTTCAGCGAAGGGGAGGCCCCCATGAGATCGCGATCTAACGGCGAACCCTCGGCCCTGGTGGACGACCTTCTGGCCGAGACCTACGCTTGGGGTCGCGGTACGATCGGCCCCGACGCTTGCCGGAAGGCGTTCGAGTACGCCGAGGTCGAGATTCTCATCCTGGCTGGGGAGCTCGATGACGAGCAGAAGTGCCGGTTGCACCACCTCGCCGAGCAGGCCGGAGTGCGCGTCGTCACCGTTGACCAGTGCGAGAAGCTGATCGGGCTCGGCGGCGCCGGCTGTCTGCTTCGGTACCGCGAAGCGGATCCGCAGTTCCGCAATCTCGCCGCGGTGTGATGGTCGGGAAGCCTGGACGAGCAAAGACGAGCGTGGATCACTCCGTGCGATATCGGTATCCCATTCCGCGAACAGCAGGGGACGAGCCGGATAGTCAGGCCGGCTGCCTGACGTTGGGCGCGCTGCTGCTCGGTGCCCTGATCGCCGCTGCGTCCTGCGCTGCCGTTGCAGTCTTCATCGTCCGGTGGGTGGGTTCGCTCCAGTCCTGAGCGGCGGGAGAGCAGATCGTGTGATCCTGTAGTTCCCGACGGAGATCACGGCTGAGGTATCGTGTAAGGAATGGAAGCGCGGCGACGAACTGACGGGGCGTCCTGACTCGGACTCCGAGAGATTGCGGCGGATAGCCGCAATCTGTCCCATGGATAGGAACGCTTCATGATGAGGGTTACGCCAGCATCTACACTACCGATCGCATGACGATGCTCATTGTCTATCTGCTGATCGCGCTCGGCGTCTCGTTTCTCTGCTCGCTGCTCGAGGCTGCGCTGCTCAGCCTCCCGCGTTCTCATATTGCCGTCCTCGTCGACCAGGGACGTCCTGTCGGATCCCGGCTGGCGAGGCTCAAGGCCGACATTGACCGGCCGCTCGCGGCCATCCTCACGCTCAACACCTTCGCGCACACGCTTGGTGCCGCCGGCGTCGGGGCCCAGGCCGCCATCATCTGGGGGGAGGCCTGGGTCGGGCTGGTGGGATTCGCGGTGACGGTGCTCGTCTTGGTGTTGTCCGAGATCATCCCGAAGACGCTGGGGGCGGTGCACGCGAAGCGGCTAGCCAGCTTCACCGCCTGGACGTGCACGCTGTTGATCCGTCTGCTTTATCCCGCCGTTGCAGCATGCAACCGATTGTCGCGCGCGGTTTCGGGTCGGAACGCCCATGTCCCGACGGTCAGCCGCGATGAGCTGCGGGTGTTCGCCGGTTGGGCGCACGAGGAAGGGGCGATCGATCAGACCGAAGCGCGCATCATCCGAAATATGATCGCGCTGCGCGAGGTCGCGGTGAGCGAGGTCCTAACGCCGCGCACCGTCGTTGCGACGCTCGGCGTCGACCAAACGATCGGCGACATCGCACGCAACGGGCCGCCGCGCTTCAGCCGCCTGCCGGTGATCGGCGAATCGCCCGACGACGTCCGCGGCGTGATTCACCGGCACGATCTCGTCGAAGCGCTGAGCAACGGCGATCTGGAGCGCACGGTCGGGGAGCTCGCGCGTCCAGTGCATGTGGTACCGATGACTGCGAAGCTTCCGGTGGTACTCAAGACGTTTCTCGACCGTCGCGAGCTCCTCTTCCTCGTCGTGGACGAATACGGCGGAACTGCGGGTGTGATCACGCTCGAGGACGTCCTCGAGACGATTCTCGGCCTGGAGATTGTCGACGAGACGGACGACGCCGATGACATGCAAGTCCTCGCCCGCCGACTGATCGCGGCGCACCGACGCTCGCGACCATGGCCCGCCGATGAGTCGTAACGGTCGGGCTGTCTTGGCCGTCCTCGTTTACCACCTTGATGCTGTCCAATCCCAGGTGCTTACTGGTAGGAAATTCGATTCCAGGCGGGCCGGGGTCAGGGGCTTGGGGGTGAGGGGTTATCGACCCAACTGCGGTCGGATTATCATGTATCCCGGATCGTCGATATTCAGGAGTCTGAAGATGGTGGATGAGCACGATTCGGGGATTGAGCTGCCGACCACGCCGATTCACAGGATCACAAAGCCGATCGAGCGGTTCATGCACGTTGAAGCGGCGGGCGGTGTGGTTCTGGTGGCATGCACCGTGGCGGCGCTTGTTCTGGCGAACATACCCGCGACCGCCGACTGGTTTGTCGGGATCTGGAAAACGAAGCTGACGATCGGCGTCGGAGGATTCCAGATGAGCCACCCGTTGTATCACTGGATAAACGACGGCCTGATGGCGATTCTCTTCTTCGCGGTAGGTCTCGAAGTGAAGCGTGAAGTAGTGCTGGGCGAGCTCAAGGAAACGAGCAAGGCGGCGCTTCCGATTGCGGCGGCCCTGGGCGGCATGGTGGTACCTGCGGCGGTCTATCTTGGCTTCCAATGGAACGGCGAGGCACCGAACGGCTGGGGTATTCCGATGGCTACGGATATCGCGTTCGTCGTGGGGTGCATGGCGGTGCTGGGCAAGCGCGTGCCGCGCAGTCTGAGAGTGTTGTTGCTGAGCCTGGCGATCGTGGATGACATCGGGGCGGTGCTGGTGATCGCCATCGCGTACACGGAGAAGATCGATTTCACGGCGCTTGTGATTGGTATTCTGGCCATCGGCGTAATCACGCTGATTGCGCGACTTGGTGTGCGCAGCCTGCTGGTTTATGTGGTGCTAGGCGCGGGCGTGTGGCTGGCGTTCCACGAATCCGGTGTTCACGCGACGATCGCGGGGGTTACCCTCGGGTTGTTGACGCCGACCTCGGCCCACTTGCGAAAGAGCACTTTCGAGGCGGTGCTGGATCGGGCATCGGAAGTATTCCGAGGGGGCGAGTGGGATCGGATGAGTCATCGGGCACAGAAGATCGCTCGATTCAAGAAAGCTGCGCAGGAAACGGTGAGTCCCGTGGAGTATCTGGAAGGCGTGCTGCATCCCTGGACGGCGTTCGTGATCATTCCGGTCTTTGCGCTGGCGAACGCAGGCGTTCCAATTTCCCTGGGTGATTTCGCCAATCCAATCGCGATTGCGGTGGGCGCGGGTTTGCTGATCGGCAAGCCACTGGGCATCTTCGCTTTCGCCATGGGAGCGGTGAAGCTGGGGCTGGCAAGGCTGCCCGATGGCGTGACGGCCACGGCGATACTCGGCGGTGGTGCGCTGGCGGGGATAGGCTTCACGATGGCGATGTTCATCGCCGGCCTGGCGTTCAAGGGCAGCCCGGAGACGCTGGATGCGGCGAAGGTCGGGATTCTTGGCGCCTCTGCGCTTTCGGCGGCCCTGGGGATGGGGATTCTGTTAGCGGTATTGAAGAAGCCTGATGAACAGGCGAAACCGGAGGATTGACGGAGAGTCAATTCAGAACTGATCGGTGTTAACCATGGCCGTATCGCACAGCCCGTGCGGTTCCATTATTCAGCCGAACCACAAGAGCAAGTGACCTTTCGGCGCGAAGGCACACTTCATCGAGCCGGACAGTCCCTGGGAGATACGGTTTTTTCGAGAGCTTCAACGGCAAGCTGCGCGACGAGTTGCTCAACGGCGAGATCTTCTACACACTGCGGGAGGCGAAGGTGCTCGCCGAACGCTGGCGACAGCACTACAGCACTTGGCCAATCTTGGACACAGGGTGTCGAGATCGACGGTTCGTCGGATCCTGAAGGAGCATGGTGATTACCCCGTCTCGTTCCATCATTCAGCCGAACCACAACTGCAGGCGGTATGGGAACTTGCGTACGCGGGATGACGGGCATTCTTGGCCGACTTCGCGACATTCCGGCGAGGTAGGATGGTCGGATGCTGAATCCGCTGCTGCAGATGTTGCTGGTGGTCGTTTCTGGGTGGGTCAACCGGCACCAGCTCGCCGTCATCGACTACTTGAAGGAGGAGAACCGCGTGCTGCGGGAGCTTCACGGCAGGCGGAGGCTCCGGTTCACAGATGACCAGCGCCGTCGCCTCGCGGCGAAGGGCAAGATGCTCGGTCGCCGTTTGCTTTCCGAGGTGTGCAGCATCGTCACGCCGGACACGATCCTTCGCTGGCACCGACGGCTGATCGCTCGGAAGTATGACGGAAGTGCGAATCGTGGTCCAGGTCGGTCCCGGGTGATGGCGATCATTCGAGACCTGACCGTTCGCATGGCTGTCGAGAATGAGCGATGGGGCTATTCGAGGATCAAGGGGGCACTCGCCAATCTCGGACATACGGTGTCGAGATCGACGGTTCGTCGGATCCTGAAGGAACATGGTATTTACCCTGCTCCGGAGAGATCGAAGCGCTTGCCGTGGAAGAAGTACCTGAAGACGCACTGGGAGTCAATCGCAGCAGGGGACTTCTTCACCGTAGAGGCCTGGACGCGTGCAGGCCTCGTGCGCTACATGGTGTTTTTCGTGATTGACCTGTCAAGCCGGCGAGTGCAGATTGCGGGTATCGCGCCGTTGCCCGATGGGTTGTGGATGCTGCAAGTGGCGAGGAATCTGATCGATGACTTCGACGGCTTCCTGCATGGGAAACGATATCTGATTCACGACCGGGATCCACTCTTCACGGAGGAGCTTCGTGAGCTACTTGGATACGTGGGCATCCGGTCTGTCCGGTTGCCACCCCGCAGTCCAAACTTGAACGGCTATGGTTCAGGATGCACCTCGTTGGCTGCGTGAAGTGAGAATGGGGC
>Ga0272441_10011104_pt1 | contig 13446 bp, 13 predicted proteins | sample SSMProp6N_FD_193582 | JGI IMG/M metagenome (GOLD analysis project Ga0272441, IMG submission 193582) | Marine sediment archaeal communities from Little Sippewissett salt marsh, Falmouth, MA, United States - SSM-Prop-6N | ecosystem: Environmental > Aquatic > Marine > Wetlands > Sediment ... | reverse complement strand
CATCGACCAAAAAAGCCCTGGATAACAGAAAAGGAATTAGGATGTTTACAGATCTACTGGGCAGGCTTTCCTGAAACAGGCAATCGGGATGCAACTACTGGAACAAGCGATATCCATCTCTGAGTATGGCATTACGGCACCTGACCTCTCTGCAACATACTGCCGACCTCTTCGAGTGGCCCACTGCATTAGTTGAATACAGGGTGGTACCCTCAAACTCGTTGGGCGTGGTCTTGTCGGTAAAGCCTGCCTCCCCCATCCTAATGAAATCCAACAGGTCTAAAAAATTATGCTTATTGCTCAGTTGGTGTATAACCTAATTTTCCCCACACAGCCTTCTGCACTCTATACAAATCCAGATTGCCCGGCACCGAAGACTGAGCGCTTATTTCACCTCGCGCGAACTTTATGGTGCGCGGGTCCTTCCATTTCCAGTATTCACTGTGCCCGTCCGCAAAAGAGAAGTTCGTTCCATTACCGTGGCGTATCGTAATCCCATCCCACCACTGCTCCTTATCATAATTGACCGTCCAGCTTGACGGACTCAATCGACCCTCATCGACAAAAACAGCCCTCTGGCCCGGCCTGCGAATCTGCGTCCTGCTTTTAAGTATCTGCCCTTCAGCGCCGGGTATCGCGTCGTGACCATTCATAGCGTCAACTATAGCATACGTTACCACCTCTCCTCGCACGCCGGTCGGACACTTGTAAAGATTCAAGTTCGGACAGTATGGAAATAGCAATCCCCTCTTGATACCTTTTGTTCGTTCTTCTTCTGAGGCATTCCGTCCCGGCCAATACACCCAACAGTCGCCATCTTTATTATGGCCGCCGAGGCTCGTGTTGCCACTGGCCATCTTGCCATCGTTATCATCTGCATACAAAATCCATGCCAGTGTCAACTGCTTTACATTGCTAAGGCAAGCCGCACGTTTGCCCTGCTCTCTGGCTCGATTTAGAGCTGGCATCAAAATAGCCATCAATATCGCTATGATGGCAATCACAACAAGAAGCTCGATCAGGGTAAAGCCTCTTCGTTTGCCCATAACCATACTCCTTTACTTCTTCATGACGATATTGCGTTGCCCGCTCGGTAAGATGTGCCACGCCATTCTTCTATTTCTCGAATTTGACACTTCTGCTGCATTATTAGAGACCAAACTAACCCGGGATTCACCGTTTGACGTCATAATTGGCACTCCTGCACATCACACAATCAAGGATACAACAATCGGGCGACGATGTCAACGATTCTGAGACGCGATTAGTGCTGGATCGATCCGGAACAGCAAGAGAAATGCCCAACAAGAAACTTAGTCCACGTGATGTCATGGCTCTACTTCGTGACCATTACGAGGGTACGGAATATGATCTAACTGGTCGATATCAAAAGGGTTCTCCTCATCACACTTCAGAGTGGACCACCTGCCTGATGGATTGGCCCAAAAACACTGGTTGTTTTGGAACGGAATTAAATGACGATCCTCGATATTGGCTCAGAAACGCTGCTTTTTTGACCCCGTCTTCAATGCCCGATGCGTTAAAGATACGATTATTCTTATAGATTCTTATTAATCAAGAAGTTATAAAAATTAGTTTATGGGGTAGCTGTCTCCTATGTCTCCAAAAACTCACTACATTGTACTTTTTCAACCCAATTTTTCGCTTGATTTGCACTCCCAGAATTACGATAGACTGGAAGTTATGATAAAGGTTTGGATCTATAAAAGGAAGAACACGAAGGGCTGGTATGTCGGGTGGTATGAAAGCGGTAAACGCAAAGCAAAGGCCTTGCCAACCAAAGTTCTCGCTGAACACTATCGTCGGATAAAATACACACAGTTGAATTCCGATGTCTTTACAGGGATCGTGTCCATCGACTGGGTTCAGATGAAAGAAGAATATTCACATTACAAGCAAGTAAAGGGTGATGTGCAAGCTACGCTTTATGAAACCGCTCTCACCTTAAGTCACTTTGAACGATTGATTGGAAGACTGAGTTCTAAGCAAATCACACAAAATACCATTGACAAGTTCATACTTGATCGAGGCAAAGAAGTAAAACGATCGACACTCAACAAGGATATAAGAAACCTAAAGGCATTCGTTCGTTGGTGTAGGAAGAACAGGTATCTGAATGGCGACATAGAACTGAGTATGTTAAAGGAAGATGAAAGGCCTGTAAAATCTTTGAGCGGCACTCAGATACAAGAATTGCTTACAGCGTCATTGCCGTATCCAGCACTTCGAATGAGGATTCTTTTGGCGTTAGGCACTGGCCTCAGACGTGGTGACATTGAGTCGTGGAGAATCTCTGATCTTGATTTTGAAAACTGCTCCGTCACTACGAGAAGCGCAAAGACCAGGAAGAGTATGGGCTCGCGCCCTGTTCCTGTTCCAATCATGACGGAACTCAAGAAATACGTCTTCGGCTTACCTCCTAAACAGGACAAGATATTCAAACGGTGTTTCAATAAGAGTCGATGGGATAAGGTGCGTCGAAAGGTTGGGCTGCAGGACTTCAAGTTTCATGATCTACGTAAAGTTTTCGGCTCAGTGCTTGCACAGAATGGTATTTCAACGGTTGTGATACAAAAGCTTCTGGAGCATTCTTCACCTGATCTGACAAACAAAGTGTATACGAATGTTGATCCTGTGCTGCGTCAGGCTATCGACACGATGCCAGCAAGTGATTGGTTGCGAATTCGCATCCATAGCAAAAGAGGAAAGAATGCACAATAACGCAACTAAGAGAGTGGTATAATTCAGCAGATCACAATCTGTCCCGGTTCCGATCATGGCAGAATTCAAGGACTTGTCTCCGACTTGGGTCCTGAACAAGAAAGATTATTCCATAATCGTTTCAACCAACGCAGATGGAATCCGATACATCAGAAGTTTGGGTTGGACTTCGAATTCCAAGATCTTTGGTTCTATACTTGCGCAGAATGGTGTTTCCACGACTGTTACACAAAGGCTGCTGGAACATTCTTCATCATATCTGACCAACAAATTATATACGAATGTTGATCCTGTTTTGCGCCACGTGGTGGATCAAATACCGGCTGGTGATTGGCTATAGAGAAGCTTCATTTGGCCGTGTTGCACAAGTCAGACATGCACAAAGAGGTTTTGTACGCGAGATCTTCCATAATGAGCAACCGCGTCAGAATTTACAGTTGACGTTAGTCCGCGTATTTATCTAACGTACCCCTCATTTCCGGAAGACTTTCAGTACTGATTGAAATGCCGTTGCAAGCGTGCATATTAACATCGGTGCAATCAGCGAAGGGGTTTTAACCTATGCGGTTTCTATGGGGCAAGGAAAAAGTCGGTCTCACAGGAAGGCACTTCACAGCCTTGATATACATCAGTGTCCTGCAATGTGAAAATATCATCCTTTGAGACGTCGACATGACGTGTTCGTAGGAACTCGACATGGCCGTCGCCAAACAAAACGTTTTGCCCGCGACGGTTTCCAAAATAACTGTGATTGCTACTGTTAAGAGTTAACGATTTCCTATTGATCTGCAGCCTAAATGACTTTGAGAAGTCCTTCGGCAACACCTCAAACAACGGATTACAATCTGCCATCACAACCTTCTGGCAGAGCAACCGACTATTCCCCATTCGGCGGCAGTTTATTTGGAAGCTGTAAGTTACACAACTTCTGTTAGTGAAATCCTTATAGGCTCGTATTTGTGAGGGAGTCGCTTGGACAATCCTGCCGTGCTTACTTCCGGGACAGACAAAACTGCTTAGCTTGACGTAATCGCCCTGTACCAGAAGGTATATCTTGCGGGTGTTGGAATGATTCTCGATGCCCTGATAACCCACTTTCCACCATGGTGCTCCCGCCGTGGTTGCAACGCCTGGCCGTTGACCATCGTGGTCGGAAACGTAATTGCTTAAACCTTGAAAAACACTGCCCTGTTGCATCTGACATTGCTGCAGACGCGAATGATAGCGAAGATAACCGAGTGCAGGTAGCAAAACACTAGCTGCAATGACAAACACAGCAGCAGTTGCTAACCTTCTGGCAAAATTCCCCCAGGGCCACTTTTTGACGGTAACCTCTCGCGTCTGTTCGTTGGCAAGCAATTGATGCAGCCTGCCTTGGCCCGAATTTGCAAGATCATTGAGTCGTGAAATAGTATGCTCATACAAGCCATCCGGACACTGTTCCGGCTCTAAGCTATTAAGTGGAGCGAGGGTGGCTTTGAGTTTGGAGTGAATTTCAGCCGCTGCTTGATCGGAGGATATTAACGCCTCAGCTTCAGCACTTTGTTCTTTAAACGTCAAACCTATACAGTAATCGAATAATAGCTGTTTTTGCTTGCTGTTAAGCGTAATCATTGGACCTCGATGCTCCCGACGGATTCTTTCCAATCCTTTGCGAAACGACCAACGGCTGTGTGCAGTCTATTCTTTACCCTTCCGATAGGTATACCTAAAACCTCGGCCATATGTTTGTAAGCAAATCTTTGAAAATATGAAATAAGTAAGATTTCTGGAAAATTATCCGGTGTATCCGCTTTAATCTGGCCAACACGCAGGTCGGTTTCGTTCTTTTGCAGTTCCTCATGAGGCATTGTCGAGTCTGTGGTAATCCGATGCTGGCGGAGAGACTGATGCCTCTTGGTGCTTTGGTGACGGCAGCTTGGACCGCACTGAAAATGCACTTTGGAATCTTCCAGCACCCCATCTCAGTCGTGTCAGTTTCAGGATGCTGGACGAAGGTTTGGGATTATGGGCGACTAATATCTGGGAATCGCTACGGGACGAAAGCATTTCCCCGCACTTTTCCGTCCAGGTGGATCTCCAACATGCTAAAAGGCAGGTTTGGGTGAAGTTGAATGGCATGTTGGATAGTCTTCGTGCCAATGCGCATCATTTTTCCTCTACACTCAACGCTTCGAAGCCAGAGATGACGTCGAACAGTTCCTCGTCGATGCCACTCTGGCGCAAACGATGGAATGTCCCGTTGAGGTCTTCCAGCAATTCGTCGATGTTCTTGTCGGCGCGTTGCATCGCCGCCAGGCGGCTCGCGTTCTCACTCGCGAGGGATTCGGCGCACGCCCGGAAGAGCGAGACGAAAAGATATTCGCGGATGAGCGCCCGCAAGGTTGCTGTGCCGCCACCGATGACCTCGGGCAAGTTCCCCGTCGGCCAGGGAAGTTCGGCAAGCTTGCGTCTCCAGTTTTCATCCAACGGTAGCAGTCGCTGACTAACGGGCGCATAAACCGCCCCGGACATGGGGCGATTGTAGAAGAGGTAGAGTTCAGTAACTTCACCCTGGCCGTGGCGCATCTCGCTCTCTACGAGAATCTGCCCGACGAGCGGGGTGATGGCCTTGACGGAGTTCGGCACGATGAAGAGTCCCATCAGCGGCAGGCCCGCGTCCGCCAGGCGCACGTGAACGCGCTCACCGACGGCCCAGACCTCGGCTTTGGCTGGCAGAGCCGCCAGTGTCTTGACTGCATAATTGGCCACCACATCATTAAACTGGCCCACCAATCCCTGGTCAGAACCGAACACGACCGCGCCAATCGAAATCGCACCTGTTGCTCTATTCCGTTCTGTCATCAAGGCCGCCAGCCCGCTTCCCCGCAAGCACAAGCCCACCCCCAGCTCCACGGTACGATAGTAGTCGGCCAACGCACGCACCGATTTCTCGTATTGTCCAATGCTCGATGCGGCCAGAGCCTTCATCGTACGGACCACAGATTGGAGATCCCCGGCGCCGTCGATCTTTCGGCGCAGACTCGCTGTGGTGTCGCTCATGACTTCTCCTCGGATTCAGGTTTAGGCTGGAAGCGAGCAAGTGAGTTGCGGGCAAGTTGGATAATCGTTTCACGATCCTCGTTGCTCAAATTTTCGGCGGTATCCAATCGCGAGCGCACGTCCACCGGGATATCCGCCGCCGCCTCGCGCAGGGCGTGCTCGGCGTCCGTCATCCGGTCAAGCGGCACGCGGTCGAAGAGTTCCGCGGTCAGCGCCAGCAGCACGGCGATTTGCGCGGGCACGGATACCGGGGCGAATTCCGGCTGCTTGAGGCAGGCGCGAATTCGCCGTCCATGCTCGATGATCTTGCGAGTGTCCTCATCCAGGCGGGCGCCGAACCGGGCAAAGGTCTCGAGTTCCTCGAACTGCGCGTAGGCGAGCTTGAGGTCGCCCGCTACCGCGCGGTAGGCCGCCCGTTGCGCCTTGCCGCCGACGCGTGAAACGGATTTGCCGACATCAACTGCGGGCAGCACGCCCAATTCGAACAGGGACGGTGAGAGGTAAATCTGCCCATCCGTGATGGAAATCAGGTTGGTCGGAATGTAGGCGGAAATGTTCTGCGCTTCGGTTTCGATGATGGGCAATGCGGTGAGGGAGCCGCCGCCGAGTTCCTTGCGTAAGTGCGTCGCACGTTCGAGCAGCCTCGAGTGGATATAAAAAATATCGCCGGGAAATGCTTCGCGACCAGGAGGACGGCGCAGCAAGAGAGAGAGTTCGCGGTAGGCACGCGCGTGATGGGTCAGGTCGTCGTAAACGATCAGCACATCTCGGCCTGTTTCCATGAAAGACTCCGCAATGCTGGTCGCGGCATAAGGAGCGATGTAAGCGAGGCCCGGTGGGTCGTTGCCCTCGGTCACGACGAGGACGGTGTAATCCATCGCTCCCTTTTCCCGCAAGGTGGCCACGGCCTTCGCGACGGCGGACGCACGCTGACCGATGGCACAATAAACGCACAGCACATGGTGGTCGCGCTGGTTAAGGATGGTGTCGATCGCAATGGCGGTTTTGCCCGTCTGGCGGTCGCCGAGAATCAACTCGCGCTGGCCGCGCCCTATGGGAATGAGCGCATCGATGACTTTGAGGCCGGTCTGCAGGGGCACGGTAACGGGTGCGCGGTCCATGATAGGTGCGGCGGGGCGTTCGACGGGCAGGCGCTTGCTGGAGGACACCGGCCCGTTGCCATCGAGTGGCCGACCGAGGGGGTCGATGACCCGCCCCAGCAATCCATCGCCCACGGCCACGTCCATGACCCGGCCCGTGCGCTGGACTTCATCTCCCGTGTGGAGATGCCAGTATTCACCAAGCAGAACGATGCCGATTTCGTCCGCGTCCACGTTGAACGCAATGCCGAGCACATCGCCGGGAAACGTCACCAATTCATCAAAGCCCACGCCGGGAAGCCCTGACACCTTGGCGATGCCGGTGGCGACACTGGTGATCGTGCCCACCTCCCGTGGCCTCAGTTGCGGTGTGAATGCTTCCCGCACTTGACTCATTCCAGCAAACGCGCTGTCGAAAACGTTCTGGAGGCTCTCAGGTTCCATGTTCATTGGCTCTTTGTTTCGGGCTTAGGTTCTTCAGGTTTAGGCTCGGCTTTGACTTCAGGTTTGTCCTTCTCTTTCAGAAGTTCGCCGACGCCCTTTTTCAACGACGCCAGATAATCCGCGATGCTCCACGCCACCTTTTGTCCATTCGTGGCCAGTTCAATGCCACTGATTAGGTCCGGCGCGATCTCGAACCGGATTTGAGTCTCCGTGCCAAGGGTTTCTTTGATCGCACTTTCAGTTGAGGCACACTGTGCCGGTGGAAGGTCAAACGCGGTGCGGACGATCACAGGGCTTGGCGACGCCTTGAGCGCAGAGGCCAGCAGTCCCTTTTCCTCTCTGTTTAAATCGCGCAATCGGCGAACAAAGACGTCAACCATACGCTCTTCCAAACTCGTCCCGGCGAGATCTGTCAGCGCCTTTCGTGCGATGGCGAATACTTCCTGCTGCGTCCGGCGGCTGATCGCCTGGTGTAAATTTTGTTCTTCATTTCTCAACATTTCCTGCCGTTTTGAACTCAAAGCCGCGGCGGCTCTCCGCGCTTCGTCGAGGAGCCGCTGACGTTCGGCCTGCGCCTCGTCTGTCGCTTTGCTCAAGAGCGCGGCGCGCTGTTGGTCAAACTCCTTGTTCTTGTGCTTAAACTCGTCACTTTCTTTTTGGGCGTCGGCCTTTTTCTTGTCGGCGTTCGCGAGTTCTGTGGCGATCCGCTTCTCCCGAGCATCGATGGCGTGGAGGATAGGCTTGTAAAGGAAGCGCTTCATCAACCACACCAGGATGAGAAAGTTGAGCACCTGCGCAATGATAGTGAACCAATCGATCAACATAATTTTACTTTCCTGCGGCTTGGGCGATGACATGGTTCCAGAACGGGTTGGCAAAGATGAGGATCATCGAGACCACGAAGCAGTAGATGGCCGTGGACTCGATCATCGCCAGGCCCACGAACAGCGTCCGGGTGATGGTGGCGGAGGCGTCGGGCTGCTGGGCCAGTGCCCCTAGGGCGTTCGCGACCGCTTTCCCCTCACCCAGCGCCGGAGCCATGGTGCCGAAACCGGTCGTGAGGCCGGCGGTGACAATTGATGCCACCGCAATGATTGTCATGTTATCCATAGTATCTCCTTTGGTTTTTTCTATTGTTGTTTCAATGGCTGGGTTCTGCTTCGGGTTCAGATTCAGGCTTTCGGACTCGCGTGGCGGCCGCGATATAAACCGCGGCCAGGATACTGAAGATATAGGCCTGCACCACGCCGGTGAGCAGACCGAGCGCCGTCATGATGATCGGGAAGATGAAAGGCGTAATCGTGAGCAGGATACCGATAATCATCGCCCCGCTCATCATGTTGCCGAACAAACGGACGGCCAGGGCCAGCGTGCGCGAAAGTTCGCTGATGATGTTAAACGGCAGCATGATGAACGTCGGCTTCACATAGGACTTGAGGTAGTTGCCCACTCCTTGCTCGGCGATGCCGAAGAACGGCACGGCCACAAACACGCACAGGGCGAGTGCCGCCGTGGTCGAGAGCGAGCCGGTCGGCGGTTCGTAGCCGGGAATGACGGTACAGAGACTGGCTGCGGCAACAAATAGGAAGAGCGTGCCCAGAAAGCCGAGATATTTCTGCGGCTGACTCAGACCTACCTCTTCAATTTGTTTCTCGATGCCGGTGACGACGATTTCCAGAAGGTTCTGCCAACGGGAACGTTTCAGACCCGTGGAAAATTTGCGCGTAATGACTTTTGAACCGAGGGCCAGCACGAGCATCAGTCCCCATGTGAACACAATGGTGGCGTTGAGTTTGAGAAACCCGTGTTGCCAGAAGATCATCTCATCGGGACTAAGGCGCATGGCTGGCCTCCTGCGCCAAGTACGTTGGCTTTTCCGCCGCTCGGGTCAGCCGCGTCACGATAAGGCGCGCTATGATGAATCCAAGGAGGCACACCAGCAATCGCTCCCAATGACCGCGCGCGATATAATAGAAACCCGCCAGGGCAATGCTCGTTCGCAGCAGCAGGCTGCCGAAAAACCAAAGCGCCGGCTCTTTGGACGCAACGCCCTTTCGAACCGTCCACCAAAGACCGCCGAAGAACATCGCACCGAGCAAAACGCCCGTCACCAAAGCCAACACCAGAGCCAATGTTTCATTCATCATTATTCTCCTGTTCCTCTCGCATTTCCTTGTCTTCTTTACTCACCCAATGCCAGGCATTTAAACAGCCTATACCTAAGCCGATGACCAGCAGCATCAGCGTCCAGGAATAGCTTCCCGGATGGCGATTGTCCAGCCAGATACCCAACGCCGCGCCGAGCAGCGTCGGGACCACCACCGACCAGCCGATAAGCCCCATCATGCCCAAGCCAAACCAGACGCCCTGTGTGGAGTTACGCCGCGCCTTGAGCTTGCGCACCGCCTTCGCGCCGATCTCCCGACTGAATGCAGTCCGGTCTTTTTTGTTTTTGATTTCCGATTTATCACTCATGATGAAACTTCGCTAAACGGCGGATGAACCCGCTCTCCATCTTCATCATCACCGAGCGCACGCTCAGCTCCCGTTCGTTCAGGTTCAGAAACTCCCGCTCCACTGCCTCACGCAGTTGGCTAAGGTCCGTTCCGCCAATTGCGTTGCGCACGGAGACGAGCACGTCCAAGCCGGTCTTGACCAGCACCCCTTCATCGACGGCCACGTAAACCTCGCCCTCTGCTTCGTTTTCGTAGATCAGAATCCCGGGCGCGAGCGCCGCAACGCAGTCCAGTCGACGTGGCAAAAGTCCGAACGAGCCCTCGCGGGTCTCCGCAACGATGCGCGAAACGCCGGTTTTCTCGGCGAAGATTCGGAATGGCAGGAGAACCTTAAGATTCATGAGTGTCGGCTGCTGCATGTTCGACCTCCGGTTTTGGTTTCGGCTCGGGCTGCGGGTCGCCCTTGGCCTCGGTTTTGGACTCATGCTCGGTTTCAGCTACGGACTTACCGGTTTTAGCTTTCTCCCTTGCTTCGTCAATCGCTCCGATCATATAGAGCGCGCTCTCCGGGTAGTCTTTGAATTCATCTCGCAGGATTCGCTCACAGCCGTCCAGCGCGTCCTTGAGGTTGACGAGCTTTCCTTTGAGGCCGATGAACTGCTCGGTCGTAAAAAAGGGCTGGGTGAGAAAACGCTCCAACCGGCGGGCGCGGGCGACCACGTTGCGGTCCTCCGGCGAGAGCTGCTCAAGGCCGAGCATGGCAATGATGTCCTTAAGTTCCGCGTATTGCGCGAGCGTCCGCCGGATCTCCTGCGCCAAGCCGTAATGCCGTTCGCCGACGATGCCCGGCGTGGCCATCTTGGAACTGGACTGCAACGGGTCGATGGCGGGGTAAAGTCCTTCACTTGCCCGCTTGCGCGAGAGAACGATGGAGGCCGAAAGGTGCGAGAACGTATGCACCGCCGCCGGGTCGGTCAAATCGTCCGCCGGTACATAGACCGCCTGAATGGACGTGATGGCTCCGGTGTCGGTGTTGGCGATGCGCTCCTCCAGTTGCGATAACTCGGTGCCCATCGTGGGCTGATAGCCCAGGCGCGACGGCATTTGCCCCATCAGGCCGGACATCTCCATGCCGGCCTGGATGAACCGGAAAATATTATCGATCAGCAGCAGCACGTCGCGACGCTCGTCGTCCCGGAAATACTCGGCCATCGTCAATGCCGCATGGCCCACGCGGAACCGGCTGCCCGGCGGCTCGTTCATCTGCCCGAACACCATTACCATGTTCGGCAGTACGCCCGCCCCCTTCATGTCACGGTATAGTTCCTCCCCTTCACGACAGCGTTCGCCGATCCCACAAAAAATGCTGACGCCTTTTTGGTGTCCGATCATGTTGTGGATCATTTCGGTGAGCAATACTGTCTTGCCCACGCCCGCCCCGCCGAACAGGCCCGCTTTTCCGCCGCGTTCGAGCGGCACCAGCACATCGATGACCTTGATCCCCGTCTCGAAGATCTCGGATTTGGTGGAACGTCGTGCTAACGCCGGCGGGACTCGATGGACGGTACGCCATTGGATATCTGTCGGCGCCGCTTGGCGGTCGATGGCATTCCCGAAAACGTCGAACATTCGCGAGAGTATTCCCTTGCCGACCGGCGTCTTCAACGGTCCGCCCGTGTCTTCCACCGCGACGCCGCGGGCGAGGCCTTGGGTGGGGGTCAGCGCGATTCCACGCACGCGATGCGCGTCGAGTTGAGCTAAAACCTCGATGGCAATTTCACCCTTCTTCGCGTGCAGCAACGAGTGGATGGGCGGCAAATGTGCATCGAACCGTATATCGACGACACTACCTCGCACCGAGACGACCACGCCGAGATTCAATAAGCTGGTTTTGTTTTTCATAGTTGCTCCCGCTGATCCACCGTGAGTTTATTTCGCACCTCTCTTCTGCTTCAGCGCTTTCCCCTTCTGCGTTTCGCCCCGGCCCCATTTCCAGTTGCGTATTTCAGGCATGTCTTCGCCGTGCCTGTCGATATATTTCTTGTGATCCAGCAGCTTGTCGCGGAGAAACTGCTTGGCGTAAGCGGCGCGCGAGCCCAAACTGGGCACGCGATCGATCACGTCGCCGGCCAGATGGAAGCGGTCGAGGTCGTTCAGCACCACCATGTCGAACGGCGTCGTAGTTGTACCTTCTTCCTTGTAGCCGCGCACGTGCAGGTTCTTGTGGTTCGTGCGGCGATACGTGAGCCGATGAATCAATGTCGGATAGCCGTGAAACGCGAAGATGATTGGTTTATCGGTTGTGAAGAGCACATCGAAGTCTTTGTCACTCAAGCCGCGCGGGTGTTCGCTCTGGGGCTGGAGTTTCATCAAATTGACCACGTTAATGACTCGGATTTTCAATTCAGGAAAATGCTTTCGCAAAAATTCCACTGCAGCCAGGGTTTCGAGCGTCGGCACGTCGCCGGCGCACGCCATGACCACGTCGGGGTCCCCGCCTTTGTCGTTGCTGGCCCATTCCCAGATACCGATGCCGGCGGTGCAATGCTTGATAGCGATATCCATGTCCAGCCATTGTGGCGCTGACTGTTTGCCTGCGATGATGATATTGACATAATCACGACTCCGCAGGCAATGGTTGGTTACCGAAAGGAGTGTGTTGGTGTCCGGCGGCAGATATATCCGGATGATTTCCGCCTTCTTATTCACCACATGGTCGATGAAGCCGGGATCCTGGTGGCTGAATCCATTGTGGTCCTGCCGCCATACGAGGGACGAGAGCAGGTAGTTCAGGGAGGCAATTGGCCGCCGCCACGAGATCTGCTGGGCCACTTTCAGCCATTTCGCGTGCTGGTTAAACATCGAATCAATGATATGGATAAACGCTTCGTAGCAGGAGAAGAAGCCGTGTCGGCCGGTCAGCAGGTAACCTTCGAGCCAACCTTCGCATTGGTGTTCGCTCAACATTTCCATCACGCGGCCATCGGGCGCGACGTGTTCGTCGAGGGGAGTGATCTGCGCGGTCGAGCAGCGGTTCGTTACCTCGAATACTGCGCCCCAGCGGTTCGAGGCCGTTTCGTCCGGGCTGAACACACGGAAGTTGGCGGGGTTGTGTTTCATTACATCGCGGATGAACTGGCCCTGGGCGCGTGTGGCTTCACCGTCCACTGCCCCGGGCTTGGACACCTTGACGGCGTAATCACGGAAGTCCGGTAGACGCAGGTCTTTCAGCAGGAGCCCGCCGTTGGCGTGCGGATTGGCGCTCATGCGGCGCTCGCCTTGCGGGGCCAACTCCGCGAATTCGGAGCGCAGCTTGCCGTCCCTGTCGAACAGCTCCTGTGGGCGATAGCTTCGCATCCAGGTCTCCAGAATCTCCACATGCCCCGGATGACTCATATCGCCCATCGGCACCTGATGCGAGCGGAACGTACCTTCAGTCGGTTTGCCATCGACCACCTTCGGGCCAGACCAGCCCTTCGGTGAGCGCAAGATAATCATGGGCCAGCAGGGACGGGTCTTGAATCCATTGGTGCGGGTTTCGTTTTGGATGCGTTGGATCTCGGTAACCACCGTGTCGAGCGTGGCAGCCATGAGTTGGTGCATCTTCTCTGGGTCGTCGCCTTCGACGAAATAGGGCTTGTAACCGTAACCGCGGAAGAGCG
>Ga0272441_10011102_pt1 | contig 13449 bp, 10 predicted proteins | sample SSMProp6N_FD_193582 | JGI IMG/M metagenome (GOLD analysis project Ga0272441, IMG submission 193582) | Marine sediment archaeal communities from Little Sippewissett salt marsh, Falmouth, MA, United States - SSM-Prop-6N | ecosystem: Environmental > Aquatic > Marine > Wetlands > Sediment ... | reverse complement strand
AGCTACGTAGAGGCCTACTCGAACGGGGACAAGGTCGACGTGGCGCAGATGACCGCCACGAATGAGAGGCTCGCGAAGAGCGTCAAGAGCGATCGCGACGTCCTCAAGTTCATGACGGTGCCCGACGACGAGGTGTGCAAGGAGTTCCACGCCGCCTGCGCGGCCTACGTCGAGAACTCCGTCAAGTTCCTGGAGGCGAACGGCAAGATCATCGACCACGTGTCCGAGCACAACCCCGCGGGCGAGGGCGATTCCGAAGTGGTCAACGCCCTCCTGGCCGAGCCGATCGCCGACGACGAGCGTCTCTTCGACGCGGTGACTATGTGCCAGCGCAAGATGGCCGAGAGGTTTGATTTCAAGCTGGAATAGCCCCGGCCCGCCGCGAGCCTGGCGTCCGGCCTCCTGAGGACGTGGATGAGGGACCTGACGTAGGGCCCAGAGGCGCTCGGCTGGCCTCGGCAACGGGTTGCGCATCAGCGGCGGCAACTCAGCCGCCCGAGGCTTGCTTATCCTTCGTCGCCTTCACCGTCCGTCTGCATGCGTGGGTTCAAGTAAGCCGCTTCGCGGCAGGTCACGGCGCGGCTGAGCGCGCGGCGGCTGTCTTTCGATCCTGAGTATACTCCACGCGACGGGTCTGTCATCCTCCTTTCCTTTCGGTCAAGCCCTCTTCAAGGAAAGGAGACAAGTCATGACCGAACTGTACCGCCGCATGGTGAAGGACATGCAACTCAGGGGCTTCAGCGAACGCACGCAGGAGACGTACCTCCGCGAGGTCAGGAAGCTGTGCGAGCACGTGGACAAGTCGCCGGGCAAGATCAGTGAGGAGGAACTCCGCGAGTACTCTCTGCACCTCAAGAACGAGCACGCATTCTCCGCCAGTTGCATGAAGGTCGCATACTGCGGCGTGAAGTTCTTCTTCACCTTCACGCTGAAGCGCGAGTGGAGCACTCTCGCCCTGGGCTCCGTGCGCCAATTGGAATGGCGGGACCAGCCCGGCTGTATTCGGAGCGAGAGAAACCCTTCTCGAGGCCTGGAGAGAGCCCGGCTGTTCCAAGATACATTGTCGGTCACAGCCTGGTGCGCGCCCGCAAAGAGGTCCGGCTCCCTGTCGTCCTTGCCTAGATTTCTCACCACGGAATGTTGCTGGTGAGAAATCCACCTGAGCCATGGCGAGTCATGGCTCAGGCTTCGCGGCGGTGCGAACGCACCTTGCTACGGACTTCGCCCCGTCGCATCTGCCGCAACGCCGTGCTCGGTAACCGGCAGCGAAGGGCTGTCCGGACCCTTGGTGATAAGTCCAGGCTAGAAGTCGAAGAGGTCCGCCGGATCGTCGGGGCCGCCGACAGCCTGCACAACAGGGCGTTCTTCTGGGCGGCATACTCCTGCGGTCTTCGACTCCAAGAGGCGGTGAATCTCCAGGTCAAGGACGTCGACGGCGACCGCATGATGCTTCACGTCCACCGGGATTGTCCGGGGACATAAACCAATGGCGGTGAAATAGAGTCCTAAAGAGGAAGGGCCTCCGTGGTCGATACTGTGGTTGCATGGCATAGTGTCGTCCAGAAGGAGGTCCGTATGAGTATGACTATCGACCACCGGCCGCCCGAGCTTGAGGAAATTCGCATCCGTCTTCGCGAGGCCCCGCTCTGCGCGGTCCGTCAGATGCTTCCGGACTCCGACATCCGCGACGCCTGTCGCGAGCACCGTTACCAGTGGCGCGGGCGTGTCTACGGTCCCATCGTGACGGTGTTCCATTTCCTCGCCCAGGCGATCCAGCGGGAGGACTCCTTCGCCGCCACCTGGCAGGAGCTGTGGACGCCGCTCGCCGCGGAGTTTCCCGGCGTCGCGGAGACGGGGATCGACCACTCCGCGCTCACGCACGCTCGCGCTCGGTTTCCGAAGGAGGTGATGGCCTCGCTCGCCCGACGCGCGTGCCGCGACGCGCCGGACGCGGGCGCCCGTTGGAAGGGCCTGCGCCTCAGGGCCATCGACGGGACGACCGTGTCGATGCCGCGAGAGGATGCCCTCGTGAGACACTTCGGCCGCCACAACACGAAGCACGGGAGGACGAAGTACCCGCTCGCGAGGTTCGCATCGCTCCTCGACGTCGGGACGTGCACGATCTCCGGCTACCGCTTCGGCCCCCACACGACCCCCGAGACCGAGATGGCGAGAGACCTGATCGAACTCCTCTCTGCGGGCGACCTCGCCCTCGTCGACCGAGGCCTCACGGGATCGCCCAGCATGGCGCGAATACAAGCCCGTGGGGCCGAGTTCCTCGGACGCAAGAACGCCCGGCTCGATCCCGACAAGGCGAAGGTCGTCGACCACCTCGGACGCGATGACTTCATCCACGCCCGTTAGGGAGGGGCGAACATCGGAAGGAGCCTGACCTTCGGCGTCGAGTTGCCGGTGTCGAAGCCAGCGCGAAGGAGAGACCCGTCGCTCCCCGAAACCGTCACTGTACGACTCTTCAAGGCGACGTGGGGGGCGCCCGCCGGCGAGTGCGTGACCGAGTGGTTCGTGACGTCGCTCATGGATTCGAAGAGGTTCACGAAACGGAAGCTCGCGATGCTGAATCACGAGCGCTGGCGCATCGAGACGAGCTACGAGGAGTTCAAGCAGACGTTCCACGCGGACGTCCTCCGCTCGAAGACGCCCGACAACATCTACAAGGAGATGCATGCGCACGTCCTGGCGTACCAGCTCGTGCGGAGGCTGATGGCCGCGGTGGCCGCCAGGCACGGCAGGAAGCCGACGGAGCTGAGCTTCGTGAACGCCGCGCGGTGGACAGCGAGCTTCTCCCGCGCGATGTCCTCGGCCAGGGCGCGAGACCTGCCCCTGCTCTACGAGAGGCTCCTCGGCGCGATCGCATCGAGCGAGGTGGACGTGCGCCCCGGGCGCGTCGAGCCGAGGGCCGTAACGCGCGAGTGGAAGCACTACCCGCATCTCCGGGAGTCACGCGCGGCGTGGCGCGAGAAACGGCTCGGGAAGGCGGGCTGAGCCATGCCTGCAGCGTATGCTTGTTTCACCGCCATTGGTTTATGTCCCCGGCATCACGGAATCACAAGATCGTCAATGCGCGGGTGCGGCCTGCATGGTGTCTTGGTGGTGATAAAGCGCCGTCTCGGTTCTACGACCCTAGCGCCTCGCGGACGATCCCCTCGACGGCCGCCAGTGCCTCGTCGATCTTCGAGGGGTCCTTGCCGCCCGCCTGGGCCATGTCGTCGCGGCCGCCGCCGCCGCCGCCGACCATGGGCGCGATCTTCTTCACGATGGCGCCGGCCTTGACCTTCTTCGCGAGGTGCTTCGGCGCCACCCAGCACGCGAGGGCCACCTTGCCCTTGGCCGCCCCGGCGAGGACGAGGACCGCGCCCCTGCCCTCGCCTTCACCCCGACCGATGAGCTTGGGCTTGAGGACGTCCCCCGCCGCGCGGAGGTCGTTCGCGCCCGCGTCGCCCATGTTCGCGGCGAGGACGGTGACGCCGTCCACCTGCCTGGCCCCGGCCAGGATGTCGTCCGTCCCGCCCCCGGTGAGGGCCTGCCTCTTCGCGGCGGCGAGTTCGCGCTCGAGCTTCTTCGCGCGCTCGGCGAGCGACGCGACCCTCGCGCCAAGCTGCCCCGGGGGGGCCTTGAGGGCGCGAGAGAGTTCGCCCAGCACCCGCTCGTCTTCCTTCACGGATTCGTAGGCGCCGCTGCCCGTGACCGCGGTGATGCGCCTGACGCCCGCGGCGACCGACTCCTCGGAGATAATCCTAAAGAGGCCGATCTCCCCCGTGCGGGTGAGGTGCGTCCCGCCGCAGAGCTCCTTCGAGAACTCGCTGCCTGGGGCGCCGACCGCGACCATGCGAACCCTTTCGCCGTACTTCTCGCCGAAGAGGGCCATCGCGCCCGACGCCTTCGCCTCGTCGACGGTGGTTTCCTTCCAGGCCACGGGCTCGTCGGCGATCACGCGCGCGTTCACCGCCGCCTCGACGGCATCGATCTCGTCCCGCGAGAGCCCCTGCCCGTGCGAGAAGTCCAGGCGCAGGTGCTCGTCGCTCACGAACGAGCCCGCCTGCTCGACGTGCTTGCCCAGCTTCTCCCGCAGCGCGTGGTGGAGGAGGTGGGTCGCGGTATGGTTGCGGCCGATGGCGAGGCGGCGCGGGGCGTCGACCTTGCACGTCACGGTGTCGCCTGTCCTCACCTCGCCCGTCACGAGGACTTCGTGAATGAAAACGTCTCCCGCCTTCACCGTGTCGAGGACCTTGATCTCGGTATCACCCACATGCATGTGGCCCATATCGCTGACCTGCCCCCCGGACTCGGCGTAGAAGGGGGTCCTGTCGAGGATCACGTGGCAGTGCTTGGTGCCGTGTGTCGAATGCTGCGTCGTCAACTGGTCAACGACCTCGCCCTCCTCGTCCTCGCCCCAGACGAGCGCCACGACCTTGGCCTCCGCCTCGGTCGCGTCGTACCCGACGAACTCGGTGCCGGTGGTGCGATTCTTGACCTCGAGCATCCAGGCGTAGCCGAAGATGGACTCCGACACCCCGCCGCGCGAGCGCTCCCTGGCCGCGGCCATCTCACGCTCAAAGCCCTTCATGTCGATTCCAAGGTTGCGTTCCTGTAGCAATTCGTGAGTCAGTTCCACGGGGAACCCATACGTGTCGTAAAGCTTAAAGACAAGCTTTCCATCCAACTCCTGATTAACCGCCAGCCCCGCAGTGGACTTCTCAAATTGCACGAGCCCGGTCTTGAGCGTGGCTGCGAAGCGCTCTTCTTCGCCTTTGACGAACCCGGCAATCTGGCTGCAACGCTCTTTCAAGTCTGGATACTGATCCTGCATGGTGCTCACTACCGTTGGAACCAACGAGTAGAGGAACGGCGAGGGGATTTGAATCTTGTCGCCATCGACCGCAGCGCGGCGCAACAGCCGCCTGACGACGTACCCGCGCTTCTCGTTCGAGGGCAGTACGCCATCGCCAATGGCAAAGGTGATAGCGCGGATGTGGTCGGCAATGCGAAGCAAACGCCTGTAGGCTTTGGTAGCGGGGTCCTTCCTGATAGTCCGGTCTGTCATTCCGCGTATCTGCTTGATTATGGGTTGGAAGAGGTCGGTGTCGAAGTTCGAGAAAACGCCCTGCATGATGGCGGCGATTCGCTCGAGGCCCGCGCCGGTGTCGATGTTCTTCATCGTGAGCGGCGAGAGCTTGCCCGGGGCGTCGCCCTTCTCGAACTGCTGGAATACTAGATTCCAGTACTCCAGCCATCTGCCGCACTCGCACGCGGGGGAGCACTCCGGCCTGCCGCAGCCGATCTTCTCTCCCGCGACCTCCGTGCCCCAGTCGTAGAACATCTCCGAGCAAGGGCCGCAGAGGGTCCCGGCGGGGGCCTTCGAGGGGGCGTCTGCCGGCCAGAAGTTGTCGTGCTCGCCGAAGCGGTAGATCTTCGATTCGGGGAGGCCGATGACGTTCCGCCAGATGTCGTAGGCCTCGTCATCGTCCTCGTAGACGGAGACCGCGAGCCTTTCCTCGGGGAGCTTGAGGACGGAGAGCGAGAACTCCCACGCCCACTCGATGGCCTCGCGCTTGAAGTAGTCGCCGAACGAGAAGTTGCCGAGCATCTCGAAGAAGGTGTGGTGGCGCGGCGTGACGCCGACGTTCTCGATATCGCCGGTGCGCATGCACTTCTGCGAGGTCGTCGCTCGCTTGAACTTGAGGCTGGACTTGCCGAGGAACGTGTCCTTGAACTGGTTCATCCCCGCGCCCGTGAAGAGGAGCGACGGGTCCGCCGTCGGGATGAGCGAGTCGGACGGGTAGACGGTGTGCCCGCGCTCCTCGAAGAACTTGAGGAACGCGGCCCTGATCTGCGTGCCCTTCATGTGCGAGGCGCGTCCTTTCGGAATGGGACCAACCGGCGCTCGAAGTGGAGGAGATTACCACGCGCCCGCGAGCCCCACAAGCGCCCCGCACGGCGAGAAGGCAACGGCGCCTACAACAAAGGACACCAAGAGCGGCGGGGATGGCGGGCACGACGCGCCCTCAGCGCTCTCCGATGTCCAGGAAGATGTGAATCCCCTTGTGCTTGGGCATGATGGGCCCGAGGAACTTGGTGAGCTGCCCGTAGGGGACGTCGCTTGCGAGGAAGACCAGTATCTGGGGCGAGTGCAGCCGGCCCTTCCGCTTGCGCCGCTCGGTCTCCTCCTCGAGGATCTCGCGCAGCTTCTCGGGCGTGGGGACGGCGAACTTCTTCTCCTTCACCTCCCAGCCCGGCCCGTCCTCGACCCGCACCGACTCGTACCTGGTCAGGATCCCGGAGAGAGCCCCGTCGTAGCTCACGAGGCGCAGCTCCAGAGGCTTAAGTATGCGCCTCTGGTGACGCATCAGCTGCGGGTCGGGGAGGAATGCCTTGTAGTAGAGCTGACCCGCCCCCGGCGGCTCGACGCGGATGCCTCTGTCCACGTCGATCATCATCAGGACGCGACAGACGCTCCGCACGTCGCCGAGGGACAACCCGTCGTCGAAGCCGACCTTGACGTAGGCGTCGCCGCCCTTCCGGATGATCTTCTCGAAGGCGGCAAGCACGCCCGCCAGATCGCGCTTGTCCGTGACCGGCTCGCCCTTCGCGTCGGTGAGCTCGAAGCTAGGCGCGCCGCGAGGGTCGGCCTCCTCCCCGGCCGGGGGCGCGGAGGCGGAACGCACGCGGAGCGCCATGTCCACGGTCGGCCGCTGGGTGTCCCTGTCGGCCGGTTCGATGATGGCCCTCAGGACCTCGTTGTCCTCGAAGCCGCCCTCTTCGCTGATGACCAGCGTCCCGTAGACCTCGCTCTGCCAGGCCTGGCGAGGGACGTCGAGCGTCGCGGTGGGGTCGCTGTAGAGGGACGCGATCGACTTCGCGCCGATCACGTCGGCCGCGTAGTCCTTCCGCGCCGGGTCCTTCCGGTTTGGCACCATGAACGAGCCCGTGAAGATGAACCCGTCCTCCGAGAGCGTCTCTCCCTTCGTCTTGTCGAAGAGCAGCTGCTCTATCGGGACCGGATCGAGCCTGTCGGGTGGGGAGACGCTCAGCACCACGCGCTTGCCCCTGGGCCAGAACCTGAGCTCGTTCGGGTTGAACGACTTCCCGGCCCTGATCCCGATGAATTCCAGCGCCTTGTGGACGTCGCTGGGCTTGGCGTAGGACCAGAGCAGGGCCTCGTAGCCGTGATCGCTCGTGTAGTGGACGAACAGGAACTCGGCGATCTCCCCCGCGGGGACGCCCGTGGCCTCCGCCATGATCTCGACGCGCTTCTCCTTGCGAAGGGCGATGAGCCCCGGCAGTACCAGGACGTTCTCGTCCTCCTCGTAGCGCTCGACGTTGGCGAGGTAGGCGGCCCTGGCTTCCTCGATGTGCGCCGGCTTGTTGCCGAAATCGAGGCCCTCATTGTCACCGAACGGGTCGGCATCCCCGTCGTCCTGGGCCGCCGCGCACGCGGCGAGGAGCGGGAGGAGGGCCATCGCGGAGGCGAGGCGTCCGGGCCGCGCGAGACGCTTGATGAAACGGGCCATTATCTTTTCCCGTCAACGCTGATGCAAAAGAGCGATCCGCCCGTCGCCCGTCTCGGGCGCGGGGGGACATCGCAAGCTGAACGACCGACGATACATGATTATGCCGGGGCGACGCGCTCCATGCAAGTCTTGGAAGATCACCGCGTGGCGGAGAGAACGGTCGTCGGCGCGACGGGCCTGCGGACCGACGACGGGTGGACGCCCGCCCGCATCGACATCAGGAGGCCGGCCGCCTCCAGGTAGTTCTCCACGAAGATGAAGCGTTTATCGCCATCTTCATACTTGTTGAGGACGGACCTGTTCTCCCTCACGACCACGATTGGGATGCCGCGCTCGAGGCAGGCCTCGTGCGGCTCGCCGAGGCATCCGTAGGGGCTTATCATGACGTCCACGTCCTCCGCGCCCAGCGCCCCGTTCCGCTTGACCTTGCCGAGCCTGGGCGCCTTGTTGAGGCCCTTCAGCAGGCAGTGGATGAAGTTCATCGTGACGACCTCCACGGCCTTCCTCGGGTCGACGATCTCGGTGAATCCGGGCATCGCGTAGTCGACCGGCCCGTGCGCAACGGGCTTGTCGAGCGCGGTGGAGATCAGCTTCGATGCGACGGCCTCGACGCCGCCGACGGGGTTCACGCCGCCGACCTCGAAGTACCTCTTGAGCGTGGCCTCATCAACGGTGATCGGGGTGGCGATCCCCAGGGCGTCGAACTCGTGCCGCTTCACCTGCTCGACGAGCGGCTCCCAGTTGACGACGTCGCCGGTCGCCAGCCCGTCCTTCATCTTCGCGATAAGGCCGAAGGGCTTCTCGAGCTCGAGGATCTCGACGTCCGAGCCGATGGTCATCCTCGCGGCCGAGACCGCGTTTATGGACTGCCAGTCGGCCTTGTTCACCACGACGAGGATCTTGTTGAGGTGCGGCCGCTCGAGGAATATCTCGCCCCTGAGGAACCGGTTCAGGCAGCTGCCCTCGACGTACCAGCCGTTGTCGGGCATCTCGTTCACGTCGGACGCGTTCACGACGTTCGGGTGGAGGATGAGGTTCTCGCAGCAGGCCCCGATCAGCTTGGAGACCGGATTGGCGTCTCCCGCGTGGCCGCCTATCTCGCAGCCGATCCCCGTGGGGACGATGAGCACGACGTTCATGGAGGCCTCTCCTCTCGCCGGTGCAATCATGGCCCTGTTGATATCATGGTATGATGCACAACGCAGCCGCCAGCCGGCAAGGCCGGATCGTACGCGCTCCGCGCCCGATTCGCAAGGCGACGGCGCGACAGGCGAGCCGAACTGGTGGAGGGGCTTCCGCTGCATGACCCCAACGTCGAAACCGTCCGCGCGCACCGCAAGGGCCGCAAGCGCAGGAGCATCAAGACGATCCGGGGCGAGATCGAGATAGAACGAGAGTACGTCCACTTCCCGGACCTCGGGTCCGGGCTTTTCCCCCCTCGACCTCAGGCTTGATCTTCCCGACAGCGAAATCTCCTCGCGCGCCGAGAAGTTCCTTCTGCAACAGATCGCGGTGCTTCCTTACCGACGAGCGGTCGAGGTCACGGAACTCTTCGGCTGGAGCTTGAGCCAGGCTCAAGCCGGGCGCATCGCCGAACGCGTCGGCGCTGAGATTGATTCGGAACTCTTCGGCCCCGACGCCGCGGTCGCGGCGGCGAACTTGACACCCGCCAATCCGGCGGAACTTCTGGTCTTCGGCGGCGACGGCTCGCGATACCGCACGAACGAGGCCGACAAACCGAGGCGAGCGAAAGATGCGCCTCCCGAGGATCGCGGCTGGCCCGCAGGTCCGGGCCGCACGGTCGTGCGGACCCTCCGGGCGCGAGAACAAGGCCGGCGTCGTCTCTCGGGCACTGAGGGGAAGGATCAGGAAGGACGGAAGCTATGCCCCGCCCACCGAACTCGTGAAGACCTACGTCGCGACGACGCGCACCATCGAGGAATTCGGTCGCGACCTTAGGATCGAAGCCGACCGCCGAGGACTCGCGGGCGCTCGTGAGATCGTCTGCATCCAGGACAACGGCCACGGGCTTCCGGCGATGGTCAGACGCGAGTTCGGGGACGTGGACGTCAACTGCGTCACGGACTTCTACCACTCGGCCGGAAGGCTCGCGGAGGTCGCGTGCGTGGTAAAGGGCGACGGTCGCGGCGCCGCGCGGGCCAGGGGACGTCTTTACGAGAAACTCCGGTCGGCCTTCTGGGGTGGACACCTCAGGAAGCTCTTGAGAACTCTCAAGCGCTTCGCCTCGAAGCTCGCGCCGAGACCCGAGACGCTCTCGGAGCTGGACGAGGCGCCCGAGGCCAGGAAGCTATGGGAGCATGCGCTCTACTTCGAGCAAAACGCCGCGACCATGCGCTATCCGGAATACCGCGCTCGAGGTTGGCCGATCGGATCGGGCACGGTCGAGTCGGCCTGCGGCCGCTTCGGCCTTCGCGTCAAGCGAACGTGCATGCGCTGGACCAGACGCGTGGCCGACTCCGTGCATGTGATCATGGCCGCCATATTCTCAGAAGACGACCGCTGGTCCGAACGATGGCCGGGCAGAATCCCTGTGATGAGGGCTGCGGCGTGAACAACGATGATACACTCCCCGCGCGATTAATTCACGGCAAAATGCTCTTGACGCCTTTACTGGCTGCCGATAAGATTGCTAGATTGAGCGTGTTAGCTGCGGGCTGGCGCGCGGCCCCGTGGCGATTAGGGGCCACGCAGGTGGGCGCTGGGGGGAAGACCCGCGATGGCCGTTATCGTTGCGATCGTCTTCACGTTCGTGGTCCTCTTCCTGGTGCTCGGCTACCTCATCGACTTCCGCTTCGACTTCCGGCGACCCGACGTCTCGCCGCTCCAAGGCCGGCGCAACTACCTGCGCGGCTGCGGACCTTTTGAGTTCGGCACCGGCGACCGCGCGGTCATGTTCCTTCATGGGATCGCCGGGAGCCCCGCGCAGGTGAAGGACGTGGCGAAGCGGCTGGCGGCGGATGGTTTCCACGTCTACGGCGTCGTCCTGCCGGGCCACGGGACCGACCCTGAGGATCTCTTCGGAATCACTTGGCAGCGCTGGTACGAGCATGTCGTCGCTGAGCACGGGCGCATCCTCGAGCGACACGGGAAGGTGTCGGTGGCCGGCTTCTCCTTGGGCGCGGCGCTCGGGATGCGGCTGGCGATGGAGCACCCGGTCGAGAAACTCATCTGCATCAGCGTGTCTTCGAGCCGACTTTTCCACGACTACCTGCCGTCCCACTGGCTGCTTCGGGCCGCGAGCTTCCTCTCGAGTTCGGCGCGGACCTTCCCCCAGCGCCTGCCCGAGACCGAGGACGGCCCCGAGTACCTCATCTACAGAAGCATCCCGATGGACGCGCTGAACACCCTCGTCGACCTTGTCCACGATAACGAGCCGCGCTTGGGCGACGTGAAGGTCCCGACGCTCGTCATCCATTCCAAGAAGGACGTCGCGTCCCGTCCCACGGGCGCGCAACTCCTCTATGACCGGCTCGGCACCGAGGAGAAGCGCCTCGTATGGTTCGAGAGCGCCCCCCACGGTCTGATGCACGGGTCGGACGAGGACAAGGCGATCCTTCACCACGAGATCGTTGACTTCCTCGCGAACTGACAACGCCATTTCCACCACAGAGAACGCAGAGAGCGCGGAGAGAACCAATTCGAGTGGGCGTCGCTGTTTGCCGTTCTCGGCGGCCTTGGCGCCCTCGGCGTTGGATGCGGTTCACGGCACGGTGAAGAGGCACGGCTCCGACCACGCCCCGCCCTCGAGGCCCGAGTCGATGGCCTGGACGCGCGCCTCGAAGTTGCCCCCGTCGAGCTTCACCGCGAACAAGACCTTGGCGCCGCGCGAGACCACGGGGCCGAGGGCGGGAATGCGCCTCGCGCCCGTCGCCTCCTCGGCCATCGCCGGGAAGTAGTGGGTGGCACCGGATGCGTCCTTGATCATGAGGTTGTAGCTCAGGCCCTGAGTCGGCGTCTCGGCGTCGGCGGATGCGTTGCATCGCAGGACCTCGCAGCCGAGGACACTCCCCATATGCTCGAGCCACGTCGGCGCGTCGGGGGGGGTGTTCGGGACAGGGCCGTCGTTTTCGTAGACCTTCGTGACGTACGGGCCGCCCGTCCACCCCGCGACAGCGAGGTCGAGATCGCCGTCGTTGTCGCAGTCGCCCCAGGCGAGGGAGCCAAAACCCACCCCGGCCAGGCCTAGGCCCTGAAACTCCGAGAGCGCCCCCGAGCCGTCGTTCTCGTAGATCTTGGCGACGTAGGCGCTGCCAGTATACCCCGCGACCGCGAGGTCGAGGTCGCCATCGCCTTCGCAGTCGCCCCAGGAAAGGGAGCAGTCAGCCACGCCCGTCAGGCCGGAGGCGAGTTCCGTTCCGTCGAACGGGACGGCGCCCCCGGCGTTCTCGTAGACCCTGATGATCTCGACGCCGCCTTCGTCCTCGCCCGCCAGGGCGAGGTCGAGGTCGCCGTCGTTGTCGGCGTCGCCCCATGCGAGGGAGCAGTGGCTGACTCCCACCAGACCGGTGGCGAGTTGCGTCCCGTCGAACGGTACGGCGCCGCCGATGTTCTCGTATACCTTAGCGAGGTAGCCGCCGCCTTCCTCCCCCGCGACCGCGAGGTCGAGGTCACCGTCGTTATCGGCGTCGCCCCATGCGAGGGAGCAGTCGCTCACGCTGGGCAGCCCAAGCCCCTCCAACTCCGTGAAGACCCCGGCTCCGTCGTTTTCGTAGACCGTTGTGATGCGACCGATGAATTTGTACCCAGCTATCGCGAGGTCGAGGTCGCCGTCGTTGTCGCAGTCGCCCCAGGCTACGGAGCAGTGGAAAACGCCCGTCAGGCCGGGGCCCGCGAACTCCGTGAAGCCGCCGGCGCCGTCGTTCTCGTAGACCGTCGTGAGCACGTCGGCGCCCGTGTATCCGGCGACGGCGAGGTCGAGGTCGCCGTCGGAGTCCACGTCGCCCCATGCGAGGGAGCAGTTGCTCACGCCCGCCAGCCCCAGACCCGCGAACTCCGAGAAGGACCCCGCGCCGTCATTCTCATAGATCGTCGTCAGGCGGCCGCCGCTCGTGGCCCCCGCGACCGCGAGGTCGAGGTCGCCGTCGTTGTCGCAGTCGCCCCAGGCGACGGAGCAGGTCTGCACGCCCTCCAGGCCAGGCCCCGGGATTTCCGTGAACGTGGGCGGCGCGCCCTCGGGCCCCTCATCGACATCGACGCAACCGGCCAGCGCAACGAAAGCTGCTACCGCAACGATCCTCGCGACGATCGCATGACGGCCCATGGCTCCCTCCCGCACCTTCTGGGATCATGCTACCACAGTTTCCGGCCACATGCAAGCAAAGCTATGCTGTGTTTCAGGAAACGCACGAGGACCTCGCAACCGAGGCCGGGATGGCGCGTGCCGATGGGCCTTCGCATGGTCCGTGATGGGCCGGGGCGTTTTAGTTCCCGGCCGTTCCTCGCTCAGTAGTGCTACGCATGATATGCTATAATCGTCTGTGCGTCTGACGAAATGCGCAGGGAGGACACGGGATGGGAAGCTATGAAGTCTTCATCGTTCCGGCTATCATCCTCGGCGGGGCGCTTCTAGCGGGACTCATCTTCGAGATCATTGTCCTCTTGAGGCTCCGCCGCGCGGCCGAGAAGAAGGGGCGCGGTCTTCTCGGGGTCATCGCCTCGTCTCTTCGAGGGATGATTCTCCTGGGGCTGTTGCTCGCGGGTGCATCGGCGGCCGTCCGGTACGTCCCCCTCGAAGAGAAGACCGCGCGCCTCATCGGACGCGTGATTGTCGTCCTTGCCATCATCGCTGCCACAATCGTCACCGAGCGTCTCGCGGTGGGGCTCCTGGGGCTCCGCACGAGGAAGAAGGACGGCGCGCTCCCCATCTCCCTCATCGCGACGGTAGTGAAGCTCGTCGTCA
>Ga0272441_10011101_pt1 | contig 13451 bp, 11 predicted proteins | sample SSMProp6N_FD_193582 | JGI IMG/M metagenome (GOLD analysis project Ga0272441, IMG submission 193582) | Marine sediment archaeal communities from Little Sippewissett salt marsh, Falmouth, MA, United States - SSM-Prop-6N | ecosystem: Environmental > Aquatic > Marine > Wetlands > Sediment ... | reverse complement strand
CAGCGGCAGAGGCAAAGACCCCGGCCCGGAGATGAAGAAGAGCGAGAGGGCGGCGGCGAGGGGGATTACCAGGGCGAGGCGCCCGAGCCGATAGAGGGCCAGATGACGGAAGAAGAGGCCGAGATACTTCTCATAAACCAGGCCGAAGAAGAAAGCCGGATGCGGGCCGAGCAGAAGGAGGCGCGCAAGGCGCGCAGGCCCCCTGTAGTAAAAGACTGGTAGAGGTAAAGGCGGAACGTGAAGAGGGCATTAAAAACAGCTATTCTTTTAAGTTGTTTCGCGGCGGGCGCAGCGGCCGCGCAGCCGCGGGTAGAAGCGAGCCTTGAGCAGTCAAGGGCCGCCGTGGGCGAGCCTATTTACCTTTACATTTCCTTTAAGGGGGCGCAGGACGTGGACAGGCCCGAGATCCGGTCAGTGGACGGGCTCAAGATAAAATATGTCGGGCCCACTTCCGAGGTCTCGGTCGTCAACGGCGTTGTCTCAAGGTCCGTAACATACAGTTATCTCATCCTGCCGCTAAAGGCAGGGAAATATGAGCTGGGGCCCTATTCCGTAGGCCACCAGGGAAGGACCTACAGCACGAACCCCCTGATACTCGTCGTGAGCGGGTCCGCGCCGGCCCCCGGCGGATCGGCGCCTGCGTATTCCCCCCGCGGAGCGGCGGAGCCGGAACCGGAGCCTTACCAGAGCGACAAGGTATTCCTTGCCATGGATATCGGGAGCCGGGAGATGTATATCAACGAAGTCGTTCCCGTTACCATAAAGGTCTACGTGCACGATATGGGATTAAGGGATATAGAGTTCCCTTCTTTTTCGCATGAGGGTTTTTCCGTCGGGGAGTTCCAGAACCCGGAAAGGCGCTCCGAGGTGCTGCGGGGCGTAAGGTACGAGGTGCTCGTGTTCCACCAGGACCTTTTCGGCATAAAAGAAGGCGATTATGTCCTCGGTCCGGCCCGGCTTAACTGCAAGATGGTCGTGAGAAGGCAGCCGGCCGGACGTTTCCGCTCTTCACTTTTCGGCATCACGTTCGGGGACGACGATTTCATGAACAGCAGGTTCGGCGTCAAGACGTATCCCATAGAACTCGAGTCCAACGAGATACCCGTCACCATACTCCCGTTCCCCGAAAAAGGCAGACCCGAGGATTTCCAGGGCGCTGTCGGTGACTTCGCCATGGACGTTACAACCAGTCCCCGCAAGGTAAAGGTCGGTGATCCCGTTACCATGACGGTGAAGATAAGGGGCAGGGGCAACCTTGATACGGTGACCGCGCCGCGGCTGGTCCCGGTGGATACGGACAAGATCAAAACATACGAGCCTCAGGCCTCAAAGAAAGATGGAAGAAAGATCTACGAGCAGATCATAATACCGAAGACTGATGAGCTGAAGGAGATACCGGCGGTGAGCTTCAGCTTCTTCAACCCCAGGACGCGGCGGTACGAGACGCTCACGAAGGGGCCGTTCCCCGTGGAAGTGACCGCCCAGCCCGAGGCCGAGAAGGCGGTCAAGATGGTCGCGGTCCCGGGCGCCGCGCAGATATTCTACCCGCAGGAGAAACTCGGAGAGGACATAATACACATAAAGGAGGACATCGGCGACCTGGGGCCCAGGGGCCGTTTCCTTTTCGCGAGCCCTCTTTTCTGGGTATTGCAGATACTGCCGGCGGGGCTCTTCCTGGTATTTCAGGCAAGCTACAGGAAGAGGGAGCGCATACTTACCGATAAGAAATACGCGCGGTTCCTGAGGGCGCCCCGCAAGGCCAGGACCGGGCTTGCCAGGGCCGGTTCCTATCTCAAAAAGAAGGAGATACTGCCGTTCTATGATACGGTCTTCAAGACGCTGCAGGAATACCTGGCGCACAGGTTCAGCCTGCCCATCGGGAGCGTGACGGGCCTTATCATAGACGAGAAGCTGCGGCCCGCCGGCTGCGACGAGGAGATGCTGGAGATGTTGAAGGACATCCTGTCGAAGTGCGAGATGGCCAGGTACGCCTCTTTTGTCCCCGGAGGGGAGGAAGAGATCCTGGAAAATGTCAGAAGGGTGATAGATCACCTGGAGAAGTTCAAGATATAGGTCTCGATCGGGAATTTTATGAAGAGAAAAAGGATCATCTTTACCTGTGGAATATGCGCCGCGGCATTCGGCCTGGCCCTGTCCCTTTCCGTTAATTGCCCGGGGCAGGGGGAGGCTCCTTCGACGCCCGGGGAGCTTTTCGCCAAAGGCAACGAGTTTTACGTTTCCGGAGATCACGCTTCCGCCATAGGCGAATACGAAAAGATACTGGCGCTGGACCAGGAAAGCGGCCCTCTTTATTATAATCTGGCCAACGCGTATTTTAAAGCGGGAGCGCTCGGCAAGGCGATCCTGAACTACCAGCGCGCGAAGGACCTGATGCCGCGCGACGCGGACCTGCTGGCCAATTACAGGTACGCCAGGGCGATGGTGCAGGGCAAGGAAGTCCCTTGCAGGGGCATATGGAACTGGGCCCCCTTGAGGATATACTGCGCCGGCGTCAGCATAGACGAGATGACCCTGATCTCCTCGGGCATGTACCTCGTTATAATCGTTCTGCTTTTTATCGGCGTTCTAAGGCCCGGCTGGAGGCGTCTTTTCGTCCCGGTGATCATAGCGCTCGCTGTGGCGATATCGCTGAACGTCATAGTCATATGGCACAAGACAAGGGAGATAAGGACCGCGGCCGTCACCATCAAGCCCGATACCGAGGCCCTTTACGCTCCCTACGGATCCGCCACGAAGTTTTTCACACTTCCCGAGGGCATGAAAGTGAACGTACTTAAGGACAAGGATCAATGGCGCAGGGTGCGCCGGTCCGACGGCAACGTCGGCTGGGTGCCCAGGGAAAGCCTGGAGATGGTAAGATAAACATGGCGATTTCACTGCGTGATAAGATAAACAGGGAACTGGTGCTGCTGGACGGAGCGTTCGGCACCTACGCGCACCGGCTCGGCCTGGAGGATGAGCACTTCACCGGCCATCCGGGTTGCATGGAATACCTGTCGCTGTCAAGGCCGGGCTTCGTGAGGAAGATACACGAGGATTACCTGGCCGCGGGCGCGGACGCCGTGGAGACCAACACTTTCGGGGGAAATAGCCTTAAACTGGCGGAATACGGGCTTTCAGAAAAGGTTTACGATATAAACGTGATCTCGACACGCCTGGCGCGCAAGGCCGCGGATGAGGCGTCTTCCGCCTCGAGCCCCAGGTACGTGGTGGGCACGATGGGCCCCACAGGCAAGCTTCCCTCGTCGACCGATCCCGCGCTCGGCGACGTCACCTACGCGGAGCTCAAAAAGATCTTCCACGACCAGGCGCTCGGCATAATAGACGGCGGCGCGGACGCCCTGCTCGTGGAGACAAGCCAGGACCTTCTGGAGATGAAGGCCGCGGTCAACGGCGCGAAAAACGCCCTCAAGGAGCGGAGGAAAGACCTGGTCCTTATGGCCCAGTGCACCCTGTCCAACAACGGCAGGATGCTGCTCGGCACGGAGATATCGGCCGTTATGGCCACGATGGCGTACATGGGCGTCGATGTGGTGGGCGTGAACTGCGGCACCGGCCCGGTGGAGATGGAGAAAGCCATAGAGTTCCTCAGCGGGAACTCGCCGGCTTTTATATCCTGCGTTCCCAACGCCGGGCTCCCGGTCGAAAAGAACGGGAAGACGGTGTTCCCGATGAAGCCGGGGGAAATGGCGGAGATCATGGCGGATTTCGTGAAAAAATACCGCCTTGATGTCGTGGGCGGCTGCTGCGGCACGGGGCCGGAACACATATCAGCTATGCGCGGCTCTCTCGGGAAAAGCCGCAAAAGAAAACGCCCCGCCAACACGTTCTACGCGAGTTTTTACAAGGGATACGACTTGAGGCGCGTAAAGCGGCCTATAAGAACGGGAGAGCGCATAAATACTCAGGGGTCGCGCAGGATGAAGGACCTGCTCCTGGCGGACGATTACGACGGCATAGTGGAGCTGGGAAAGCTGCAGCAGGGGCAGGGCGCCGATGTGCTCGACGTGTGCGCGGTGCTGACCGAGCGGAAGACCGAGAAAAAGGACGAGGTGACAATAACAAGGCTTCTCTCAGAAAGCGTGCGCGTACCGCTTATGATAGATTCCACGGACGCCGACGTCATAGAAGGGGCCCTGCATTATCTGCCCGGGACGCCCTTTATAAACTCGGTGAACCTCGAGGACGGGGGAAAAAAGGCGAGGGCGGTCTTCACGCTGGCGAAAGAGCACGCGGGCTTCATAGTATGCCTTGCGATAGACGAGAAGGGGATGGCGAGGACGGTGAAGCGCAAGATCGAGATAGCCGAGCGGATCTACGGCATGGCCGTGGGGGAGTACGGTATAGAGCCGCACAGGCTGCTGTTCGACATGCTCACGTTCTCCCTTGGCACCGGGGAAAAAGAATACCGCGACTCCGCTGTCAGGACATACGAGGCCATAAAGGCGCTGAAGAAAAAGTATCCGGGCGTCCTCACGGTGCTGGGGGTGAGCAACATATCCTTCGGCCTGGCGAAAGAGGCGCGGCGCGCCCTAAATATGGCGTTCCTGCATCACGCCGTGAAAGCGGGTCTCGACATGGCCATAATAAACCCGGCCGGATACCTGGAATACAGGAAGATACCCGCGAAGCAGAAGAAACTCGCGGAGGACCTTGTCTTTAACAGGAGCAGGGAAGCGCTCCATCTCCTGGTGGCTTATTTCGAGGGAAGAAAGCCCGTTAAGGGGAAGACGCCCGGAAAAGAAAAAGAGGCGCTCACCATCGAGGAAAAGCTTAAAAGGTGCGTCATGGACAGGGACAATAAGGCGGTAATACCACTTATCGACAGGGCCCTTGAGAAGTACAAGCCGGAAGAGATCATAAACGTGATACTGATGGACGCCATGAAACAGGTGGGCGATAAGCTGGACAGCGGAGAGATGGTCCTGCCGTATGTGCTGCAGTCGGCGGAGGTCATGAAAAAGGCCATCGAGCACCTGTCCGTTTTCATGCCTAAAGGCGCGGTCGGCAAGCGCGGGAAAGTCCTCCTGGCGACCGTCTTCGGCGACGTGCACGACATCGGCAAGAACCTGGTAAAGATGGTCCTCCAGAACAACGGGTTCACCGTGATAGACCTCGGCAAGCAGGTGCCGGTGGAAAAGATAGTCAGGGAAGCGAAACGGAGGAAGGTGGACGCGGTCGGCCTGAGCGCGCTCCTTGTATCGACGGCGCGTTACATGAAGACCTGCATACAGTCCATGCATGACGCCGGCCTGGAATACCCGGTACTGGTAGGCGGGGCCCCCGTGAACAGGAGCTTCGCCAGGGACGTATCCGCGCTGAAGGACGAAAGCGTGTACAAGGGCGGCGTTTTCTACGCCAGGGACGCTTTTACGGGCCTCAAGCTGATACAGGCGCTGACCGACCCGGAGGCCAGGAGCGGGGTGATGAAAGAGTACCGGGAGCAATTCGGCGGGAACAGGGAAACCGGCTCCCCGGGAAAGAAGGCGGCACCGAAAAAAGGAAGAACAGGAACGGGGGCCGGCAGGGTAAAAGCGGCGGCTAAAAAGAAAAAAGCGCCGGAGCCGCCCTTCTGGGGCGGGCGGCCGCTCGTGAACATCCCCGCCGACGAGGTCTTCCCGCTGATCGACGAGCGCATGCTCTTTGAGCTTGCCTGGGGCGCGAAGCTGAAGGATAAAAAGGAGCGGGCCAGGATCATCGAGACCGATTACAGGCCGCTTCTGCAGGACATGCAGGAGGAGTCCATCCGTAAGGGGTGGCTGGACCTTAAAGCCGTTTACGGTTATTTCAAATGCACTACAAGGGAACAGGTCATGGATGTCCTGGACGCGGAAGGCAAGGTCCTCGAGACCCTGGCCTTTCCCAGGGAAAGAGGAGGAAAGAACCTTTCCCTGGCCGATTATTTCGATCCCCCGGGCGACGTGGTCGCTTTCCAGGCGGTAACGGTGGGCGGGAAAATAAACAGGGCCATAGCGGAGCTCACCGAGAAAAAGGACCTTTCAGGGGCCTTTTTCCTGCACGGCTTCAGCGTGCACCTTGCCGAGGCCCTGGCGGCATACGTCCACGGGTTAATACGCCGCGAGCTGGGGCTTAAAAAAGGCCAGGGCAAACGCTACAGCCCGGGCTACCCTTTATGGAGGCACCTGGAGGACCAGGAAAAGATCTTCAGGCTGCTGGATGTCGAGAAGTACCTCGGCGTGAGGCTCACCGAGGGCCATCAGATGGTCCCCGAGCAGTCTACGACCGCCATGATAGTCCACAACCCGCAAGCGGCTTACTGATGGGGACGTTTCCCCTGCGAGCAACATCATACCAAAAAAAGACTTACAAGTGATGACATTACAGTTTTCAGGAGGGCAGGATGGCTGAGTGCAAGATAGAGAGAAATATGGGTTTTTGCAACTGTTCCTACGAGCCTTGTTCAAAGAAAGGCATGTGCTGCGAGTGCATACAGTACCACAAGAGGCTGGGGGAGCTCCCGGCCTGCCTTTTCCCTGACGATATAGAGAAGGGTTTCGACCGGAGCGTGGCGAATTTCGTGAAGGTATGGCAAAAGCGCAGGCACATGTGAGGGGAATAAGAAGTGGCCCGTGAATACGATATCATAGTCGTCGGAGGGGGGCACGCCGGATGCGAGGCGGCTCTTGCCGCCGCGCGCATGGGCGCGGCAACGCTTCTTGTGACCATGAAGAAGAGCGCCATAGGCTACACTTCCTGCAACCCTTCCATAGGAGGCGTAGGCAAAGGGCAGCTTGTAAAAGAGGTGGACGCTCTCGGCGGGGAGATGGCTAAGGCGGCCGACGCCAGCTGCATACAGTACAGGATGCTTAACTCTTCCAAGGGATACGCCGCCAGGTCTTCCCGCATGCAGATAGACAGGAAGGCCTACAACGACTACATGCTCGGGCGCGTATCCGGCCAGGACGGGCTGGATATCATCGAGGATGAGGTCACGGGAATTATCGTCAGCGGAGGGGCCTGCGGGGGCGTCAGTACGGCCTCAGGCAACCGATATTCAGCCGGGCGTGTGATACTGACCACCGGCACTTTCATGAACGGCATAATACATATAGGACTGGAACATGTTCCCGGGGGAAGGATCGGGGAAAAGGCATCCAAAGGCCTTTCCAAGAACCTTGCCTCGCTCGGGTTCAACGTCGGTTCCCTCAAGACGGGCACTCCCGCCAGGCTTGACGGCCGGACCATAGATCTTTCGGCGCTTGAAAGGCAGGACGGCGACCAGACCGTGATACCGTTCTCTTTTTCCTCCGGCGGCGTCGGTATGCCGCAAAGACCATGTTATATAACAAGGACCAACGAGAACACTCACGGCATAATAAGGAGCGGTCTTGACCGGTCGCCTTTGTATTCCGGAAAGATAAGATCGACCGGCGTGAGGTATTGCCCCTCTATAGAGGATAAGATCGTCAAGTTCCCCGAAAGGACCTCGCACATAGTGTTCCTCGAGCCCGAAGGGCTCGAAACGGAAGAGTACTATCCCAACGGTGTATCGACAAGCCTCCCGGCCGACATACAGGAAAGCATGTACCGGAGCATAAAGGGGCTTGAAGATGTGAAGATAAATAAGCCCGCCTACGGCATTGAATACGATTATGTCGACCCGACCCAGCTATGGCCCAGCCTTGAAACGAAACCGGTAAGCGGGCTCTTTATGGCCGGCCAGATAAACGGTACGACCGGTTACGAGGAGGCGGCGGCTCTCGGGCTCGTTGCCGGGATAAACGCGGCGCTTCATATGAGAGGCGGGAGCCCCCTCGTGCTTGAAAGGTCGGAGGCCTACATCGGCGTCCTGGTGGACGACCTTGTGACCAAGGGCACCAACGAACCTTACCGGATGTTCACTTCCAGGGTGGAATACAGGCTTCTTATACGGGAGGATAACGCGGATGTGCGCCTTTCTCCGGTCGGTCACCGGCTCGGCCTTGTCGGCGCCGAGGCGATGGAAAGGGCAGAGAGAAAAAAAGAAAAGGTAAACAAAGCAAAGGAACGCATTTTTTCGCTTAAGCAGGAAGGGGAGCCCCTTAACCGGATACTGAAGAGGCCCGGGGTGTCCTGCGAGGACATCGCCGGGGCGGATAAGGGCCTGCAGGGCCTTACGTATTACGAGAAGGCGCAGGTCGAGGTGGATATCAAATACGCGGGATATATCGAAAGGGAGCTGGCCAGGATCGCCAGATTCTCTGACCTGGAAAAGATAAGGGTCCCCGAGGGGTTCGATTATTCAGGGATCTCCGGGCTTTCCAACGAGATACGCGAGAAGCTGGAGCGCCTGCGGCCGCGGTCGCTCGGGCAGGCGTCCAGGATATCGGGGGTCACGCCCGCGGCCATATCCATACTGATGATAAAGCTGAAAGGCTGATATGCTGTATTATCCATTCAACCGGTATTTGCGGGACAGGTTCGGCGAGAAGGTCCGACGGATAAGCCTTAACGCGGGCTTTCCCTGCCCGAACGACGAAGGAACGAGGTGCATATACTGCAACGAATACGCTTTCAGCTCTTTCGCCGGAGGCGCGGCCCCCCTGAAAGAGCAGATAGAGCTTTCGCTCCAGAGGGCGAAAATAAGATCGAACGTCAAGAAGTTCATAGCCTACTTCCAGAACGGCACCGCGACCAACGCCGCCCCTGAAGAACTCAAGGCCGCGTACGATACTATAAGGGATCACCCGGAAATAGTCGGACTTTTTATATCAACGCGCCCGGATTGCGTTGACGGGGACAAGCTCGACCTGATAGCCGGTTACCTGGGGGATTATGACGTGTGGATCGAATACGGGCTGCAGACCATACACGGTAAAAGCCTTGAGCTTATAAAGAGGGGGCATACCTGGGAGCAGTCCCGGAAAGCGGTAATGGATACCGCCGCCAGGGGGATAAAGGCAGGGGCGCATATTATCCTGGGCCTTCCGGGTGAGACGAGCCGGGACATGGTCCAGACGGCGAAAAGCGTGTCAAGCCTGCCCGTTTCAGGCGTGAAACTCCATGTACTTCACGTTTTAAAGAACACCCCTCTGGAGAAGATGTATATGAGCGGGGAAGTGAAGGTGTTAAGCCGCGGGGAATATATAAAGGCCGCCTGCGATTTCCTGGAGAACCTCCGGGAGGATTGCGTGATCCTGAGGCTTGTCTCGGACGCGAGGAGCGAGTACCTTGTAAGCCCGGAATGGATAAACGATAAGTTATCCGTCATCAACGACATAGAAAAAGAGCTCAGTTCAAGAGGCACGCGCCAGGGATGTGCCGCTCAAGGCGCCGGGGGGGCGGGAGGCGGAGAAAGAGCCTGATTTTAGGTTTTACGGTCATAAAATTATATGCTAATATAATAGGAGCCGCGAACCGGAAAACGCGTAAAAAGGAGGATAGAGATATGAGGAATAAAATAATGATCCTGATGGTCGTTTTCTTGATCATTGCCGCTTTTTCGCTGACCGAATGCTTCGCTCGCAGCCGTGATTCTTCCGACCTGCTGCGCCAGGGCCTTCTGGGCGCCGGGGCCGGAGCGGTTGGAGGCGCCGCGTCGGGCGCTAAAGGGGGGGACATATGGAAAGGAGCCCTTGCCGGAGCGGGCGTGAACATAGTGGGAGGGGCCCTTCTTGACTCCATGAGCGGCGAGAAGGTCGAGGACGTGGACCAGGTTAATTCCTCGCAGCCCAGGGCGGCCTATTCCGATGGTTACCAGGAAGGGTACCAGAACGGCTACAAGGCCGGTTATACCCAGGGTTACAAGGACGGGTTAAGGGAAGCGTACAGCAAAGAGTGATCTTTTATTAAGCGGGAACGGGCAACCGTTCTTTAAGAGGAGAGGTGACATGTATCTTAAAACAATAACGTGCGTTCTTGTGATAGTTCTCGCCGCGGTGTTCTCCGCCGACCTGTGTTTCGCCGGCAGGAGCGATTCTTCCAATATCCTGCGCGAAGGCCTTCTCGGGGCCGGCGCCGGAGCCGTGGGAGGAGCCGCTTCCGGGGCCAAGGGCGGGGACCTTTGGAAAGGAGCCCTCGCCGGAGCCGGCGTCAACATAGTCGGGGGCGCTCTGCTTGACTCCATGAGCGGCGAGAAAGTGGCCGATACAAGCCAGGTGGATTCACAGGCCCCGAGGGCGGCTTATTCCGACGGGTATGAGTCTGGTTACGGCCAGGGTTACAAGAAAGGTTATACCGACGGCTACAAAGAAGGCCTCCAGGAAGGCCACAGGGAATAATATCACGGCCGGCCGGACGTGACAAAAGGGAAACTTTTCCGGGCCTGAGGGCACAGCGGAGGGTTTCCCTGTTTTCAAAAGATCCGAGAGGGAAACTCATGGGAAAAAAGAAAAAGCCGGTGAAAAAACGGACCGGCAAGGCCGCCGGGAGATCTCCCGGGAAAGCGCCGCGCCCGCGCCAAAAAGCGAAAAAGTGGTCGCTGAAAGAGACCAACGCCCTGCTTAAATCCCTTATCGACAAGGAAAAAGAGATACTCCAGACCGAGGACGCCCTTGTCGAGGCGATGCGCCGCTTCAGGGACCTTTTCGAGCAGTCGCCTATAGGTGTGGGCATACACGACACCGAGGGCGAGATCCTCATGGTCAACAAGACCTACCTGGAGATATTCGGGCTGAAAGCGTTCGGGGACATAACCCAGCAGAACTTCTTCAGGGACCTCGGGCTTCTGGAAACCAATATCAGCAAGATCAAGAGCGGCAGGGTCATACAGCACGAAGTGGAGTTCGATTTCGACAGCCCCGGGATGAAGACAGAACGCGAGGGAGCGGGATATATCCTTTACACCATCTCGCCCATCTCCAGGGATAACGAGATAATAGGGTACATGGTCCAGTGCCAGGACATAACCGAACGCAGAAAGGTGGAGGAATCCCACAGGCTGGCCCAGCTGGGCCGCCTGCTGTCCGACATGGCGCACGAGGTGAACAATCCCCTCATGATAATCTCCGGCAGGGCGGAGTTCGCGCTGATAGAGGGCGTAAAGGACGAAAAGACAAAAGACACCCTGAACACGATACTTGAACAGTGCTTCTTCGCCAAAGATATAATACAGAGGCTCCTCAAATATTCCAGGCTGGGCAAGGTGGAGAAAAAGACGCTCGACGTCCGCAATACCCTTGAGCTTATCTCCAGCATACTGGAGCACCACTTCCGCATGTCGAACATAAAGCTTGAACAGGAGATCCCGCCCGGCCTCCCGAACGTAAGGGGGAACGAGAAACAGCTGCAGGAAGTCTTCATGAACATAATGCGCAATTCCGCTGACGCTATGCCGGAGGGCGGTGTAATTACCATCAAGGCCGGAAGGGAAGGGGATTACGTGCGCATAGATTTCAGCGATACCGGCGAGGGCATGACGGAGAACATACTGCAGAACATTTTCGAGCCGTTCTTCACCACAAAGCAGCAGGGGACGGGCCTCGGCCTTGCGGTAAGCCATACGATAATACAGGAGCACGGCGGCCAGCTCAAATACCAGAGCGAGATAGGCAGGGGCACCACGGCGACGGTGCTGCTGCCCATAGTTTACCCGACGGGACAATGACCCCGCGCGGGGTAAAAAAAGAGGTTAAGATGAGAGGGAAGAACATCCTTATAGTGGACGACGAGAAGAAGATAGTCGAGATACTGGCTAACTTCCTGGAGATGGAGGGTTTTAAGGTGATGAAAACCTACGACGGGCAGGAAGCGCTGGAGCTTCTGCTTGCCGATACTCCCATAGACCTCATGCTGCTTGATGAAAAAATGCCCGTTATGGGAGGGACCACCCTGATGAGGGAGATGAGGAAACGCGGGATGGATATCCCGATAATAGTGCTTACCGGATCGATAAGCATAACCCAGAGAGCCAGTTCGGATAAAGAAGGCCTTTACACTAACCTCCTTGTAAAGCCCGTCCGTCTTTCGGAGCTTCTTGACATGGTGAACAGGGTCCTGAAGGAGAGCGCGGGAAAAGGTCAAAAAAAGGCTAAAAAGAAGAAAAAGGCCTCCTGAAGGCCGCTAAAAAAGGAGAAACGAGATGTACCGCGAGCAGATAAAAGTCCTGGACTGCACCGTGAGGGACGGCGGGCTTATAAACGACCATTACTTTGACGACGATTTCGTGCGACAGGTGTACAAGGCCATATCGGCGTCGGGCGTGGATTACATGGAGATCGGGTACAGGTGCTCGAAGAGCATCATGTCGCCGGACCAGTTCGGAAAATGGAAATTCTGCGACGAAGATGAGATAAAGAGGGCGATAGAGGGGATAGAGACCCGCACCAAACTGTCCGTCATGGTGGACGTGGGGCGCGTTGAGAAGGAAGATATACTGCCGTGCAAGGACAGCGTAGTGGACATGATCAGGGTCGCCACTTACGTCAAGGACATCGACAAGGCCATAGAGCTGGCGAACGAGGCGACGGCCAAGGGGTACGAGACGACGATAAACATCATGGCGATATCCAAAGCGCTCGACAACGAGCTCGACGAGGCGCTTGACCAGATAGAGAGGGAGACCAAGGTGCTCGCGGTCTACATAGTGGACAGTTTCGGGGCGCTCTACTCGGAGAACGTCACCTATCTTGTCAATAAATACAAGAAGTACCTCAAGACCAAGGAGGTCGGGATACACGGTCACAACAACCAGCAGCTGGCTTACGCCAACACCATCCAGGGCATCATAGACGGCTGCAATTACGTGGACGGGACCGTCTTCGGCATAGGAAGGGCGGCGGGCAACTGCCCCATGGAGCTTCTGATAGGATTTTTAAAGAACCCCAAATTCGACCTGAGGCCGATACTCGATGTCATAACAAAGGAATTCCTGCCGCTCAGGCAAAAGATCGAGTGGGGTTATCTGATACCTTACGCGATAACGGGCATGTTCAACGAGCACCCCAGGACGGCCATGGCTCTCAGGAAATCCGAGAAAAAGGACAATTACCTGGAATTTTACGAGAGCATGTCACCCGCCGAGCTTGACTAGTAATGGATACAGCATCATTTGAAAAGCTTCCCCTCATGGGGATAGTCCGCGGCATAAGCGGGGGCGGTATAGCCCCTCTTATCGAGTCCGTCGCGGAAGCGGGCCTCCGCACCATAGAGATCACAATGAACACCCCGGACGCCGCGGACATCATCAAAGCGGCCCGGGCCGCGGCCGCCGGGCGCCTGACGGTGGGAGCCGGGACGGTACTGGGGATGGAGGGCCTTAAAGAGGCGCTTGACGCCGGGGCGGAGTTCATAGTGATGCCCGCGGCGCCGGGTAACGTGATCGAACACTGCGTGAGGAATTCCGTGCCGGTATTTCCGGGAGCCTTATCGCCCCAGGAAGTGCGCTCAGCCTGGGAAAAAGGCGCGGCAATGGTGAAGGTCTTCCCCTGCGGGGTATTCGGCCCGGGTTATATCAAACAGCTTAAGGGGCCTTTCGACGATGTAAAGCTGAT
>Ga0272441_10011100_pt1 | contig 13451 bp, 8 predicted proteins | sample SSMProp6N_FD_193582 | JGI IMG/M metagenome (GOLD analysis project Ga0272441, IMG submission 193582) | Marine sediment archaeal communities from Little Sippewissett salt marsh, Falmouth, MA, United States - SSM-Prop-6N | ecosystem: Environmental > Aquatic > Marine > Wetlands > Sediment ... | reverse complement strand
GCCGTCCACATGCGAGTTGAACTCCACGCCGTGGTCGTGGACCTTGCGAAGCCGCGCCAGGCTGAACACCTGGTAGCCGCCGCTGTCCGTCAGGATCGGCCCGGCCCAGCCCATGAACCGGTGCAGCCCGCCGCACGCCCGGACAACCTCGAGTCCCGGCCGGACCAGAAGGTGGTAGGCGTTCCCGAGAACGACCTGCACGCCGGCTGCATGCAGTTCGTCCGGTGACGTAGTCTTGACCGCTCCCTGCGTCCCGACCGGCATGAAGACGGGCGTCTCTACGGGGCCGTGGGCGGTCCACAGCCGCCCGCACCGGGCCGACGACGAAGCATCCGTTGCAAGAATCTCGAATGTGCCCGGCGCTGCCATCTCACTGCGCGCGCAAAGCCATGTCGGCCAGCACGAGCGCGGCCATGGCCTCCACCACGGGCACGGCGCGGGGCAGGACGCACGGATCGTGGCGCCCTCCCGCTTCGAGGGTCACGGGATTGCCGTTGTAATCCACTGTTTCCTGGGCACTCCCGATGGTGGCGACCGGCTTGAAGGCAACGCGAAACAGCACCGGCTCACCGTTGCTGATGCCGCCCTGGATGCCGCCGCTCCGATTGGTGACCGTCCCCAGGCCGGTTTCCTTCATCACGAAGCGGTCGTTACTCGCCGAACCGCGCAGCCGCGTCCCGGAGAAACCCGACCCCACGTCGAAGCCCTTTGCCGCCGGGATGGACAGCATGGCCGCCGCCAGTACGGCATCCATTTTCTCGAACACAGGTTCGCCCCATCCTGCGGGGAGTCCCCGGCACACGCAACTCACGATTCCCCCCAGCGAGTCCCCGGCAACCTGCGCCTCCTCGATCGCCGCGGCCATCCGTTCCGCAGCCGCGGGATCCGGACATCGGACGGGACTGCCGTCGACCGCCGTTCGATCCAGCCTGTCGGTCGCTATGCCCGGGGCATCGACCTCGCCCACCGAACTGACCCACGCCACGATCTCGACCCCCCATCGCTCGCGAAGCAGCTTCTCGGCCACGGTTCCCGCAGCCACGCGCGCAACCGTCTCGCGCGCACTGGCCCGCCCCCCCCCGCTGCGGGCCGTGACCCCGTACTTGGCGCGGTAGGTGAAGTCCGCATGAGACGGCCGCGGGACGTTGGCCAGTTTCTCGTAGTCCTCCGGCCGCGGGTCGCGGTTCTCAATCCACAACATGAGCGGCGAACCCAGGGTCATACCGTCCTGCACTCCGGACAGAATGCGTACGCGATCCTCCTCGCTACGCGGCGTAGTCAGGCTGCCCCGGCCCGGCCGGCGGCGGTCAAGCTGGGGCTGGATGTCCGCCTCCGTAACCGCCAGCCGCGAGGGGCACCCGTCAACCACGGCGCCCCCGCCCGGCCCGTGCGATTCCCCGAACGTGGATACCCTGAACCGTACTCCAAAGGTGTTTCCCATGACCGTCATCCCTTCGAACCGCTACGATACGGAGACCTGCATCCCAGTTCAAGATTGCATTCAGCGGTCACGCGGGATACCCTGTCGTGTAGTGCGGGTGGCGCCGTTCTCGGAGCGGAACAGGGCATGAACAAAGAACGCAGGCTCTTCTATATCGTTCTCCTGACGATCGCGGCACTCCTCGTCGTCGCCGGGGCTCTGTCCTCCGTTTTCTTCATATCCCTGTCCGACCAGGAACCGAGCGGATATCGAGAGCGCATTGCCAGCCTCTTCGGCCGCGGGAAAGGCCCCGGCCCCGTGGCCGGACCGGAAGAGGCCAGCCTCGAACTGGCCATCGGGACCAGCGGCAGGGCGCGCAAGTACGATCAGTCCGGCCCCACGCATCCTCCGCCCAGGGGCGTCCCGCCGGCTGTTCACCCCGCAGACGACGAACCCGAAGGCCGCGTCAGCGATGTGCGTGCCGATCTCCCGCTCTTCGTGGACGACCATTGCGAGGAGTACGGCGGTGAGCTCGACCTGGGCGCGGCAGGCGCAGAGCTCGGCATCTTCCTGGGGCCCGGCCAGGTGTGCATGAACCTCCGGCGTCCCGAAGTCTATCTCTCCACCAACGAGACACTGAAGTACATGGTGGACGGCCAGGAAAAAGACGCGTGCCTTCTGGACCGTGAACTGTACGTCTGCCTGAAGATGCAGGGCCCGCGGCCGGTCGTGGCAGACGGATGGGAACGCGGGCTTCCCGCCGCCGGGACCAATGCGCCGAAGCCGGCCTGGCAGACGGACACCGGTGTGCTCGACCCGGTCGGCCCGCAGCGGCATTTCCGGGGACTGAACCCGGAGCAGTGGTTCAGTGACATCTCGGCTTACGCGCATGTCCAGTACAAGGACATCTATCCCGGTGTCGACATGATCGGCTATGCCGACCGGAAACGGCTGGAGTACGTTTTCGTGGTCGGACCGGGCGCCGATCCCGACAGCATCCGCTTCGCCCTCGACGGCACGGCCGCACAGCGTCTGGACGCGGCCGGCAATCTCGTTCTGCCCCTCGAATGCGGCAAGATCGTGATGCGTGCGCCGGCCTTCTACCACATTCGCGACGGACTTCCCTACCCGCTGCGGGGACGCTATCGGCTCGACAAGCGCCTCGTACGCCTCGTTCTGCCGCGGCGAGGCGAGAAACGCCCGGAGTTCCGCCGGCCGGCCCTCGACATGCTCTCCTACCTGGGCGGCGCCGGCGACGACCGCGCCTACGCGGTCACAACCGATGCGAGGGGCCACGTCTACATCGTGGGAGAAGCCGCTTCGCCGACCTTCCTCGCCGAGGAGCGCCCGCAACGGCGCACCCGCAGCAGCACGGACGCCTTCGTGACCAAGATCCGCGTCGCCGATGCGAAGCCGGTCTATACGGCGTTTATCGGCGGTTCGGGAATGGACCGCGCCTTCGGGGTGGCGGCGGATGCGCAAGGCAACGTCTACGTCTGCGGCGAAACGCTCTCCTCCGATTTCCCGGAGGTGAACTCCATCCCTTCGGCACGCGGAGGCGAGAGCTGGGACGCTTTCCTCGTCAAGTTGGACGCGGACGGCAACCTGAAGCAGTTCGGATCGCGCATCGGCGGCAAGGGCGACGACCGCGCCTATGCCGTTGCACTCGGACAGGACGGCACGGTCTACCTTGCGGGTGAAACGTCCTCGCCCGACTTCCCGCGGACGCGCCCGCTGGGTTCTACGCGCAAGCGGCCGGCCGGCCTCGACGCGTTCGTGGCCCGGCTCGATCTCGACGCGGGCGCGCTCGATTACACGGCCGTACTCGGCGGCGCGGGGGATGACGGCGCGTACGGGGTTGCCGTCGGGGTCAACGGGGCCCTGCACATCGCCGGCGAAACCCGTTCGGACGATCTGCCGGTCGCCCGGCCGCTACAGGCTCGATTCGGGGGCGGCCGTGCAGATGCGTTCGTCGCGGGGATCCGGAGCGACGACGCAACGCTGCTCTACGCGACGTTTCTCGGCGGCAATAACGATGACCGGGTGCTGGATATAGGAACGGACGCAGCCGGGAACGTCTACCTTGCCGGCGAAACGTCGTCCCCGGACCTGCCCGTCGCCAACGCGGTTCAACCCCGCTTCGCGGGCGGAGACTGGGACGGGCTGGTCGCCAAGTTCGCGCCCGGGGGTACGGGTGCCGTGTACGTGACCTACCTCGGCGGCAGCGGCGACGACCGCGCCTTTGCAGTCTCGCCGGACACGTCCGGACACGCCCACGTCGCCGGCGGAACGAGCTCGACCAATCTCTCCGTGCTGAATGCCGTGCAACCCGAGCACGCAGGCGGCGTCTGGGATGGATTCGCGACGCGCATCGATCCGGGCGGCCGCACCGCGTCGTACCTGACATACCTGGGCGGATCCGGGACGGATATCGTCCACTCCGCCTGCCTCGGGTACGACCGGACCCTGCAGGTTGTCGGCATGACGACATCGACCGACCTCCCGTGCGTCAACCCGATGCAACGCATCTACGCCGGAGGCAAGAACGATGCGCTCGCCGCGCGGCTGCTGCCCCCCGAGCAGCCCGGTCCGCCCCTCGCGGCTGTGCCCCCCACCCAGCCCGGCGGGCCGGCCTATGACTTCCTCATGGCCACGTATGAAGTCACCAACGATGAATACGCTCGGTTCCTCAACAACGCGCAGGCCAACCCCAACAACGCACGGGGCACCAACCTGTTCTTCGACGCCGCGGGGAACGTCTGGTTCAACCCGCTCATGGAAGATGAACGCCATGAGGTGTTCAGCGTTCACGACAGCCGCATCGTGTATCGCGCCGACTATCCGCCCGGAAGCCGTTACAGCGTGACGCCGCGCGTCCCGCCGCAGGGCGGTTCCTACTCGAACCACGCGGCCGTGGGAATGTCCTGGTACGGAGCGGTGAAGTACTGCAACTGGCTGACGATCGACTCCGGGAGGGGAATCAACGAGCGATGCTACCGCGAAGGCACGAACGACCTCGACTGGGCGCCCGTCACGTGCACCGATACGAACTGGATGAACGGGCTCTTCACGCATTCGGAACGGAGCGACTGGCTGGCCTTCCGCGGCTACCGCCTGCCGATGGACAACTGCGCCGTGATCACGAACTGGGTCGTAGAGACCGACATCCTCGTCCGCACGCAGCAGGGCACGGTCCGCAGGCAGATCACGATCACCAACCGCGTGGCGGGCGACGTCAGCTTCCCGAACCCGTTCAACGAGTTCTACCGCGCCTCCGCCTGGACCGGCAGCACGAATATGCCCTACGGGTTCGGGCGGAACATCCTGTCCCCGCGCTGTGCGAACTACCTGGACGCCGGGCTCGTCTCTCAGCACGACACCACACCGGTCGGTTTCTACGACGGCACGGACCACTTCGGGAAATACGCCACGTTGAGTAACGACAACGCCTGCGGCATCTTTGATCTCAGCGGCAACGTGAACGAGTGGCTCACCGACCCCGGCCTCCCCGGCTCCGCCCGCGATCGCGCCTGCTACGGCGGCTCGTGGATGTTCGGCCTGCCGAAAAACCATGAACGCTTCTATGTGCATCCCCACTTCACGGACCGCTTCCGCGGATTCCGTGTGGTGACAACGTTCACCCGGGACATGTACATCATACGCGTTCCCTACCGCGTCTGCCTCTGTGGCTACGGGACAGGACCGGGCTGCGCGGGCAAACGCGAAGAGGAGGCGGAAGCGGAAGAGGAGGAAGAACGAGAGGAGAAGGAACCGGAAGACAATCTCCGTCCCGATCCCTTCGACGACCCACCGGGAGTGGTCCCAAAACCGGAACCGGAGCCGGAACCGGAGCCGGAGGTCCCTCCCATCCGGCCGCCCCCGGTAAGCCCGAGCGATGTTTGATCCTCGAATCGGACCCGGTCCGTGAGCAACCTGCTGACAAGCCTCTTGACCGGATCGGCCCTACCGGCGTGTTTTCTCAATCCGTTTCTCATCGTGCGCATTGTCGCGCCCCGCCGGTCGTCCGTTTCTACGTTTTTGTGGACGGCGGTCGTCTCCCTCGTGGTGAACATGGTCGTCCCGCTCGGCCTCCATCTTGCCGGCGTGGCGATTTTCCCGCTGTCCCTGGCCTTTCCCCACTGGGTCCTGACGATTGTTCTTGTCCCGGCATGGCTGTGGCGCTGCAGGGGCCGGCTCATTCCGTCGTGCCGCTGCGAGAATGCCACGCTGCTCCTGGCACCGTGGATCGGGCTCTGCCTGCTGGTTATGCCGTTCACGCACCTGGCCGGGATCGACACATACAAATGGCTCGACCTGGCCTCAAACGTCGGCGTCCAGGAATCGATTCCCTGGCTCGTGCACCCCGCCTCCCTGCTCGGATTCACGCCGCGTTCCTATCCCAGCCTGCAGCCGCTGCTGCTGGGCTCGGTGCAGATCATAGGCGGACTGGGTGTCGACTGGAGCTACTACGTCGTTTCCGTCGTCTGCGCGGGAACGGCCCTGCTGACATCGTTCCGCCTGGGCTGCGCCTGTCTCGATCAGCCACGCCAGGCAGGCCTCTTCGCCTTTCTCTACGCGTTCTCGCCCGTTTTCGTCCGGTACACGCACTGGGCGACCGGTCGCGGTTTCTTCCTGGCCCTGTTTCCGCTCTATCTCGCGGGCGCCGCCGAACTGCCGAAGCCGCGTGCCTGGCTTCCCTTCTTCGCCGGGATCCTCTTGCTCCCCCTTGCGCACAAGGTCGGCCTGGTTGCCGTCTTGCTCGTTCCTCTCGCGCTGGGGGCAAGTCTCCTTCTGCCGAGAACGGAGCGGCGGGCCTTGCGCGTGGTCGGGCTGCTGTGCGCCGGGATCGTCGCCCTCGGGGTGGCGCCGACACGATTGGCCCCGTTTCCGATCGGCAACGCCGTGGGCGCGCTGCGCGCGGCCGTGACCCGATTCGCCTGGATGCTGCCCGTAGCGGCATTCGGACTGGTCGTCGAACCCTGGTTCACCGTGCCTGCGCGACGGCGCCTCTGGTTGATGGGGCTGGCGACACTCCCGGCCGCATTCCATCACGAGATGTACGGAGCACTGCTCAGCCTGCCGTTCATGGTTCTGGCGGCAACCATCGGCCTCGTCGCCATGGTGGAACGCCTGCCCCGTTGGGCACCCCACTTGCATCGCCTCGCGATCGCGCTGACACTCGCCGGCGCGCTCGTCATCGTTGGGCATCGCTCGGCAACGGCAACGCCCCGCCGCATTCGTGCCGTCGCCCGCTTTCTCGATGAACACGACCCGGAAGGTCCTTTCCGAATCCTGGCCCCGGGCGACGCGCGACAGCAGATCCAGGGCTATGTTTCCGGATGTCCTCGCTTCGCCATCTACAGGACCGGCACGCCACGGCTGCGAATCAACCCGCCCCCGGCCCTTGACGGCAGCCCCCGCTCCTGGATCGCCCCCTGGATCGCGTATACGCGTCACATGTTTTCGATCACCGGCGTCCACTGCGAACTGTACGGAATGAACCCGCGCTTCTACTATGTGGTCATCGACGGAAACGGCGCCCGCCCCCGCACCGGTGAGTTGCTCTATGACGAGAACGGCGTACGACTCTACGGCCCATCACACTGGCGGAACAAGACGGACTTCGAAACACTGAACCCTCGCCCCGCGTCATGCCTCTCCTCACTCTAACCGCCCTCACCGTTTCCCTGCTCGGGATGGCTTTTTTCGGGGCCGGCGTCTTCCGGGGAGCAGCTCCGGCGGCGGCCGCGGTGCTGGCCGCGGTCGCCGCGGTCGTGGCGTGGCGCAGGCGGAGCCGGAAGACCGGCGGGACGGCGAAGTGGTCGCCCATCCTCGTTGCAGGCGTGGCCGTCCTGGCCGTTCTGCTCTGCACGTTGCTGCCGCTGCCGATGCATCTCGGCCTTCTCATGGGGCCGACGCGCCTGGCGTCCCAGCTCGATGTCGCGGATGCCCTGGAAGCGGCCGCCGAGCTGGATGTCCTCCCTGCGCGCTACCCCTTCTTCTCGCTCACGCGAAACAAAGCCGGCACAATGCGGATCACTGTGATCGCCGCAGCCGCACTCGCGGCGGCTGTGCTGGCCGCCTCGCTCCCGGCACAATGGCGGCATGCCTGCGCGTGGATCCTCGTGGCGATGGCAGCCGCCGTGGCCGCGGCCGGCGTGGCGAGCCGCCTCTGGTGGCCGCAGGGCAGTACCGTATGGTGGCTGTTCCCGGTTGGAGATAGTCTGCCCGGGCCCTTGGGATGCTTTGTGAACCGCAACCATTTCGGGGGGTTCGTGGCCATGATGTCTCCGCTCGCCCTGGTACTGGTGACGGACAATCTCACGGCGCGAAGGTTCCTTTCCGGCGCGTGTGGCGCTGCGGCGCTGGTCATCACGACCGCTGCGGTTTTCCTGTCCCTTTCCCGGGGCGCGATCATCGCCTATGCGGCCGGGATGCTGTTCACGGCCTTCCTCGTGTTGCGGCAAAAGGGCCCGGCGCCGGCCTTGGCCGGCGTCTTCCTTCTCGCGGCCCTGGGCATGGGTGCATGGTTCCTGCCCCACCCGGCCGTACGACAGCGGATCGAATCCCTTCGGCATGTGCTGCAGGACAGCAGCCTTCGGACGCGCATGGAAGCGTGGGCCGACACGACCCGGATCTGGCGGACCTACCCGGTCTTTGGGGCGGGCGCCAATGCCTACCGCATGGTCTACCCGCAGCATCGCCGCACCTCTGCCCGGGCTTTCCGGGAACACGCCGAGAACGAGTACCTGCAACTCGCGGCAGAGGGCGGTGTGATCGGGGTCGGGCTTCTCGTTTTGCTGCTCATTGCCGTGACGCTCGAGATGCGAAACGCACGCGCAGCCCCGCACGTCGCCCCGTACCGTACCGCCGCTCTCGGTGCGCTCGCAGTCGCCGGGGTCCATGCCCTGGTCGATTTTCCGCTGCGAACGCCGTTGTATGCCATCGCCCTCGCGGTCGTGGTGGCACTCAGCTTCGCGCCGGACGGACAACGGCGGCGGGCTCTTGCGCCGTGCCTGCTGCCGCTCCTCGTTGTCGTTCTTCTCTGCCCGTTCTGGCGCACCATGCGCCGGCGGGATTCCACACGGCACATTGCCGAGGCGCCCTTGAACGAGCTTGCCCGCGCCCTTTGCTGGGCACCCACGTCGTGGAGGACGTGGTACTACTTCGGCGGCCGCGTGGCACGGGCCGGCACGCAAGAAGCCACGATCCTCGGAGAACGATGCATGTCCAACGCGGCGGCGTATGATCCCAACAACTACGTTCTCTGGCAGGCCCTGTGTGAGGTCCGGCTGCAACGCGGGGATCACAAGGGCGCACAAGAAGCATTTGACCGGGCGCAGAGACTGCGGTTCTGGCTCACTCCGCCGAAAGGGCTGTCCTCAGGCAACTGATCTGTGATGATGAAGGGCTGACTTCGACCATGCACCAATTCCTGCTCGGCGCTTCTTTCCCGTTTGTGATCGGGCTCATTGTCTATGCGGCCCGTCGTTGCCGGGCCGGACCGGTCTGGCTCGTCCTCGTGCCGTTCCTGTCCGGGGTCTGCGGCGTCTGGGCGATCGTCCCCGACATCCCGCGTCTGCTCGGATGGACGTCATTGTACGTGCGCATGGCGCAGGACCCGCGTTCGGACATCTTCTTCTGGCACTACACGATCGATCTGCACGAACGGATCTGGGCCGAGTACCAGGCGGGCTTCATCTTCATGCTGGCCGTGTTCCTCATGATCGCCTGGCGAGAGCTCTCTCTGCGTGAGGGGGCCCGGCCGCGGATCCCGGACGATTCCCCGCGAACGACCGAACCCCCCTAGCGTCCTCATGGCCCAGTCAACACTCCACTTCGCTGTCGGTATGGCGGTCGGAACCGCCGCCGCCGCCCCCTCCCTGGTCCGGCGCATTCGAGGGCGCCGGCGCACGGCGCGTTGCTTCCTCCGCTGGTTCGCCCTTTCCTACGGCCTCGGGTTCGTCGCCGTGATCCCGAGCCTGCTGCGCCATGCGGGAGTCGCCCGGGAGCTGTGCATGCGTTGGTGGATGAACGTCTTTTTCCTGTTCCCGCTCATTGACCGCCTTCAGCCGGGCGGAATGGTGCTGGGTGAGGCCGCCGTGCTCATGCTTTTCGGACTGCAGTACGTTGCGATGCTGCTCCTGATCGGAAGACTGGAACGGAGCCGCGAGCGGGAAACCGGGGCGGGCATGTGAAACCGGGCTTCCCCGCTCAGCGATCGGACCGCAGCACCTCCACAACAGCGTCGGCCGTCCCCGCCAGGACGCCGCGGTGCTGCGCGACCACCGATCTCGCGCGCTCCCCCAGCGCCGCACGTTCGGAGGGATCCGCCAGGAGGCGCCGGATCCGCTCCTGCAGCTCGGCGACAGTGGCAACCTGCAGCAGGGCCTCCGCACGACGGAAGTCCTCGGCAACCACGGGGAAGTTCTCGAGGTTCGGACCGGTCAACACCGGTTTACCGAGCGCTGCCGGTTCCACGAAATTCTGGCCGCCGTGCTCGGTGAGGCTCTTGCCGACGAAAACGATGTCGGCAGCGGCGTAGAACCCCATCATTTCTCCCGTTGTGTCCACCAGAACCACGTCCTGCCTGCCCTCTCGTGCCTGCCCGTTCAATGCGCTGCGCCGCAGGTGCGTCAGTCCCGCCCTGCCGATCTCCGCCTCGATCTCGGCACGGCGCTCCACGTGGCGTGGTACAAGGACCAGCCGCAGTTCGGGATGACGCGGTTTCAGGGCCCGGTACACGTCCAGCAATGCGGCCTCCTCCCCGGGCCACGTTGAGCCGCCCAGCAGGACAATCGCATCGTCCGGGAAACCGGCCTCCCGCAAGGCCAGGCGGGCCTGTTCCTCGCCGGCGGGATCCGGTTCCGGTCCGTCATACTTCGCGCTTCCCACTACGCGTACGCGGGCCGGGGCCGCGCCGAGGCCCTCCAGGCGAGCGCGGTCCGCCTCGGTCTGAACGAAGCATAGATCGAACAACCGCACGGCACGGCCGAAGAAGACTCGCAGCCTGCGATAGCCGCGGTAGGAGGAGTCCGTGATCCGGCCGTTGACCAGAACGAGGCGGGCGCCGTGCCGTCGCGACAGCCGCATCATGTTCGGCCACAGTTCGCTTTCCGTCAGGATCAGCGCCGCGGGCGCGAACGCGCGCAGGGCGCGCCGGACGATCCAGGGGAAATCCGCGGGCACGTACAGAAGGATATCATCCTTCGCAATCCGCTTCTCCGCAACAGCGCGCCCCGTGGACGTATTCGTGGTCAACACGAACGCATACTCCGGCGCACGCGAACGGAGTTCGCGCATGAAGCGAAGCGCAATGAACACCTCTCCCACGCTGACCGCGTGCACCCAGAGACGCCTGCGCGCACGGAGCCGTGCCAGCGTCCCGGCATCGTATCGCCCGAACCGTTGTCCGAATCCTGGGCCGTATCCCCCGCGCCGAAGCATGCGGCGAATGAAGCGCGGCAGCATCAGCACGTACCCGATCGTGAAGAGAACGTTGTACAGGAACCAGAGCATTACCGATTGACGATTGAAGATTGCTGATGGCCGATGGCCGGGACCTCACTCCTCGATCGGCGATCGTCAATCATCGATCCCCTACGCTTTCGGGTGCGCGGCGTCATACACCTTCTTCAACCTCTCCACGCTGACGTGCGTGTAGATCTGCGTCGTCGACAGGCTGGCATGTCCCAGGAGTTCCTGCACGCTGCGAAGGTCGGCCCCGGCATCCAGCATGTGCGTGGCAAAGGAATGCCGCAGGGTGTGCGGTGTGACCCCGGGATTCAGGTCTGCCCGCGCAAGGTACCGCTTCAGTGTCCGCTCGATCGATCGTGTCGAGAAGCGCCCGCCGGTCCGGTTCCGGAAGACCGGGCGGTCGCGCCCGCTTCCCTGCCGCGGCCAGATCAGTGCGGCCCGCTCGAGGACTTCGCGCAGCGCGCGTGCGGCCGGTCGGCCCAGCGGACACAGGCGTTCCTTCTTGCCTTTGCCGCGGACGCGGACCGTCCCCGAGAGGAGGTCGACGTCCCCTTCGCAAAGGGCTGCGATCTCGGCCACCCGCGCACCCGTGCTGTACAACACCTCGAGCACGGCGGCGTCACGATAGGCGGCATATTCCGTTTCCCTGTCCGGCTCACCGGTCCGCCTCGCTTCCGCCAACACCCGCAGCGGCGCATCGAGCAGGCGGCCCGTCTCGGCCACGGACAGGATTTCCGGCAGGGCGCGCCCGCGCTTGGGAGCGCGCAGGCCCCCGAACGGATTGTGCTCTACGTACTCCTCCCGGACCAGGAAGCGGTAGAACGACCGCAGCGCCGAGAGCTTGCGCCCCGTTGTCGCCGCGCTGTTGCCCGCCTTCTGCAACCCCACCAGGAAACGACGCGCACCATACGAATCCACGTCCTCCCAGGGATACGGGGCAGGCCGACCGGGCCAGCGCTGCGCGACAAAGTGGCCGATGTCGCGGAGGTAGGCCGTTACGGTATGGTCCGAGGCGTTCCGCTCGTGGCGCATGAAGTCCACAAAGTGACCGACGCCGGGATCCGCTGCGACATCAGGCCTGCTTGGGCTCTCCTCGCTGCCTTCCGCGCGGAGGAGGACCGAGGTCGAGCGTTTCAAAGTCCGGGATTTGCTCACGATAGCGCCTTACGAGGCGTTTGAGGGCACTGATCTGGCGGGGCGAAAGGAACCCTTTCTGTGCAAACTGGTCGCGCAGGGAGTGGAAGAACGAGCGATCGTCGAACGTGCGCTTGCCCCGCTTGACCGGCGGCTTCCAGTCCGAAACCTGCGCCATGGCATCCACCAGCGGCTTCACTTCGGGGGTCGCCTCGGGCGCCCTGTCCGGCAGCTCCAAGGCCGGGCGGCGCGCCTCGAAGTCCGGGATCGAGGCAGAAAGGCCCAACACCATCCTGTTCAACGCGCCGAGTTGCGCGTCCGTGAGACGCCGTCCGCCCTCGACCCGCTGCCGCAGGGAAGCGGCGAAACCGGCTGCCGACTCGTCGAGATCCATCTCCGCCAGCAGAGCCAGCTTGCGACAGGTAGCATCCCGCGGCGGCTGCGTATCGGGTTCCTCGAGCACCTGTTCCAGGCCCACGTCTTTCAGTGCCTGTTCGGCCCCGGGAATCTGTTCACGGTATAGACCCACGATCCTGGCCAACGCCGCAAGCTGACGCTCCGACACCCCCTTCGTCCCCTCTTCGAACTGGGTGCGGACCGACGCTACGAAGCGTTCGTCACTGTACGTCCGCTTGCCGCGTTTCACCTCCGGACGCCACTCGTTGACGTTTTCGAGAACACCGAGCAGGCGGGTGACCTTGGCCGGATCCACGGGCGGCGGCCTGGCGGCTTCGAGCCAGGCGTCCAGTCGCTCGTAGAATTCCTGGAGCATCGTCGTCCAGGCGACGGCGCCCTTCTCTACGGCGTCGAGCGCTTCTTCCATCGAGGCGGTGAACGTCACGTCGAAGAGTTCCGACAGCTTCGCCACCAGCAACGCGTTGACGTTCATTCCCAGGTCGGTGGGGAACAGGGTCCGTTTCTCCCGTCGCACGTACTTGCGCTGGTTCAGGGTCTGGAGAATCGCGGCGTAGGTGCTGGGACGCCCCACGCCGTTCTGCTCCAGTGCCCGCACGAGCGATGCCTCGGTATAGCGCGGCGGAGGCTTGGTTTCCTTGCGCTCCGAAAGCCACTCGATGCAGTGCAGCGGCTCGCCGGGCGACAGGGGGGGAAGTTGCTCGGTCGCGCCGTCTTCGTCGTCCCCGTTCCGCTTCTCTTTCGGGATCCCGGCAACCTTCATGAAACCGGGGAAGACCACGGTCGAGGCCGTCGCCTTGAACAGATACGTGTTCGAAGGCTCCGGGCCGGGCACGCTTTCCACCTTGGCTGTTCGCCGTTCGATCCGGGCGGGCGTCATCTGGCTGGCCACGAAACGTTGCCATATCAGCGTATAGAGCTTCAGGGACGCCGGTTCGAGCTGTCGCCGCAGGCTGTCCGGTGTGCGCTTGACATCCGTCGGCCGTATGGCTTCGTGAGCTTCCTG
>Ga0272441_10011099_pt1 | contig 13456 bp, 10 predicted proteins | sample SSMProp6N_FD_193582 | JGI IMG/M metagenome (GOLD analysis project Ga0272441, IMG submission 193582) | Marine sediment archaeal communities from Little Sippewissett salt marsh, Falmouth, MA, United States - SSM-Prop-6N | ecosystem: Environmental > Aquatic > Marine > Wetlands > Sediment ... | reverse complement strand
TCGACGGCCTTGTCATAGACGTCGACGCCGTCGATGAGTACCGACCCGGTGACCCGGGCGCCGGGCAGTACGTCATTCATGCGGTTCAGGCAGCGCAGGAAGGTGGACTTGCCGCACCCCGAGGGGCCGATGAGAGCGGTAATCTGGCGCTCGGGGATCTGCATGTCTATTCCCTTGAGCGCCTCGAACTTGCCGTAGTAAACATGCACATCCTCGGTGACGATCTTGGGCGGCTGCACGCCGATGTCCCCGGAGATGGCAGTCTCTGTCGTGGCGGCATGGCTCGGCGCCGGAGGGGTGCTTAGGGGGGTATCGCTGGTCATTGGCTATCAAACTCTCTTACCGCGCAGATAGGTCCGCAGTACGACGGCAATCGTGTTGAACCCCAACACCAGGCCCAGCAGCACGAGCGCTGTGCCCCACTTGATCTCATCGGGGGCGCCGGGGAGCTGTGTGGCGATGGCAAACAGGTGATAGGGTAGGGCCATAAAGGGCTTGAACAGGGCCTCGTGCGCGCCGGGGAGCTTCGACATGTAAAAGACCGCCCCGGTAAGCAGGATCGGCGCCGTCTCGCCCGCCGTACGCCCGATTGCCAGCACAAGCCCCGTCAGGATGCCCGGCAAGGCGTTGGGCAGCACGATGCGCCGCACCGTCTGCCACTTCGTCGCCCCCAGGGCAAGGCTCGCATGGCGTTGATGGCCTGGCACTTGGCGCAGCGCCTCCTCCGTGGTCGCGATGACCATCGGCAGGATTAGCAGGGCCAGGGTGGCGGCTCCTGCCAGCAGGCAGCTACGGGAATACTCATGGGGATCCAGGTGCAGCAGGTTGATCATCGCGGGGACGATCACCATCACGAATACGCCCATCCCGAACAGCCCGTAGACGATGGAGGGCACTCCCGCCAGGTTCATGATGGCGATGCGGATGCACCGCACCAGCAGGCCCTGCCTGGCGTACTCGACCAGGTATACCGCTCCCATCACCCCTACAGGGACCGCGAAAGCCATGGTGACCATCACGAGAGCAAGGGATCCGAGGATGGCCGGGAGAATGCCGCCTTCGGTCATCCCGTTCTCGGGCGAAGCCGTCAGGAACTCCCAACTGATGGCGGGCAGGCCGCGTGCCGCAACGAAGTACACGATCAGGCCCGCCGGCAGCACTATCGACAGCGACAGCACGCCCAGAAGCGCGAAGGCAAAGTGCTGCTTGGCCCGCAGCGTTGTGCCGCGCGCCGAAGCAAAGGGCCTGTCTTGCGTCCGGCTATCGGGTCTCAACATGTTTGTTTGCATTGGTGACGAAGTCAGCGACGGTGTTGACGGCGAAGGTGATCAGAAAGAGCAACAGCCCCAGCATGAACAGCGCGTGGTAGTGCTCAGTGTTGTGGGCCGTCTCGCCCATCTCGGCGGCGATGGTGGCAGTCATCGTCCGCACCGGGCGGAACAGCCCCTTGGTCAGAGACGGGATGACAGGGGAGTTGCCGGTGACCATGAGCACCGTCATCGTCTCACCGACGACCCTCCCGATGCCCAGCATGACCCCCGCGATGATCCCGGACCGCGCGGCAGGCAGCGTCACGCGTACCGTGGTCTCCCAGCGCGTGGCGCCCAGCGCCCACGAGGCCTCTCGATAGGAGCGGGGAACGGCATTGAGAGCGTCCTCGGAGATGGACACGATGGTGGGAAGCGTCATAAGCGCGAGCATGATCGCCCCGGTTATGGCGGCCATGCCCGTGGGCATGTTCAGGGCTGCCGTGAGCCAATCGGGGCCGGGCAGTGCCTCGCCGGCGGACCCGGCCGTCCGCCTGAGCCAGTCCCCAACGATCAGCAACCCCACGAACCCATACACCACAGAGGGGATGGCCGCCAAGACCTCGACGATCGGCTTGACGATCTCCCGCACGTGGGTGGGCACCACCTCGGAAAGGAAGGTGGCGCAGGCGATCCCCAGGGGTATCGCCAGCATGAGGGCCCCCGCCCCCACCACAAGACTGCCCAGGATCAGCGGGAGGAACCCCAGCTTGGCCGGCTCCGAGGTCGGCCGCCACTGTTGGCCCGCTACAAGCTCGCCCAAGGGTGTGCTGCTCAGGACCGGCACAGCATCCTTGAGCAAGAACACCAGGATCAGCACGACGAACACAATGGACGCCACGCCCGCCAGCTTGATCGCCAACTCGACCAGCGCTTCGAAGCTTCTCTGTACCCGACGCTTCATCAATAGGATCTCCGTGGCCGCAGGGCAAAGGCCCCCCGCCTATTCGGCGGCGGGCCATGCCTTGGCCGGGTGTTAACCGGACTAATGCGCGGGGACAAACCCCTCGTCGGCGACGATGGCTTGCCCGTCGTCGCCCATGATCCACTCCATGTACGCTGCGGTTGCCTCGGACGGCTCCTGAGATGTGTACATGAACAGGGGCCTCGAGATGGGGTAGCTGCCGTCCTTGACGGTATCAACGCTGGGCAGCACCTCCGCGCCCGCATCGTTGACCACGGCGACGGCCTTGACGCTGTCGTCCAGGTAGCCCAGTCCGATGTAGCCGATAGCCGCTGTGTTCTTGGCCACCTCATCACGAATCGCCGAGTTGGACGGGAGCATGATGATGGACGCTGCGAAGTCCAGGTCCGTGTCCTTGTCGCCTTGCTTGACGACGGCCTCCCTGAAATACTCGTAAGTGCCGGAGGTCGTGTCGCGGGACATGAGAGCGACCTCGCCCGTGCCGCCCACGGCCTGCCAGTCGTTGATGGCGGCTGTGTACAGGTCCGAAAGCTGCTGGATCGTCAGCGCGCTCACAGGATTGTCCTTGTTAACAATCACCGCGATGCCGTCATGGCCGACGACGTTTTCCTGTGGCTCGATGCCCTTGGCCTTGGCGGCGTCAACCTCTTTGTCCTTGATCTTGCGGGAGGCATTGGCGATGTCCGTGGTGCCCTCGATGAGCGCCTGGAACCCGGTTCCGGAGCCGCCGCCGGTTACAGCCACCTCGACGTCCGATACCTTCTCCGCATAGGCCTCCGCGAGTGCCTGGGCCACCTGCAGGAGGGTGTCAGAGCCCTTGGCCTGAAGCGTGGTGACGCTCGCGGTGTCCGCGGGGGGTTGCGGCATCTCGCCGGGGCCCATTGGCGGCTCACTGACCTCCGGCTTTGGGCAACCCGCGATGAGGCCGGCCGTGAGCACGACGAGTACGAGGTAGAGCGTCGACTTGCGCAGTGCCATCTTGGATGTCTCCTTGCTTGGTTCTACGACTGTAGTTTGGAGAGTGCCGGCCCGGCGATGCGTCACCACGTCGAAGGGAGGGTTGGCGTTTCCGGTGTGGCTGCCGGGCCGGCCTCATGCTCCATCGATCGTAGTCAAGGGGGGTGAAACGGTGATTAATGGGGCATTAAGGTAGCATTAAGAGGTCCCCGCGGGGGGGGGCACTCGGCAGGTCGACTACAAACTGAGCCCCACCCTCTGGGGCCGCCTGCGCCCACACCTTGCCGCCGCCCGCCTCGACCGCATGCTTGACGATGCTCAGCCCAAGGCCCGTCCCGCCCACCGCGCGTGAGCGGGCCTGGTCGACCCGGTAGAAGCGCTCAAACACGCGCTCTCGGTCCTTCTCCGGAATGCCCGGGCCCGTATCGCTCACGGTGATGCGCGTGTCGTTACCCCGCGCCTGTGTGGCCACTATCACCTGGCCGCCGGTGGGCGTGTACTTGACGGCGTTGTCAATGAGGTTCACCAGAGCCGCCATGAGCCCGTCTCTGTCGGTCCACACAAGGCAGTCTGCTGCGACCTGCTGGCTGATCCTGATGCCCTTGTCTTTGGCCTGGGGCTCGGTGCGCGCTATCGCATCGCTTATCAGGCTCGGCACCGAGACGCGCTGAGGCTCTTGCCTGGGATCGGCGCTCTCGAGCCTGGACAGCGCCATCATGTCCTCGATCAAACGGGCCATACCCTCGGTGTTCTCGACGATCTGTGCCAGGAACCGTGGAGCTACGTTCTCGTCCTGTAGAGCGCCGCCTTGCAGGGCCTCCGCCAGCGACCGGATGGCCGCAACAGGTGTGCGCAGCTCGTGCCCCGCGTTGGCGACGAAGTCCTGACGCACGAGCTGCAGATGCTTGAGCTCGGTGATGTCCGTGAGGGTCACGACGGCGCCTACGAGATCGTCGGCTTCGTCACGTATTGGGGCGGCGGCGGCCGCGACGTGGGCGTCCTCGCGGTGGCCGGTGCGGATCTCGCCCTCAACGCGCGTGTTCAGCCGCAGCGTCCGATGCACCATCTCCACCAGCTCGTAGTTGAGGCACACCTCGGCCAGCGACCGACCGATCGCGGTGCCGCCATCAGTCTCCAGTAGCAATGCGGCGGCGGGATTGAGTAACTGCACGGCCTCGTCGGCTCCCACCACGACCACACCGTCAAGCATCTGGGAGAGCACTGAGCTCAGGTGCGCCGCGCTGCGCTGGAGCTCCGCCTGAGCGTGCGACAGGCGCTGGGCCATGTGGTTCATGGCATCGGCGACCTGGGCCGTCTCATCCTTCGCCTCAGGTCGGGCCCGGGCGGTGAGGTCCCCGCGGCCCATCTTCTCGGCGGCCTCGCTGAGCTCGTCAAGGGAGCGAGTAATGCCGCCCGCAAGCCATGTCGCCGCCAGGATCGCGATGGCCGTGGCCAGTAGGGCGGTGGAGAAGATGCTCCGACGGAGCTCGGCGGAGGCCTGTCTAACCTCGGTGAGTGGCAACGCCAGCCTCACGACAAGTGCGTCGGCCGAGGGGGCTTGTGCCACGTAGAGCATGTCGGTGCCCAGGGTGGCGCTGGGACGCATGGACGACGACCAGCCGGACTCGCGGGCACGGACGATCTCGATGCGGGTATCATGCAGGACCATCTCGGCCGGGGGCGCTTCCGAGTCAGCCACCACAACGCCGTCATGTCTGATGAGTGTGATGCGCGCCCTCGTCCTATGGGCCAGGCGGCTGACGGCTTCCTGCAGCTCATCCTCTGGTTTGCCCTCGATCACCGCTCGGACAAGCCCGCACTCGGTCCGGAGAGAAGCTCTCATGCGCGCGGTCATGCTCGCCGATACCGCTCGCTCAGCCCAGATGTCCAAGCCCAGGGCTGTAAGCGCGATGAGCGTGGCGTACGCGCCGGCTACCTTCCACTTCAGCTTCGGTCTCATGTGTCAGTCCGCCAGCCTATAGCCGATCCCGCGGACCGTCTGGATCAGATGGGGCGAACTGGAGTCCTCCTCGATCTTCTGGCGCAGCCATCGGATGTGCACATCTACCGTACGCGGGTCGATGTACTCACTCTCGTCCCAGGCCTGCTCCAGGATGACCTGTCTGGTAAGCGCCCTGCCGTGATTGCGGGCCAGGCAGTCGAGTAGGTCAAACTCCTGGGGCGTCAGGTCGACTTGGGCGCCGCGCACCGTCACCAGGCGCCGGCCTCGATCCACCACGATGTCCCTGACTGTGACCACGTCCTCATCGTCCAGTGCTGGCGCGCGCGTTCGGCGCAAGACCATCTTGGCTCTGGCCACCAGCTCACGCATGTAGAAGGGCTTGGTGATATAGTCATCGGCCCCCAATTCGATCCCGGCGACCCGGTCGCTCTCGCCATCCTTGGCCGTCAGCATGATCACGGGGCAGTTGGAGTGCCTTCGAACGGCACGGAACACGTCAAGGCCGTCCATCCCGGGCAGCATGAGGTCCAGCAGTATCAAGTCCGGCTTGTTTGCTATCGCTTCGGCCAGCCCCGAAGGGCCATCGCCGGCCAGAAGCACCCCAAAGCCCTCCCGCCGGAGCGTGTAGGCGACCGATTCGGCGATGCTCTGGTCATCCTCAATGATCAGGATTGTGTCCTGCAGGCCCATGGGCGTCTCCGGGCGACATCCTTGTGGTATAGCACAATTCTCCGCAGCTATGGTATTCCCCTGTTACCCCTGTAAGGCCGGTCGTCCAACGTAGTACAGACTAAGCGCGGTGTGTTAAGGGGTGGTTAAACCACGGTGAGGACGCTGCTAAGGTGCGTTGCGGGCCCTCCTGAGCCCGGGAAGCGGGCAGAAGGTGTTCAGGTCTCGTGGCGGGAATATCCAGGCGCGTCGTGTATGCGCCTGTTCAAGGAGTTGGGCCTTCGCCATGACCGCCGAGCCGACGCCGAGACAGCTGGACTACCAGGACTGGGAGTTCGGCATCTTCCTTCATTTCGGCATCCGCACATTCTATGAGGGGCACCGCGACTGGGACGGCAAGCCGATGGAGCCCGCTGCCTTTGCCCCCTCGGAGCTGAGTTGTGAACAGTGGGTCACCACCGCGAAACTGGCGGGCGCTCGATACATGGTGCTGACGGCCAAACACCACGATGGTTTCGCCAACTGGCCCTCGGCATATACGGATTTCTCGGTGGCCAATGCGCCCTGGCAGGACGGCAAGGGCGATGTCGTCAGGGAGTTCATCGCGGCCTGTCGGCGGCACGACATGAAGGCGGGCCTTTACTACTCACCCGCGGACGCCTCGATGAAGGCCTACGACGACCCCAAGGCCTATGACGACTACTTCATCAACCAGATCAGCGAGATCCTCACCGGCTACGGCGACCTGGACATCTTGTGGTTCGACGGCTGCGGGTCCGAGGGTCACGAGTACGACTGGGCGCGAATCGTGGCCGAGATGCGCCGGATGCAGCCGAACGTGCTGCTGTTCAGCATGGGTGATCCGGACTTCCGCTGGGTGGGCAATGAGTGTGGTCTGGCGCCGACGCCCGTATGGAATACCGTGGACGCCGTGCCCTTCTCGATCCGAACGGGGGAGCACGAGACCGTGGCCGCGGGCCGGGTCAAGTGGCTGCCCGCCGAGTGCGATTGTCGCATGCGAGATGTGAACTGGTTCTACAGCGACCAGGACGAGGCCACGGTGAAGAGCCTCGAGGAGCTCGTGGGGCTGTATTACTACTCGGTGGGACGCGGCTGCAACCTTCTGCTGAACATCGGGCCCGATCGACGAGGGCTGCTTCCGGATGCGGACAGCATTCGCCTTATCGAGATGGGCCGAGAGCTGCGCAGGCGCTTCGGCGCACCGCTGGCCCGGCTCGACGACTGCGTGCGCGAGGCCGACACCTGGACCTATGCCCCCCAAGAGCCCCTTTGCATCGACCATGTCATCATCATGGAGGACCTCACCGAGGGCGAGCATGTGAGGCGGTTCGCCATCCAGGTCGAGCCCTTCCCGGGTGGACCGCCCATTACCGTGTATGAAGGGCACAACATCGGGCACAAAGCGATCTGCTGGTTCCCGCTGGTCAAGGCGCGGAAGGTCTCGCTCAGGATCACCGAGGCCGAGGGAGACGTGGCCCTGCGCGAGTTGCAGTTCGTTGATTCAAAAGCGAGTCGGTGAAGCCCTTGTCGCGCTGACCATGAGAGGCCGCATGGCGTGATGCGGGCGCCCGACCCCGCGGGCTGTTGCCCTGCTCACCTCAACGAGACATTGCCTACTGGAGTGATCAATCAGATGCGGATACTACTCATACTAGGAGCCATGACCGTCATGAGCTGTGCAGGCGCTGCCGATGTCGGGTGGACCACCTGGCCCCCACGGGATTACCTACTGAAGAGCCTTGTTGAGCGCGTCGAGGGCGTGCTCAATACCCAGGACCTCGAAACCGGCCGCTTCGGGACCCAGCCATGGATCTGTACAGACCAGAACGTCCTGTTCCCCCTGGCTGTCGCCTGGGCCACTGAGGACGAAGGCAACCCCTGGTACCACAGCGATCGGGTTCTGCAGGCCATCGCCAAGGGCGGCGAGGCCCTCGTGGACGATCAGGATGACAAAGGGATGTGGATCTTCCGCAAGAAGGACAACTCCACGTGGGGCCAGATACACATGCCGTGGACGTACAGCCGCTGGATCAGGGCCTACTACTTGATCAAGGACGCGCTTCCCGCGGCCTCGCGTGAGAAGTGGGACAAGGGTCTCCTGCTGGGATTCAACGGCATCCGCCGGTATGCCGACGGCGGCGTGCACAACATCCCCACCCACCATGCGATGGCCCTCTACATTGCCGGGGTGTGCTTCGACAATGAGGACTGGCGCCAGGCGGCCGCTAAGTTCATGGCCAAGGTGGTGGACAAGCAGGACCCAGCAGGCTACTGGTCGGAGCACTTCGGGCCCGTGGTGGGCTACAACGCAGTGTATGTCGAGGCCCTGGGCATTTACTACCAGTTCTCGAAGGACCCGGTGGTGCTACAGGCCCTGGCCCGGTCTGCCGACTTCCACTCGAAGGCTCTCTGGCCCGACGGGTCACCGGTATCGGCCATCGACGAGCGCCAGATATATCACTCGGGCGTCAGCATCGGGAACGTCGGGTTTAGCTGGACGGACGCCGGGCGCGGGTACTTGCTCAAGCAAGTCGCGGCCTACAGTGATGGCGGCGTCAAGGCGACCAACGCCGAGTACGCGGCCTCTATGCTGCTGCACAGCGGCGAGGGGACGGGGACACCGCCTCCCGGGGACACCGCCAGCAGCCGGGTCACCATCGGCGACGGCGGCGCCCTGATCCAGCGTGAGAAGCCCTGGCAGTGGTGCTTGTCGGCGTACGCCTGTAAGCCCCCCAATAACCGCTGGATTCAGGACCGCCACAACCTCATCGATATTTACCACGACGCCATGGGGCTGGTGATTGGCGGTGGCAACACCAAACTTCAGCCCTACTGGTCCACCTTCACGGTGGGTGACCCAGCGCTGCTTAGGCATACGCCCGGCGACGAGAGCCCGCAGTTCGTGCCCGAGGTGGATTTGCTCTGGACGCCCGACGAGGGGTCCCTGGACGTGTCGGGCGACGCCCCGGTCCTGAACCTGAAGTACGGGCAAGTTGACTGCTCGGCCGGCGCGAGCGTTTGTGAGGATGGCAGTCTGGCCCTGACGTTCCGAGCTCCCGCGGACAAGCAGGTTGAGGCCCACCTTCCCCTGCTCAATCGCTCAGGTGTCCTCAAGCTCGCCAATGGGCAGAAGCTGGCTCTGGACGACGCCGACCTGAGGCTGGATCACGAGCAGATCGGGGACAGCTTCACATGGCGCGGGTGCAGGGTCAGCGTGCCCCGGGGCGCATCCCTGATGTGGCCCGCATGGCAGCACAACCCGTATGCCAAGGATGGACACTCGAACCTATCAAGCGCCAAGCTGGTTCTGTGTCTGCCCTTCAGCAACGGAGTAACCGAGCACACCATCATCATCTCCCACGAAACGCCGCCACCCTTCGAGGGACTGGTTTTCGAGGCGCGAGACATCCCCTTCCGGTCTGACACCGGGACGCGCACCAAGCGTCTAGATGGGCTCGGCTCGCAGTTCCTGGGCGCAACAAAGCCCGGACAGTCCATCACATTCACCCTACCCCAGGTGGAGGCCGGCACGTATGAGTTGTCCGGGGAGTTCGTCATCGCCTACGTGTACGGGATCGTCCGCGTGCTGGTCGATGGCAGCCGGTGGGCGAACCCTTCGACGCCTATGGTCCGGGCGTGGATGCCGATGGGGAGCGTGTTTTGTTTGGGCAGGTGCGGCTCACCGAGGGTGACCACGAGGTGACCGTTGAGTTGACCGGCAAAAGCGACAAATCCGAGCGTTACTTCATTAGCGTGAAGCGCTGGTTGCTCGAGCCGATGGATAACTGATCCCGGCCCGCGCGCCCGCCCACACACAGGATGGATGCAGGGCCGATGCATCGCAGGCATTGGCCGCAATCAAGCGTACTGGCAAAGGAGCCATGACAGTGAGAGTGTCCGCGACAACCGTGATGCTGCCTGACTACGACATGCGGCAGACCGCCGAGCTTCTGGCCGAATTGGGCTTCGATGGGGCCGAGTGGCGCTGTCGCCATATCCCCCAGGCACAGAGGGATCAGCCTTACTCGCCGTGGGGCAACGTCAAGAACGACTTCTCGCCCGACAACATCGCCCAGCGGGGTGAGGAGCTCAAGGCCGTCAGCGATGAGTTCGGCCTACAGGTGGTAACACTGGCCACCAACATGGCCGCCTCGGACCTGGAGGAGGTCCGCAAGGTCGCCCAGGGCTGCGCCAAGTGGGACATCCCCATGTTCCGGCTGGGCGCCCCCAGAGGCTACAGCCGCCAGGAGGACTACACCAAGCTCATTGATGACACCATCCGGGCCTTTGAGCAGGCGCTGCAGATCACCCGCGACTACGGTGTGCGGGTGATCCTGGAGATTCATCGCAACACCGTTGCCTGCAGTGCCAGCCAGGCATACAACGTGGTGCGCAACTTCGATTCCAGTGATGTCGGGGTCATCTTCGACATCGCGAACATGAGTCTGGGGCAGGGGCATGAGCCTTTCAAGATGGGCTTGGACCTGCTGGGAGACTACGTGGCCCACGTCCATGCCGGCGGGGGCAAGGTGAGCCCGGGTGAGCGGGGCGAGGCCGGCCAGTTGACCTGGAACTGGGAGACGTGCGACCTGGCCGACAGCATCGCCGATGTCCCTGAGTTCGTCGGCGACCTCAAAGCCATGGGCTACGAGGGCTTCATTTCCGTCGAGGACTTCCGCAGCACCGACACGCGGGAGAAGCTGTCGACACAGCTCGAATTCCTGCGTTCCGTGGGGGGCTGATGTGGCGGTCCCTGCTGCAAGCTTCGTGGCCGCATCGTCCCGCAGGCCCGGGGGCATTCCGGCCACGGGACTGTAGATCGGTCCCGGTCGGTCACCGCGGCCGAGAGCGATCGACTCCGCCGGTGTGAGGTCATAGCGCCATGGCCGGTGAGGACACCGCGAGAGAATCGGCGTCACCGATCGGCGCCACGTCTGCCTTCCTGCTGGCCCTCTTGGTTGCCTTGGCGGCAGGGCTGTTCGTTCTACGGACAGGGCTTGCCTCGGGCCGGGAGTGGTGGGCCCTGACGGGGGCGGTCTTGCTGTGGTTGGCGCTGATATGGCTGTGGGTATTGTACAGAGCGCAAGCCGGCCTGGCCCTGGCGGTCCTTATGACGGTGCTGGCACTGCAGTACCTCGTCGACCGGCCCGGGGGCTGGTATGATCGTGCCTGCCCGCACCCCGACTGGGACGACATCGGCTGCGACGCGGTGTACTACCGTGGGGCCGTACAGGCGTTGCATGCCGGAGAAGACCCCTTTGCCCGGAACTGGTACCCGCCGCCGTTCCTGTATTCGTGCGTCCCTGTGCTGTCCGGGCCCGGCAACACCGCCTTTGCCTCCTGGTGGTTGGTGGTCTTCGCCAGTTGGGCCTGTGCTGTGGTTCTGACATATGCCCTGGTGCGTCGTTGGCACGCCTCGACGACTGTCGCCTTGGCCATCACGGCGGTGGTCTGGCTTCATAACTGGCCCGGCCGGGGGACGGCGGCCGACCTGCAGGTGAATTTCATCCTTCTTGCCTGCATCCTTGCCGCCTGGGCCGCGCTGGGCGCACGCCCTTGGCTATCGGGCCTCGCGATGGCCGCGGCAACCCTGGTGAAGCTGAGCCCCGCTCTGCCCTCGGCGTTTGTTGCTCTTACCGCGCCCGTGGCCTGGACGGGGGGCTTTGCCCTTGGGCTGGCCGTGCCCGTCGGGCTGACCTTCCTCATCGGGCCTCAAGGCATGTGGGGGCGATTCCTGGCTGCGGCCGGCACTCGACAGTGGGAGTCCAGGTCCATCGACACCCACGTGACAGGTCTGCTTGGCGAGGCCATGGGGCCACCCATCGTGCTACTGCTCAAGCTCGCCATTCTCGCATGGGCAATCTATCACCTGGTGGCCTTCGCGCGGATGAAGAGAGCCGATGGGTACGCTGCTCGCATTACCGTCGGCGATGGTGCCCTGGGGCTGGGCATCATCTGCATGGTTGTCCTGTCTCCGGTGATATGGCCGCACCACAGAGTCTGGCTTGTGGCGCCTGTTGTGCTGGGCTGGCTGGCGTGCCACCGTCGCTGGGCCTACCTGCTGCTGGCAGTAACGGCCTGCTCATTGTGGCTGCAGCCGCCGCCGCGCCTGGGGATGCTGTTCATCGTGGTCCCGCCGCTGGTGCTGCTATGGCTCCTGCACCCGCGCCGCCTCGCGGAAGGGGCCGCGGACTCATCGGCTCAATGGCTGGTGGAACGTCTGGTCTTCATGGGTGGAGACATCAAAGAGGGCGGGCGTCACCCCGACGAGAGGGGCGCCGACGAGCGGGCGCGGCATCGGTCTGACAGGGAACACCAGAGGGGGGCGAACCAAGGCCCAAGATGACCTTGCGCCGTCCGCTACTCGATCGTCTTTACCACACGGAAGCCCACGGGGAAGAAGGGCGCTCCCTCGCCTCGGTCGTAAAACCTCGCAGCGCACCGTAACTCCTCAGTCGGGCTGTTGTAGGCGCCGCCACGGACCACCTTGTTGATCCCGCTCTCGGGGCCTGTGGGATTGTCAGATTCAGCCCTATGATAGTACTCGGGGTCAAACCAGTCGGAGCACCATTCCCACACGTTGCCTGCCATCTCCAGGCACCCGTACGGGCTGGCCGACTGCTGATACGAGCCTACCGGCGTCGGGCGACCTTGTACATTGGTGCAGTTGCACATCCAGACCTCGCGCTGCTTCTCCTCGCCCCAGGGATACGCGGGTCGGAAGCCCGACACGATCTCCTCGGGCACCGGCCGCGTCGACATGGGGGGCGCCTCGCCCCACGGGTAGGTCTGCGCCTGGGTGCCGCGGGCCGCCTTCTCCCACTCGGCCTCCGTGGGAAGCCGGAACTGAGCACCCCATTTCCGGCTCAGCCAACGGCAGTACATCTCGGCGTCCTGCCATGGCACGAAGCACACCGGGCATTGCTCCATGCCCACAATGGCGTGCGGGGGGAGCTTCGCCGAGGCTATGCGGGTCTCTGTCGCGTAGACCAGGTATTGGTTGACGGTGACGGGCGTGCGCCCGATGTAGAAGTCATCCACAAAGACGCTGCGCTGGGGGTGCTCCCGGGACTGCAGGGGGGCCTCTCGCTGGCCATCCGCGTCGCCCTGAGCGTCATCGTCCGTACCCATCGGGAAGTCGCCGCCGGGTATGAGGATGAGCTCCATCCCGAACTGCCGCAGGACGGGCGCGAGGTCGGCCCGGCGCGTTCTTTGAGTTGGGACCTGTACGTTCGCGGCCATATCCATATTCCCCGCAAAGCACGTGGGCGTTCTACCAAGGCGCTCAGGGTTCATATCGGCCCGGGGCCACCGCCATGAAGGCATGGCGGCGAGGCGTTTACAGACCGTTACAGCGCGCCCTGACACCGTCGGGGTGGACATGGCCCGCCCAGAGGGCTCAGTACCGCCCGGCCTCAGCCAAAGCCTCGTACATCGCCACGATATTCTCTGGGGGGACGTCGGCCTGGATGTTGTGAACCGTGTTGTACACGTAGCCGCCGCCCTCGGCCAGGGCCTGTACATTGCGCCTGACATCATCGCGCACCTGCCGGGGCGTGCCCGTGGGCAGTACTCCCTGGGTGTCTACGCCCCCTCCCCAGAAGCACAGCGCGT
>Ga0272441_10011095_pt1 | contig 13457 bp, 7 predicted proteins | sample SSMProp6N_FD_193582 | JGI IMG/M metagenome (GOLD analysis project Ga0272441, IMG submission 193582) | Marine sediment archaeal communities from Little Sippewissett salt marsh, Falmouth, MA, United States - SSM-Prop-6N | ecosystem: Environmental > Aquatic > Marine > Wetlands > Sediment ... | reverse complement strand
CGGCTTTCACCCAGGTTAGAAGAGGGGGCGGTCTCCACGGTCGGAGTATCAGGACAAAACGGTGGCGATACATCGAATGGCAGCGGCACGGTGAAATCCCGACTCGTGAATTATACGATCATGCAAGCGATCCGGGTGAATATCGTAACCTGGCAGAGTTAGAGGAATTCACCGGTGTGTGCAAAGAACTAAGCAGACTTCTGAAGAACGGCCAAAACAAACTTGAATCGTAAGGAAATCACCCAAGAATGAGCATTATACCTGGCATAGGTCACATTAACAAGAACTCAGACCTTATCACCCTGGAGGCATGCAGTGATGATTTTTACAAAACAGGCTCCTTAGGTGTAAAACGGATCCTGACTACCCGGGACAGAAAAGTCGAATTCATCGTCTTTGAAGACAATACGATTGCTTATGTGAAAAGCCTTATGGGATACCCGGCATACTATCCGGTACCTGACGTAAGAATCGAGAAGCCTCTAAAAGCAGTATTGATGGACCTCGACGGTACGACCGTAAAGAGCGAGGAGTTTTGGATCTGGATCATTCAGTTGACAACCGCATCGCTGCTGGATAAGCCCGAATTCGAACTGGAAGAAGCGGACATCCCCTTCGTATCCGGGCACAGCGTCTCGGAACATTTGACGCACTGTATAGAAAAGTATTGTCCCGACAAAACCGTAGAACAAGCACGAGCTTTCTATTTCGAGCATACCCATCGTGAGATGGAGGCCATACTCAAAGGAAGGGGGCGGAAGAACGCCTTCACGCCTTCACCGGGGATCAAGGACTTCTTGTTAAACCTAAAATCAAAAAAAGTCAAGCTGGGCCTTGTCACCTCCGGACTCTATGAAAAAGCTTACCCGGAAATAGTATCGGCCTTTGAGACACTGCATATGGGAAAACCCGATGACTTTTACGACGCAATCATCACGGCGGGTTTTCCACTCCGAAAGGGCTCCTGTGGTACATTAGGTGAACTCTCTCCCAAGCCACACCCCTGGCTGTATGCAGAAGTCTGCCGGGTAGGTTTGGGACTGGACTTCAGCGAGCGTCATCACGTGGTGGGTATCGAAGACTCGAGCGCCGGAATTGCCTCCATCAGGCTCGCCGGCTTTGCAGCGATCGGAATAGAAGACGGCAACATTATCGAAGGCGGCGCGCTGGGTCTGTGCAATCACTTTTGCGACAGTTTCGAAGAAATCCTCAAGATACTCTTCCAAGAATAGGGAAAGACAAAATGAAAAAGTCACTGCCGATCTCTGTAACGGTCTCACTTATCTTGATCGCCGGCTGCGAATCTTCATTGGGGGGCGGCATCGAAGAATTCACACTCTCTTACGACGAAGTCATCGAGGCGTCAATGCACCCATACACAGGCCCATCGAACCCGGGCGTTGACACTTCAACGTTGAAGGGAAAAGTCGTCTGCGGATACCAGGGCTGGTTCACAACGCCGGGTGACGGCTCGGGTATGGGATGGTTCCACTGGGGAAAGCCATTTGCCGCGCCCAGCGATGAATTCGAGCCGGGCGTCTGCTCGATCGATATGTGGCCCGATATGAAAGAATATAGGGAAGAGGATAAGGTTGCAACGCCCTTTAAACACGCTGACGGCTCAACCGCTTATGTTTACAGCTCCATGAGTCCGGGCGTGGCGGACCTGCACTTTAAATGGATGAAAGAATACGGCATCGACGGAGCGTTCATCCAGAGATTCGCCGCCAATACCTTCAAGCCGTTCGAATTCAATAATGTCAACGTCGTCTTTGCGAACTGCCGAGCGGCCGCCAATAAGTACGGCAGAACATACATACTGATGTACGACCTGACCGGCACCACGTCAGCGCAGGTGGACCACGTCATCAATGACATAAAACTGCTCGTCGATAAAATGGGGCTGGCCAAGGATCCCGCTTATCTGCACCACAGGGGAAAACCCCTCATCGCATTATGGGGCTGCGGTTTTAATAAGCGAGAATACGACTCCCTGGATGTGGCCAGGATAATGAAGTTTCTAAAAACCGATCCCACTTACGGCAAATTTTCTGTCATGTTGGGCATTCCGACCTATTGGCGGACAGGTAAAAACGACGCGCTGGAAGATAAGAATCTCAAAGACGTGATGAAATTGGCGGACGTGGTCTCTCCATGGTCGATCGGGCGTTTCAGGACGATCGAAGATGCCTCCAAGAAGGCGCAACCCATGTGGGCGGAAGACATGAAATGGTGCAAAGAATACAATCTGGACTTCCTGCCCGTGGTGTTTCCCGGATTTAGCTGGTTCAACATGCATGGCAATAACTGGAATTCCATCCCGAGGCTGAAAGGCGAGTTCTACTGGAACATGTTTTTGGCGGCGAAGAGAGCCGGCGCGGAAATGGCCTATGTGGCGATGTTCGACGAGTACGACGAATCGACGAATATTATGAAATGCACAAACGACCCGCCCGTCGGCGAATCCAGATTTCTCACCTACGAGGGCCTGCCAACTGATCACTATCTTTGGCTGACCGCTCAGGGAACAAAACTCATAAGAGGCCAGATCACGGACACTGATAAAATGCCGGAAAGAAGATAATCTTCTCTAAGCAGAGATAAGCCCGGCAAAGTCACTCGGCGCCGAGTCGGCGGGTGAATGACGATAACCATTCGCTGAATATGGACACTATGTCGTTATTGGCCGTCGTTCCTCTATTAATTGCAGCGACAAACCGCCATATTGCTGTCATAAATACGATAATATCGGATGTTCGCTTCACATTAATCGTTATCAAATAATGGCTTGTAAACGGAATCGATCTGGAAGCCGTCTACTCCCGCTTGGATGAGGCGGTTGATGTCTTTTCGGGCCAATTCGTAATGGTTGTCTTCCGGATATCGAAAGGTGTTGATCGCCGGAATGACGTATGCGCCGTTTTGATGCAGGCGTTTAACGACATCGTCAGGTATTCTGTGTGGCAGGCCGAACCAGTACTTTCCGCTTAAGTCGACAGTTTCTCCTTTCTGCACTCGATTGAATTCGTCTTGCGTGACCGTAAGCATGACGACGCCTTTGAAGCATTTTCTCAGAGCCGGATCGGCGTTAATCGTCATAGTCGATGCTTCATATTTGTATTTCTTTATCAGGCTTGCAATCGCTTGAAAGAACGGTTCATCATCCCTGACTTTGACGTCCAGCATGACACCAAGGGATAGTGTAAGACATTCTTTCAGAGCGCGGTCTAAGGTGATAATTGTCTGGTCGGTCTGTGAGAATGTGACTCTGACAATTCGTTTGGAATCCATGTTTACGATTTGATTGTCGATGCCGCATGCTTTCTTGAGATCACTGTCATGGAAAACGATTGGGATTCCATCACGGCTTCGCTGAACATCCAATTCGACCATGGCGTAGCCTTGCTGTTTGGCCAGGCGTATCGCCGCCAGGGAGCATTCAGGTGTGTTTTCGGTTATCACACCGCCGCGATGTGCGATTAAAATCGGTTTTTGGTTTTGGATGGATTGTTTGCTTCTGAAATTAATCAGAGCTTTACTATCTTTGCTCTTCTGTACACAACCAAGATGGGCAGCGGTCGTGATAAGCAATAAGAGTGTTGCGAGTTCTATTTTCACGTCTCATTCTCCTCTTGCAATTTGGCCGGGTAATTGAAACATCTACCGACATTTCCCATTTATACTGTTAACAGATTTAATTTTCCATATCCAACATCCGTCATCTTACAAAACAGACCTCGAACTATCAAGAGATATGACTTTCAGGACTATCCTCTTTGCTCCAAAGACGCCGTTGGATAGAGAACTGCTCGAGAAGCCATTTCCTGGAAATGCTCAATGAAACAACGCACATTCCACAAGCTCTTGTCTCCTTGTACGTAGGAATCCCACGAGTCACAACACGGAAAATGATTTGCATAATATGGCATTGCCTTTACGATAGCAATGGGCTTAAAATGGAGAATCATTGACGTTACTGATTCTAAGGAAAAACGTATGAGAATTTTATTACGATCTATTCTTGTTTTTACTGTCTTGACAGAGACCTGTCACATAAGCGCCCAAGAAACAAGCAAGACCGAGAAGAACCAAGCCGGTGTCATCACCTTCCATCACCGTGGTCTGCATGGCTATATTGGTTATAGTGCGTCCCGGCCGCCATCCCGCTCCGAGTACAGTATGGGTATGGGTTTTTATGCAGCGGTCTGGCCCTTGATTGATGAGCCGCTCGCCCATTTTCAGATCGGTCTGCCCAGTGCCTGGATCACACCGAACAACTCCGACAACAAAGACAAACCCTTGGCGCCTATTGGCACCTATGCCCGTGATAACTGGCCCAGGCGAGGGCCGACCTGGGGCAGTGTGTTCCAAACCGTAGAGGGCGGTCTGGGTTACTGGGCACGCAATCACTTCCGCTACGGACCGCCGAAATTCAGTATGAATGCCACGCCCCAATGTTACGATTATGAGGTCGGTTCGCCGGGCTGGTCGTTTTTCTATGACAATGAAGCCCTGCCGGACCACCGTTTGGGTATTGCCCAACTGAGTAATCGTTTGCTCATTCCACCGGATGCCTTGCCGTTCGAAGGCAATCCCAACGGCAAGTTCCTGGGTTATACCTATATGGCCCTGCCTTTTACCGCGCCCACAACGGGTGATCCGCCCACCGGTGATCAGGCCTGGACCTGTTTCCTCAACGCGGCAAATTTCAAAGGCCCAATGGCCTATTACATCCCGGAAACCTGGAGCAAAATCGGGAAGCTATTTAATTATCCCTTCATCTACGGACGAGGCCTCGATGCCCGGCCGGGCAACATGGGAGGCGGAGCCATGGAAATCAATACGGTGCCCCGGTTTGATTCAGTGGACGCCAACGGCGTGGTCTATTCCAAATTGCCGAAACTGCAGTTCCCGGTCGATGATCAAGGCCGATCCCTCCTGGTGCAGGACGTAACGTACTATTCCAAAGCCGCCTTGTATGATACCTTTAAGATCTGGCGCGATGGGGGCCCTGCCTGCTCCGGCCGCTTCGATGAACAAGGAGCCTGGAAATCCACCTTAACCACGCGCACCCCGCGCTACGATGTAGCGGGGAAAATTATCTCAGGCGTGAAAGAAGTCTTTGACACCAAAATATTCGATAATGTATGGGGCCTGAAGTGGTATGACGGTACAGCGAACACCTTTGGTCGATTTCCCCAATACTACAAACATGTCGGGGATAAACGCGTGGCCATTGAGGCCGAGGATGTGCCCGAGGAGACCGGGCTCCTGACCAGGAAATTCAAATGGGCCGAACGAGGCGTCCCCTACACATCTCCCAAGCAAGGTGCCTGGACTGAGCCCGGTCCTAAAACCGGCCCGAGCACCGTCAAGCTGGCGGATGGTTCGATTGTTACCTACTCATGGTATCGGTTTGTGGATCAGCCGTCGTTCCAGCAGTATAATTGGGATGACGCCAAGAAAGCCAGATTACAGGCCTTTGTGGAAAAGATCCACAGTCACTGGACCATTGACAAGGACTATATGGCCCCCCCCAGCAGAGGGGCTTTAGCAGCACTCGATCCAGCCTTACTCGTGACACCCCCTGCCGGATTAGAAATGGGCTACGTCCCGATCGTCACGCACCAGCAGGACGAAACACCCCATAAACACTGAGGCTATGTCCATAGGAGAGCCTGAAGAATGGAGTCTGTCTTTGCAATTGTGTACTCTTGGCAATGAGATATGTGATGTTACAGATTGGAAAAATGAAAAAGTAGCCTGCAGGGTTTGTGGGCCTGCAAGCGACAGAAAGCAAAACAGAGGCGAGTGAGACTGCCGCAAATATAATCTCTGTAAGATTGACATACGACCCCACACAGCAAGAAGCAAAATATGACACATAGTACAAGGAAATTGATCGACAGTTTGGAGTGGATGTATCTGGCCGTATGGCTAATTGTCTGGATATTTAATGGGAATACCGTTTACGCCTCTGACTGGCCCCAGCTTCAGCACAACGCGGCCCATACGGGCTACACGACCGATCAGCCCAATCCCCCCTACAGATACCTCTGGCATCGCGATCTCAAGGAGCCGATGGCCACCGCAAGCCAGGTCATCGTGGCCGAGGGCAGGCTATTTGTCGGCACCAACTACGGGAATCTATTTGCCCTCGACCGGAACACAGGAAAAACACGCTGGACCTATAAGACGAGTGGGCCCATCCTCGGCTCAGCCGCATATCACAACGGTATAGTGTACGTCAATTCGATGGACCACTCTTGTCACGCCGTGAGCGCCGCCACGGGAGATGAACTCTGGCAGTTTCACACCGTCGAAGGCCTGTGGGCCGCTCCCGTCCTCGCCGACGGCAAAGTCTTTATCGGCGGGCGCGACGGCTTTGTATATGCTCTCGATGACAGAACCGGCAAACAGCTCTGGAAATCGCCCATTGGTGGCCTTGTGATGAGTACACCCGCTTATGCCGACGGGCGGCTCTATGTCGCCGCCGGTGATATGCACCTCTACTGCTATGATGGTCTTACGGGTGAACAAGTCTGGACATCCTCAAAGATGCCAGGTGCGGCGATACGCGAGTACTGGCTCGTCGCCGCCGATGGTGCAATCATCCTGACCACCCAGCTCGTGTTCGCTTGCCATACGACTCAGCAGTTGATCCAAAACGCCGTCCTCAATCCTTACAATCAAGCGCACAAGAACGATCCCGTCCTGCGCGACCACGAGACGTTTAGCTCGCTTGTCAGATGGTTCGAAACGCATCCCCATCATAAGACCCTCCTGGTTCTTGACGCCAAGACCGGTAGAGAGAAGTTCTTTACTCCTGTCATTACCGTCAACGGCGGTTCATGCATCGGTCCACCTCCAGCCGTCTCACCGGATGGCTGGGCCTACACAATCTACGCCAATATCTGGCTGCGGGCTTCCGGCTGGGCCTTTTTCGGCCGGGTCAACCTTCAAACCGGCCATATGGAACCACTCATAACGGACCGTTATGCCCCTAAGTTGCAGTATCCCAACGAATGGCACTGGCAGCCCAGGATAAACAGCACGTTCGGCCGAACGAGTACGTGGGACGGGGGATTTTCCGTGATCGATCAATCCTGGGGTGTCAGCCTTGGCGGAGATATCGCCTTTCCCGTTCGGGATCCCGGTTGGCCCGGTGACCCTCCTTTCAACAATTACTACATCATATCGGCTCGCCAAGATCGCTACCTGCTCGAAGACCGGCGCTCGCAGCGAAAGAACATGGGTAAACTCAACCTGGGAACCATTGGCGGCGGTGCGATGCACAACACCTGTTCGCCCGTAGCCGTATCCGACGACCAGCTCTTTCATAAGACGAGCCGTTCAATCATTTTTGCTTATGAGGGTTCCGGACAACACGACGGGAATGCATCAAGCAAGGAACATCATGGAACGCCGGACAGGAGGAAAGCAAGATGAGAAAAGCTGCCATCGCACTGGTTATGGCGGCCCTTCAGTTTAGCCCGTCCCTTATACGAGCGAACGATACGCTCCCCAGTGACATAGCCAAAAACAACTTCACCGAAGCTCACGGCCTTTGCTGGCTGGTTGACCTCGACGACGGATGGCCAAAGCTCAATCGCATAAGGCGTACTCTCCCATTAGAGGTATACCGAAAAACGACCGACACGATCTTCACCGTCGTATTTGCAGATTCCAGGGTCCCAAAGCCGAATATCCACAAGGATACTTGGGACTATTTGGAGGCAAATTACATGCTTCCTTCGGGGCACGCTCGCCTGATCATCAACCGTCTATCGCCGGCTGTATTGCTCGAAAGCCCGGCCCGGAGCGTCGCCTTCAAATGTACGGCCGGCCCAAAGTACATCGCGTTCGTCAGTAACGGCCGACCGATTGTGTATCCCACCACCGAGTTGTCAAATCTCAGCGATGACGCATTCAAGCTCAATGAGCCTTGGGTCCTTGCCTGGTTCACAGATACGGCCCCCGTCCGGGCACACCTGCATGGCCACGACGTCGAAAGCGAACTCGGGGTGTCGAAGACCATGATGGGCTACGCCCGGCCGCCCGAAGCCATGGATCTGCCGATTCTATTCCGGCTCGAGCATAAGATCGAATCGATCTGCCGGGCCGGCGAAAGCGGCCTTTTTTTCACTTTCGCAGAAGAGGCCGGGAAAATCGCCGTTATGCCCCTTGCCGGCGGTCGGCTCTTTTTGCCCCATGAGACCGAAAACTGGAAAACCATACCTGGGCCGGAGGTGCTCGAACAATGTCGGCTCTGGGCGGCTCGATTAGGCGTTTTTCCTTTGACCGTCTCTGAGAACTTTGACGTCGATTCGGCTAAGGGTATCGTGAGAATAAAGAACGATTTTCATTGGATGACTTTTGAGGACGATTGGAACAGCCCCTGTATCAAGTCGGCTCCGGTTCCACCTATTCTTGCGCTTGCTCTTGGTGGAAATGCCCCCGTCGAATTCTTTCATGCTCGCCAAAAAATCGAGCCGGTGGATTATGATTTCATGGATACAGCCGGCCTGGCGATGGGGATCGAAGGTCTCGACGGCTACGCGTATCACATAACGGGACTCGATGAATTGCTGAGAATCCCCAAACCAAGAGCCCACGTCGTGAACCCCGAGGCAAAACTCCTCCAACAGAAACTCGAACGCCATATCCGGCAAATGGTAGATGCCGGCCACCTTGCCCCGTTGCTGTACATTTATGGCGGTATTGGAGGCACCTGGTTCTCTCATTTCTACTGGGCCACCAGCACGGAATTGAGTCACGCTTTGTCAGCAGCCTACCCGTTCCTGTCCGATCCGCTTCAGTTAAGAATCCAGGAATACCTCAGGCATGAATTTCAAACCCATCCACCGTTCTCATTCAATCGCGAACATTACACCGGAGGCCCCCTTCGCACTCCCTACGAATTCCCATGGGCTGAAATGAGGCAATTGAACTATGCGCTCAAGCGGGAGCAGGACCGACGCAACTGGGATCACTTGTTCCAGCTATACGGACTCGAGGCGTACCTGAGATTAACCGGGGAACAGCCCGGCCCACACGTGCAGCAGAAGGTCCATGAATTGGCTATGGAAATGATCGCCAGGCAGGATTGGGCCATAATGGGCCCGGCCCGTCGGCGAGATATCAAAGATCGTCACGCGTTGTTCTATTACAACCTGCAGGGCTGTGCGACCTACAATCGCTGGCTGGCGGGCGCTCTCGGCCTGACGCGTCTGGCCCGGCGATTCGATTGGCGGGACGAGCAGAGAATCGGCCTGTATCTGCTCGCGAAACTCGCCATGGCGCGCATCGCGCAGGCCCGTTACGTATCCCTGATGCATCAACACGGTTTGGTTCGCGGCACCCCCAAAGACGACAACCGTACATTACTGCACATAGATACCGCCTGTACGGTCATCGGCCGCGGCCCCCTGGAAGTTGGGGTCTACCAGAACCAGGAAATCCCACCTTTCAATGATCTCACCGAAGAGGTAGGTTATTGGCTGGGTAAGTATGTCCGCGCCGAATGTAAGACTTACCTCGACCATCTCGATTATTCGCTGCCGCTATGGTACATCAGCGAGGCCCCCAAGCAACAAGCGACAGAGCACCGCACCAGCCCGCTTCAAAACTACAACGGCAACACTCTGGCCCAATACTGGATACTCGGCAAGCGACGCCAGGCTTTTACTCACTATATAGACACGACGCGGTTCATCGGTGATTTGTACTACATTCAGAATCTCGCCGCCGCCATCGACAGTTTCACCGCCCCAGTTCGAAAAGACGAATTATATCCATGACAGACCCCAAATGACCGGAGTGCGAAAGGGACCACCCGTAATTACGGTATTGGCCGTGCCATCGAAGTGACGAACCTGAACGATACCGACCGGGACGGCGAGACCAACATCGAAAAGTTCCTCAACAGCATAACGCCGAAGATCAGGGATGAGTGCCCCCCACTGCGGCGCTGTTCCCTGCAACAACTCGCCCTAACTCGTTGTCTGCATGGGCCGATAGATGGCTTCGACGGTCGAATATTTCCCCTCTGTCCCCCTTCCCATAGCTAAGAATCTTCGGGAATGTTCTTAAAGGCAGGGACGTTATGATTTACCCTATTCACTTTTGCTCTTTATTTCCTTGAATAATTGCCTATCGGGGACTATGATTCCCTTACGATACTTGAACCATGAGGCCATTGAACTTATACATGCTTGTTATTGTGTGCGTGGTGCACTCCGTTCTCACGCAGGGGGCGCCAACGAAAGGCGAAGTCCCGGGGGAAATCGGCAATCCTGTGTTGGCTGCTTTGGGTTTGGTGGACGTCACCGCAACGCCCTTCTCTGCGGATCCGCGAGGCCAACGTGACTCGACCGAAGCATTGCAGCGCGCGATCGTCTTCGCGCGAGACCGCCAAATGGCCTGCTTCTTTCCGCCCGGCCGGTACAAAGTGTCGGATACACTGAATTGCGAGCAGTATCGGCCGATGCGTCGAGACGGCAGGCGACAGGGAACGAGGGACTATCCGTGTGTTCTGCGCGGCTCTCAGCGGCTCGGAGAGCGGCCACGCATTGTCCTGGCGCCTCGCTCTGAAGGCTTCTCCGATCCCGAGAAACCCAGGTACGTCATTCACTTTTGGGCTCCGGGTATTGGAACCGAAGCGGGGATAGATGAGCCTCAGCCGAATATATCGATGAACCAGATGTTCATCGGCATCGACATAGAGATTGGGGAGGGTAATTCGGGAGCCGTGGCAATCCGCCATCGAGCGGCTCAGGGATCGGGAGTCCAGGACTGCACGATCGACGCGAGAGACGGCTACTGCGGCCTGGAAGGCGGCGCCGGATCGGGAGGCAGCCATGCGAACGTCACCGTGATCGGCGGCAGGATCGGCATGGACATGCGGCAGACCCAGCCGGCCCCGACGCTGACTGGTTGTACGCTCATCGGACAGGCCGAAACTGCTCTGATTTGCAGCAGCCGACAGACGCTCTGTGCCGTCGGGCTCCGCGTGGAGACGGAAATGCCCGGGCCGGCAATCGTAACCGAGAAGCTGTGGGGCGCACATCATGGGCAACTTTGCCTGGTCGATAGTCAAATCATCATGCGCAATTCCGGCGAGAACACTGCGATCGAAGCCGGATCGAGCCTTTATCTGAACAATGTCTACGTCCGAGGTGCCGAAACGCTGATCCGGCAGCCCGAAAAAGCCCCTTTGCGCACGGACGAGTTGGGCTGGGTACACATTGAAGAATACGCAGGCGGTGTGGCCGAAACGTTTCGGAACCGCAAATACGGCAACCAGACGTTTGTATATCCGGCTCCGATATTTGTTGACGGCAAGCGACTTAAGGCACCTTTTCTGGCCGACGCGGAGACGGGCCGAACACCTCCGATTGATCTGCAATCGCGACATCTCTGGGATAAGCAGTTCCCGGATTGGGAATCCCCCACAGCAGTGAATGTAAAAGACGATCCATACAACGCCGCCGGGGACGGCGTCACCGATGATTCGGCGGCGATTCAACGAGCGATTGACGAGCATGAGATTGTTTTCCTTCCCAAGGGTCACTACACAGTCGGCAAGACCATCCGATTACATCCGCGTACGAAGTTGATCGGTACGCATCGCTGTTACTCCTGGTTGGTTCCCGGGGATGGTGAGGGAGGCGACTTTACCGATCCGGCGCATCCACAGCCGGTGGTACGCACGGCAAACGATGCACTGGCGGAGACGATGATGGCCTTCCTCGGTATCCGTACGCTGCGGGAGTCATCCGCAGCCTACTGCCTCCACTGGCGGGCCGGCCGCAGGTCGATTTTCCGAGACACCAACATTGTCTATTCCTTTAGGGCACTTCCGCAAGGCCCTGCTCAATATCTGGACGCAAGCCGGGCGAAGCGGCTCTACAACCATCCTATCGTACGAATCGACGGCTATGGCGGAGGACGGTGGTACAACTTCCACCAGGAGAGCTATCGTGGACACGGTCGCGACTATCGCCATCTACTGATAGACGGCACAGCCGAACCGCTGCACATGTATCAATGCAATCCCGAACATGCTCGATCCGATGCCAACCTGGAAATACGCCGTTCAAAGTACGTGTCGCTCTATGGGATCAAAGGAGAATACAATCAACCGATTATCCGGGTGCGTGACAGCGATCATATACGCATCTTCGGCTACGGAGGCAATGCGGCGGCTCACGAAGACCATGCCTTGTTTGTGGTCGAACGCACGGACAATTTTCTAATGGCTAACCTGGTCGATAGCCCGCGCATGCCCCAGGGCATTCCCGATACGTTCTTCGCGGGCGACGGCACCGATCCCCGTCGTTGGCACATGGTCCGAGAAAAGACGACCTCCGGCAAGACCATCACGACACCGCCTTTGGATCGTCCCGTGCTCTATAAACGAGGTCACGCATTAGAAGTCCTCACAGGGGCCAATGGAGACGGCGATGCGAGTGCCGCGCCCATCAGGCCGTACTCAAGGAATCCCAGCTACTGGGAGTATCACGGTAAGCCCATTGTGTTGATTGGGGGCTCCGACCGCGACAACATCTTTCAATGGGCCGGCGACGGCACCAGACTGACCGACCATTTGGATTTGCTCGAGAGCTGTGGTGGAAATTATATTCGCTGTACCATGAGTTCGCGAGAGTATACACCGGAAGGATATCGGTGGGATCTCTTACCCTATCCGTTTGCGAAGACCGATGGCAAGTATGACCTGCACAAGTGGAACGAGCTTTACTGGAGCAAGCTGCGCACGTTTTTGGCCGAAACAAAAAAACGCGGCATCATCGTGCAGCTCGAGTTCTGGGACCGCTGGAACGAGTGCGGCAACTCCAGAGTACAGCACTTCGGCTGGTATTACTCGCCGTGGAATCCGAACAACAATCTAAGCTACGACTGGTCCGACAGCCCGCTCTTGAAAGAAGGTAGAACCGATTTCTACAACGCTTTGCATAGGGCGGCGGTCGAAAACGATCCTGTCCTGCTGCCTTTCCAGCAGGAGTTTATCCGGAAGATTCTCGATGAGGTCATCGATGGCGGCTTTGATCACGTTCTGTTCCAGGTTGACAATGAAAGCGGCATCGGCGACGAGACACTGGAGCCTGACCCCTACTGGGCACGGTTCGCCCGTGAGTACGCGGCGTCCAAGGGCATCGATTACGATATCTACGTGTGCTCCTCGCGACGTTTTCACACACCGACGCCCTACAAGACGACAAACTTTCGGGACTGGGACAATCCTGAGATACGCGTGCCCATCGTCAACCCGGCGTTCAACTTCTGCGACATCTCCCAGAACAACGGAACGAGCGGGCAGAGACAGTATGACAATATCCTCTGGTATCGGTCCCGAGTGCTCGCACACGGTGCTCGTCCCATCAACAACGTGAAGTGTTATCATTTCAATTGGCCAATCGGAGGCAGTTTTGGCAAGG
>Ga0272441_10011094_pt1 | contig 13458 bp, 11 predicted proteins | sample SSMProp6N_FD_193582 | JGI IMG/M metagenome (GOLD analysis project Ga0272441, IMG submission 193582) | Marine sediment archaeal communities from Little Sippewissett salt marsh, Falmouth, MA, United States - SSM-Prop-6N | ecosystem: Environmental > Aquatic > Marine > Wetlands > Sediment ... | reverse complement strand
TGATGGTGATATAGAACAGGTAGATCCACCAGGGCGGGAGCCGGTTGTCCAGTTCCTTGATCCCATCGTAGTTGTGGTCCAGGATGATTTCACCTTCTTCCTCTATAGGCCGGGATCCGAGAAGCTTCTGATACATCCGTTTGCCCCAGGCCCATTCCCAGCCTTTTGCCTTGGAAGCCAGATAGCGCTCTTTGGCTTCTTCCGAAAGGGTTTGGAACATGATATTCTCGATGGATTTCAGGATCAACTCAATGGCGATCAGGAGCAACAGTACTAGCAGCAGGAAATACTGCGTCATCGGATAGGCGATAAAGGCAGGCTGATCTCCGGAGTCAATAAAGTACTCCATCAGGATAAAAATGGTGAAGAACAGCAGCGGTACCCTTACCCACCATGGGGTTGAATTTCTCATTGGTCTAAGGATTTAGGTTGTTGGTCATCTAGTGGCATTTCCTTCATCTCGCGGATGCGTTCTTTGGATGTTGTGAAGACCCACCAAAAAAGCAGCGTGAAAAAGATGAAGAATATCAGTAATGAAATCATCGGGTAGGTGGCTACCCCCTCGATGGTCTCCAAATGGCTTTTTACAATTTTCATCATGGCTTACGGATTTTCAGCGGCTACTTCAGTGGCTTGTTCAATCTTGATATCTGTTCCAAGACGTTGCAGATAGGCGATCAGGGCTACGATTTCACGATCCCGCATCTGTACGAAATCCTGTCCGTTTTGCTCGTCGTATTTCTTCTCTTCCTCATAACTCCGGGCAAATTCGGGATCCGAGTAGAGATTCTTTTCGATCTGTTCAGCCTGTGCGGCCATGGCCTCCTGTGCGCCTGCGATATCCTCTTCTGTATATGGCACTCCAAGGGTCACCATTGCCTGCATCTTGGCTTCTGTTGCACTGCGGTCGTGCTCATTGCGGATCAGCCACTGATAGGCCGGCATGATGGACCCGGAAGAGGTGCTTTGTGGGTCGTACATATGGTTCAGGTGCCAGTTGTCCGAGTACTTGCCTCCAACCCGCAACAGGTCAGGTCCTGTGCGTTTGCTACCCCACAGGAAGGGGTGGTCATAAACAAATTCCCCGGCTTTGGCGTATTCCCCATACCGCTCCACTTCACTTCGGAAGGGCCGGATCATCTGGGAGTGGCAACTCACGCAGCCTTCCCGGATATAGAGGTCACGTCCTTCAAGTTCCAGGGGCGTATAGGGTTTTACGCTTGTGATCGTCGGGATATTGGATTCCACCAGCAACGTAGGGATGATCTGAACGATTCCCCCTATAAGGATAGCTACCGTAGCAAGCAGCGTAAGCTGGATGGGGCGGCGCTCCAGCCAGGTGTGGTATTTTTCCCCGGCTTTTCTCCTTCCGCCTACCCGCGCAAGGGCAGGGGCTTCAGCCAGTTCATCTTCCACTTTGCTGCCTGAACGGATGGTTGCGATTACATTATAGAGCATCACAAACATCCCGATGAGGTAGAGGGTACCTCCTATGGCCCGCATCCAGTACATGGGGAGGATCTCATTTACGGTTTCCAGGAAGTTTCCGTAGACCAGGGAACCATCCGGGTTGAATTCTTTCCACATCAGTGCCTGGGTAAACCCGGCAACATACATGGGAAGGGCGTAGAGTACAATCCCCAGCGTCCCCACCCAGAAGTGGAAGTTTGCCAATGGTGTGGAATGCAAGCGGGTATTGAACATCCTGGGGATAAGCCAGTAGATCATCCCAAAGGTCAGGAAGCCATTCCAGGCCAGGGCCCCCACGTGCACGTGGGCGATGATCCAGTCGCTGAAGTGGGCGATAGCGTTGATGTTCTTAAGCGAAAGCATAGGGCCTTCAAAGGTGGCCATACCGTATCCGGTAATCGCCACCACCATGAATTTGAGTACCGGGCTGGTTCGAACCTTGTCCCATGCACCCCTGAGGGTCAGCAACCCGTTGATCATACCACCCCAGGAGGGGGCGATCAGCATCACGGAGAAGGTAACTCCCAGGTTTTGTGCCCAGTCAGGGAGGGCAGAATACAGCAGGTGGTGTGGTCCGGCCCAGATGTAGATAAAGATCAGGGACCAGAAATGCACGATGGAAAGCCGGTATGAATAAATCGGACGGTTGGCAGCCTTGGGCACAAAATAGTACATCAGCCCCAGAAACGGCGTGGTCAGGAAAAAGGCCACCGCATTATGTCCGTACCACCATTGTACCAAAGCGTCCTGTACCCCGGCATAGACCGAATAACTCTTGAGCCCGCTTACCGGAAGTTCCAGGCTGTTGAAGATATGGAGGACAGCAACTGTAACAATGGTAGCCAGGTAAAACCAGATGGCTACATAGAGATGGCGCTGGCGGCGTTTGAGCAACGTCCCGATGAAGTTCCATCCAAAGATGACCCAGACCACCGCAATTGCAATGTCTATGGGCCATTCGAGTTCAGCGTATTCCTTTGAGGTGGTGTATCCCAGGGGCAGTGTAATGGCCGCCGCCACAATAATGGCCTGCCAGCCCCAGAAATTAAAATTGCTCATCCAGTCCGAGAACATACGGGCTTTGAGCAGGCGCTGGGTAGAATAATACACCCCTGCAAAAATGGCATTCCCCACAAAGGCAAAGATCACCGCATTGGTATGCAGGGGTCTGAGGCGGCCGAAGCTCAGCCAGGAAATCCCGTCGGTTACATTCGGGAAGAGGAACATGAAGGCCAGCAGAAGGCCCACCAGCATCCCCACAACTCCCCAAAGCATGGTCGCGTACAGGAATTTCTGTACGATTTTGTTGTCATAGTGAAATTGCTGAATCTCCATAGATTGGTATTTAAAATGGTTTATCTAGTTGGTTGTACTCTTTCGTTTCAGGTTCCTTTTTAGGCAATTCTTCGCGCAGCTCGTCTTCGAAAAGGATGCGCACGGAAGGGGTGTAGGAATCGTCGTACTGACCCTTCCTGACAGAAATTACAAAGGCTACAAAGAAGATTAGGGCTACCGAGATACTGATAGCCAGCAACATATAAATTACGCTCATACCCAGGCGGAATTTGGCTGTAAAACTAAGTTTCGCGCTATCCTGAAAACATGATAAATATCAGGCTTCTCCATTTATTCTATTTTTCTTCCGATCCAGTTCGTCGCGGCCGTGGTAAATGCCACGATGCTGATCGAGCTCAGTGGCATCAGGATGGCCGCGATCACGGGTTCGAGTTGTCCGGTCACCGCAAAATACAGCCCAACCAGGTTGTAGAGCAGTGAAAAGGCAAAACTCATATAAATGATCTTCATGGCTTTTTTGGTGGTGCGCAGGAACAGGGCGAGTTTTGAAAACTGCCTGCTGTCCAGGATCGCATCGCATGCGGGGGTGAACAGGTTGGCATCCTCGCTTACGGCAATTCCCACCTGGCTTTGGGCCAGGGCGCCTGCATCGTTCAGGCCGTCCCCAACCATGAGGACATCCTTTCCTTCCCGTTGCAGCTGCCTGACGAATTCCAGCTTTTCCATGGGTTTCTGATTGAAGTACATGGGGGTAAGGGGAGGGAGGAGTTCCTCCAGGGAGGCCCTTTCCGATTCATTGTCCCCGGAGAGCACTGCAAGGGAATACGCATCCGCCAGCTGTTCGAAGAGCTTCCGGGATCCTTCCCGGTAACTGTTTTGAATGACAAACCGCCCTTTGTAGGTGTCGTTGGCGCTGAAGTGCACTTCAGACCCCTCATCTTCCACAGGGGCCGTACCCCGGACGAAGCGGCTCGAACCCACCCGGACCTCCTGGTCTGCGGCCCGGCCTTCCAGGCCTTCCCCCAGGTGTTCTTCAAATGCATCCAGGGGTACGATATTGTAAGGAGCAAGTTCACGGTACAGGGCCTGGCTCAGGGGGTGTCCAGAGGCGCGCAGGGTGTTTTTGAGCACCACGGCTTCCTGTTCGGTCAGCTCGATCCCGGTATAGCGAATGCTGTTTTTCCGAGTGGTGGTGATGGTCCCCGTCTTATCGAAGATCGCAGTGTCTACCAGGGCCATGCGCTCCAGGCTTTCAGCATCCTTTACATAGAAGCCCTTTTTGCCAAAGATCCGAAGTAAGTTGCCAAGGGTAAACGGAGCGGCCAGGGCAATGGCGCACGGACAGGCAATGATCAATACTGCGGTAAGGACGTTGAGGGCGAGGGAGGGCTCTTTCCAAAGCCAGAAGGCTGCAGCCGAAAATGCGACGGTCAGCACCCCAAGGGTAAATCGCTTGCCGATCCGGTCTGTCAGGTTCCGAAATGCTGTTTTCGAACCTTTTGAAAAGGCGGCGTCACTCCACAATTCGGTCAGGTAGCTCTGGGAGACGGGCTTCAATACCTCTACTTCGATCCCACCCCGGAGCTGCTTGCCCCCGGCATAAAGGCGGTCCCCGCTTTTCTTGGTCACCGGCCTTGCTTCCCCCGTGACAAAACTGTAATCGATCTCTCCTGTTCCCTTCAAGAGGATGGCATCGGCGGGGATCAATGAGCCGCTTCGAATCAGCAGGCGGTCTCCCTGCTCAACCTGATATACGGGGATGTCTTGCTCCCTGCCTTCCTCCTCCAGCCGTGTGACCGCGATAGGGAAGTAGGAGCGGTAATCCCGTTCAAAGGAAAGGAATGAATAGGTACGCTGCTGAAAGAATTTCCCGAGCAAGAGGAAGAATACAAGCCCGGTAAGGCTGTCAAAAAAGCCCTGGCCCAGGTCAAAGACGATCTCGACGGTACTTCGCAGGAAGAGCACAAGGATCCCAAGGGCGATAGGCACGTCTATATTCAGCATGCCGGACCGAAGCCCTTTGTAGGCGGAGACCAGATACCCCGAACCCGAGTAGAAGACCACGGGAAGGGAAAAAGTAAAGACAATCCACCTGAAAAGTCCCTTGTACTGCTCCAGCCAGAATTCCCCGCTTTCGAAGTATTCGGGAAAAGAGAGGAACATGATATTTCCGAAAGCAAATCCGGCCACCCCCAGTTGGTAGAGGAGTTTCCGATCGGTTTTCTGCTGCTTCTTGTCGTACTGTTCCAGCGTGATTGAGGGCTCATAGCCGATAGCATTGAGCAAACCGACCAGGGCTTTCAGGGATATTTTTTCGGGATTAAAATGGACGCGGGCCTCCTTTCTGGGGAAATCCACCTGGCTGCTGTAAACCCCGGGGTTGAGCCGGCTCAGGTTTTCCAGGATCCAGATACAGGAGCTGCAGTGGATGTGGGGGATGTTAAAAGTGATCACATGGTGGGACCCGTCCTGGAATTCCAAAAGGCGCTCGGCGATCAGTGGATCATCCAGGAAATCGTATTTGCCCTGCAGTGCCGAAGGGGAATTTCCCGGGGCGCCTTCCAACTCATAATAATAGCTGAGATCATGGGATTGGAAGATTTCATACACCGTTTTGCAACCGTTGCAGCAAAAGGATTTGCCATCAAAGTGCACTTCTTCAGCATCGCACGGGGTACCACAATGGAAGCAGTCAGTTCCTGACATTGGTTTTAATTGTCCGCCTTTAAATTAGGAAAATACGGGCAGCAGACAAAGGTGTGGGAATGTTAAAGCGAAAAAGATGACACCTGTCAGCTTTTTTAATATTTTAAAAAGAACTACTTTTATTTTGGAAATATTTCAGTCTTTATGGACCATCGATGTGAAAACTGCATTGTCCGCAAATTCAACGCCCTCCGGGCGATGAGCAAGGAGGAATTGAAAGCAGTGTCAGACTCCAAGGTGATGAAGAAGGTGAAGAAGGGGCAGCAGATCTTTGATGAAGGAGAGAAGCTCAATGGAGTATACTGCGTGCGCGGCGGGGTTTCCAAACTTTCCAAGCTCAGCCCGAACGGAAAGGACCAGATCGTGAAACTAGCCTCCAAAGGAGAGGTTTTGGGGGAACGTTCTGTTATTGCAGAGGAGTCCTCAAACCTCAGTGCTACGGCCGTGAGCGATATGGAAGTCTGCTTTATTCCCAAGGAAGCCATCGTCAGCACCCTGCACAAGAATCCGGATTTCACCTATGAGGTACTTCGGCATATGGCCCACGACCTGCGGGAGGCAGACGATGTTATTGTAAATATGTCCCAGAAGTCGGTCAAGCAACGGATTGCGGAGGCCCTTTTGTATATGAGGAATAATTTTGGGGAAGACTCCGACGGATATCTCGCTTTAGTGCTATCCCGGGAGGACATCGCCAATGTGGTGGGCACAGCCACGGAATCCTGTATACGCATCCTCTCTGAGTTCAGAAAGAAAGACCTTATCAAGACCTCCGGAAAGCGCATGGCCATCCTGGAAGCCCGAAAGCTTCAGGATTTGGTCGATGGTTTCTAAATTCCAAACGCCTGGTAGACAGCATGTTGCTTGTTTAATCTTTTTTTTGAAAAGCTGATCGATATCATACTTTACGCCTGATTCAGGGTATACCTTTATCCACGTTGAATCAGCAAGGTATGCCGCACATTCTCATTCCAACGGATTTTTCCAAAGCAGCGCTTAACGCAGTGGAGTACGCATTTACCTTCTTTAAGGAGGAACCCTGTTCCTTCCATCTGCTCAATACCTATACCCCTGATTTTATACACAGCCGGGTAATGGCACTGACCCATGGTGGCGGCCCGCATGAAGATGCCATGCAGGCAGCTTCTGAAGACGGACTAAGGACCCTTACCGATACGCTTCACTTAAGGTACCCGAAAGCCGGACATGACCTCCACACCGTTTCTTCATTCAATCTGCTGACCGAGGAAATTCGGGAGCAGGTGGAATTGCACGATATGGACCTGATTATTTCCGGTACCACCGGAGCCTCCGGCCTTAAGGAGGTATTTCTCGGGAGCAATACGGTGCGAATCCTAAGGGCGTCGTCCGAATGTCCGGTCCTGGTGGTCCCTGTGGATTATTCGTTTAAAGAGGATATCAGGATAGGGTTGGTCACTGATTTCGGTGCACCCTATACCGCAGCTCAGATTGCCACCATCCTTCAATTCCAAAAAAGGCTTAAAGCACAGCTGGAGGTGATGCATATAGGAACAGCCGAAGGCTTATCGGGATTTCAGGAACTGCACAAACATCAGCTCTTCATGGAACTGGAACGGTTGCAGCCCGATATGAAGTGGTACTGGCCTCAGGCCAGCAAGGCCCAGGTCATCGAGGATTATCTCAGGGAAGCCTCTATAGACCTGCTTGTGATGATCCGAAACGAGCATCATCTGGTCGAAGAGCTGTTAAGGGAACCAGTTGTTAAGAAAGTGGCTTTCCATACCAAAGTCCCGATGCTCGTCCTGCCCCCGGTGCAAAGCTAACCGATGGTTTGCCGATCTACTTCCCTTGGAATTGGACGATCCTCATAGAAATCTTCAAAGGTTTTGGAAGTCTCATAGGAATCTGTGAGGACCTTGTAGACCATGACCAATACCAACCCCTGACCCAGTACCGTGGCATAGAAGATCCAGTGGAATGCATAGTCCATAGCCGCGGCGATCGTTAGGATTACCAGAAAGAAGGTGGTGATCACGACCCAATTCATAGCTGAAATTTTCATTTTTTGTTTGCAAAATAGGGATTCTCTGAAGCACAGCCTGTTAAAGGAACTATAAACCCTGTGGATATGGGGCCTGGTCACAGAATTACAGATGAAATGACAGGATTGTCAAATTCCTTTCCTATCTTTGACGTGTTGTGTTGTTTTCCCGAAAGGGAAAAGGTCGGCGGCCATTAGGCCGCGCCAATGAAAGGCTTTCCGTAGAGGAAGGCTTTTTTTGTTTTTCCGCTCTCCGTTAAATTGGGGCGGCTTAAAGCTTTGTCTTTCCACCTGCAAGATCCTGTAGCAATTTCAGCAAAGTCGACCACTATCCTCAAAGTCAGGTGACCGCAGTGCATTATTGATGTCGAGGTTCCATTAATCTGATAATAAGGGTGTTATTGGGAGGAACTTAGGAGGATATTTCCTATATTCATATCAGCACAACCAAGAATAACCCCTGCCAATTAAAAAAACAGATCATGAAATCAATCGGACTGGAAGTCAAATGGGCATTTATTTTTATCGGAATGTCCCTGCTGTGGATGCTACTGGAAAAGCTCCTGGGATTACACAGCACGCATATTGACAAACATATGTATCTGACCAACCTGTTTGCCATCCCTGCCATCCTCTTGTATGTCCTGGCATTGAAGGACAAGAAAAAAAACTACTATCAGGGTCAAATGAACTATAAACAAGGGTTTATATCCGGACTGATCATCAGCCTTATTGTGATGGTCTTTGCACCCCTCACCCAATGGATTACCTCCACGGTGATAACACCTGAGTATTTTCCCAATGTTATTGCCCATTCGCTCGAAACTGGGTATTTCGCCTCCAGGGAGGAGGCGGAAGCCTATTTCAACCTGAAGAATTATATGGTGCAGAGCACTGTATGGTCCCTGATCATGGGGGTGGTCACTACAGCAGTGGTGGCCTTTTTTGTGCGGACCAAATCGAATTCTTAGGGGCGAAGCGTGAAATGGGGAAGTACATCATCCAGGCTGTGATAACATTTCACGATCCTCCCAAATTGTCGTAAATTTATCACTCAGAATCTAGTTCTTTTCCGCCATGCCTTTATACCATAAACTGGGTAAGATCCCTCACAAGCGCCATACTACATTTCGAAAGAAGGATGACACCCTCTACTACGAACAACTCTTTGGCACCATCGGGTTTGACGGGATGTCCTCCCTGATGTACCACGTACACCGCCCCACCCAGGTCAGGGAAATCGGAAAGACCCTTGATGTGGCACCCCGGGCAGCGGTACAGCACAATATGCATTCCCGTCTGTTCAAGGGGCTGGAGCTCCCCCCAACGGAGGACTACCTGGATAGCCGCAAAGTGTTGCTGTTCAATACAGATGTAACGGTGGGCCTGGCGGCGCCCCGGGCTTCTCAAACGGATTACTTTTATAAGAATGCCGATGCGGATGAGCTGTTGTTTGTCCACAAGGGTTCAGGGGTGCTGAAGACACTGTTGGGTGAGATCCCTTTTGAGTATGGGGATTACCTTTTGATCCCCCGGGGGATGATCTATCAGATCCACTTCGATGGACCGGAAAACAGACTGCTTGTGGTGGAATCCTACCATCCGTTGTATACGCCAAAACGGTATCGCAACTGGTTCGGGCAGCACCTGGAGCATTCTCCCTTCTGTGAGCGGGATTTTAAGTTGCCCCAGAACCTGCAGACCCATGATGAGTCCGGGGATTTTCTGATCAAGGTAAAAAAGCAGGGCCAACTGCACCATATGGTCTATGCAACGCATCCATTTGACGTGGTGGGCTGGGATGGATACAATTATCCCTATGGATTTTCCATCCACGACTTTGAACCCATCACGGGCAGGGTACACCAACCCCCACCGGTGCACCAGACCTTTGAAACCAGCGCCTTTGTAGTCTGTTCTTTTGTACCCCGCCTGTACGATTATCATCCACAGGCCATCCCGGCACCCTACAACCACTCCAACATCGATTCCGATGAGGTCCTTTACTATGTGGATGGGGATTTTATGAGCCGGAAAGGGATTGACCAGGGCTATATTTCACTACACCCCGCAGGGATCCCGCACGGACCGCATCCAGGTACATATGAGGCCAGTATTGGTAAAAAGGGCACGGAGGAACTGGCGGTCATGGTGGACACCTTCAAACCACTACAGGTGACTGAGGAAGCCTTGAAGCTCGATACGGGAGATTACTATCAGTCCTGGTTAGAATAATCCAGGGTGGTGAAGCACTCTGTGGATCAGGCTGGCAGCCAGTGCACTGGTTTGTCCATCACGGTCCAGGGGAGGGTTCAATTCGGCAATGTCCATGCTCTTGAGCTTTCCGCTTTTCAGGATAAGATCCAGACAGGGAATTAATGCATCTGGCGTATAGCCCATGGGCGAAGCCGCGCTTACCCCGGGCGCGTAAGAAGAAGAGAACCCATCCAGGTCAATGGTGAGGTAAATCCCATCCAAAGGGGTTATGAATTCATTCAGCTGCCGCAGGACCGCATCCATGCGGCCAGGCCGTAAGTCTTCACGTTCCATCCACATCACCTCCAGATCCCTGGCGCGGTCCCAAAGCTCCTGTGGGTTGGCATCCCTTCGAACTCCAATACACCCATAATGAAATTCCCTGCCGGATGCCTTGCAATCCCGTGCTATCTGCAGGAAAGGACTTCCCGAGTGGCTGTTGGGGGAGGGTAGGCGGAGGTCAAAATGGGCATCAAAATTCAGGATCCCCAAGCGCTTTCCATTCCCCAGGGATTCAGCAAGCCCCCGGAAATGGGCGTAGGCAATGTCGTGCCCCCCACCGATTGCCAGTGGCATAAACCCATTTTGAACCAATCGCTCGATTGCCGTGGCAAAGGCCTCCTGGGAGGATTCCAGGTCTTCATCCCCACAATGGATGTCTCCCGCATCCCAAAGCTGGGCAGCGGCCTCTTTGAGCAGGGGCAGCTTTCCAAGGGCTTTTCTCAGGGCCTCCGGGCCCTTTTTTGCACCGGGGCGTCCCAGGTTCCTGCGCACCCCTTCATCGCATGCATATCCGATAAGTGCCGGGGTCCTGGTCTTCTGAATAGGTATCTTTTGCCCGGAAAGATCCAGCAATTGGATATTTTCGTGGAGATACTCCCTCTGTTCGCTGGGCCTGCCTTGCCAGTTCTCGTGATCCGGGGGGTTGTAACGTGAGTTCATGCGAGCCTATTCAAAAAGGTTTTCCAGAAGGACGTCATCCACCAAATGGGGGAACGTTACCTTTAGATTTGGCGATCGGTCTAATTCTCGCCTTAGCGCGTTCATGGCGCCGGGATTGCGGGCCCAGCTCCTTCGTGCAATCCCGTTGTTGACATCGTAGAACAACATATTGCGCAATCGGTCTTCCGACGCTGGGCTGCCGTCCAGGACCAGCCCAAAGCCTCCATTGATCACCTCGCCCCAACCGACGCCTCCCCCGTTGTGGAGGGACACCCAGGAGGCGCCCCGGAAACTGTCACCGACCACATTGTGGATCGCCATATCAGCTGTAAACCGGCTGCCGTCGAAGATATTGCTGGTCTCGCGGAAAGGACTGTCCGTGCCGCTTACATCGTGGTGGTCCCGCCCCAGGACAACAGGCCCTGAAAGAACCCCGTCCGCTATGGCCCGGTTAAAGGCCGAAGCAATAGCGATCCGGCCCGCAGCATCTGCGTAGAGGATCCGCGCCTGGGAACCCACCACCAGCTGGTTGTCCTCCGCTTCTGAAATCCAGTGGATGTTGTCCTGAAGTTGCTGGCGAATTTCATCCGGGGCTGTTTCCAGTTGTTCCTGCATCACCTCCAATGCAATGCGGTCCGTAATTCCTAGGTCTTCGGCCAACCCCGAAGCACATACCCATCTGAATGGGCCAAAGCCGTAGTCAAAACAAAGCGGCCCCAAAATAGATTGTACATAGGAGGGGTACCTGAAGTCCTTTCCGTTCGGCCCCATTACATCTGCCCCGGCCCGGGAGGCCTCCAGCAGGAATGCATTGCCGTAATCGAAAAAATAGGTTCCCCTGGCCGTATGCCGGTTTATGGCCTCCACATGCCTCCGAAGGGAGGCCTGCACGTGCTCCCGGAAGGATTCCGGATCCCGGGCCATCATTTCATTGGCCTGGTCAAAAGTCAGGTCCGCGGGGTAATAGCCCCCTGCCCAGGGATTGTGCAGGGAGGTCTGGTCACTGCCCAGGACCACGGGTATTTCCTCGTCAGCAAACCGCTCCCAGACGTGAACCACATTGCCCAAATAGGCCAGGGAGACGGTTTCACCCCCGGCGATGGCTTGACGCGTTCGCCGGACCAGGGCATCCATGTCGGTGTGGAGTTCATCCACCCATCCTTGGTCATGGCGTTTACGGGCCGCCATGGGATTGACCTCTGCGCAGACCGTAATACAGCCGGCAATATTCCCTGCTTTAGGCTGTGCCCCGCTCATGCCTCCCAGTCCGGAGGTTACGAATACCTGTCCATTTACCGGGGTTTCGGGGGCAAGGACCATCCTGAAGGCGTTCAGAACGGTGATCGTCGTTCCGTGGACGATCCCCTGAGGGCCGATGTACATATAGGACCCCGCCGTCATTTGCCCATACTGGGTTACGCCAAGCGCATTGTAGCGTTCCCAGTCATCCGGTTGGGAGTAATTGGGGATCATCATTCCGTTGGTCACGACCACCCTCGGCGCTGAACGGCTCGAAGGAAACAGTCCCATGGGATGACCGGAATACACATGAAGGGTCTGGGAATCAGTCATCTCAGAGAGATACTTCATCGTGATCAGGTATTGTGCCCAATTCTGGAAAACAGCCCCATTTCCGCCGTAGGTAATAAGTTCCTCGGGGTGTTGAGCGACCCTCGGGTCCAGGTTGTTCTGGATCATAAGCATGATGGCGGCCGCCGGGGCAGATTTTGCAGGATACTGTTCCACGGGACGGGCATATATGGGGTAGGTTGGCCTGAACCGGTACATATAGATCCGACCGTAGAGGCGGAGCTCGTCCAGGAATTCCGCCCCGAGTTCAGAGTGCCATTTTTCCGGGAAATACCGCAGTGCATTGCGAAGGGCCAGTTTCTTTTCAGCCTCAGAGAGGATGTCCTTTCGCACGGGCGCGTGGGAGAGGCGCTCATCCCGTTCCCGCCTGGGAGGAAGTTCTTCGGGAATCCCCTGTTTTATTTGTTTCTGGAAGGCTCCAAGCTCTGTTTCAGTCTTCATGTTCAAGTGTTTTTATCAACAACACAGGTGCCTCCCTTCCATACAGCCGAAGGACGGAGCTGCCCCTGATGATACAGAATTTCATTGAAATGCCCGGCGGGAAAGATCGTAAGGTCGGCCTTAAAACCCGGAAGGAGCCTTCCCCGGTCCGTCTTCTTGAGGGCTGCCCCGGCTCGGAAGGTGATCCCCGAAAGCACTTCGGCGTTGGATAGTTTTTCGAAGGCACCCAGGATGGAGGCTTGGGTCAGCAGGTCCCCCATCGGTGCAGAACCCGGGTTGTAGTCACTGGCAATCGCCAGGCAGGCACCTGCATCCAACAGTGCCCTGGCAGGGGTAAAACCACAGCCCAGACCCAGACTTGCCCCCGGAAGGGCAGTGGCCACAACATCACTCTGGGCAAGGGCGTTGACTTCCTTCTTAGTACTGGCTTCCAGGTGGTCTGCGCTAAGGGCGCCACAAAGGATCGCCGCTTCACTGCCTCCGGTGGTGAACTGATCCGCATGAACGGTGAGGTCAAACCCCAGCGCCTTTCCTGCGCTTAGATAGGGAATGATCTCGGCCAGGGTAAAGGCGCTTTCCTCTACAAAAGCATCCAGGCGATTTGTGAGCTGTTCTTCCAGGAGCCTGGGGAATAGGGTTTCAATCAGCATTTCCAGGTAGGCGGTAGGAGAGCCATCAAAATCCCTTGGCAGCGTATGGGCTGCCAGGCACGTGGGAATCAGGTCCATGACCGT
>Ga0272441_10011093_pt1 | contig 13459 bp, 11 predicted proteins | sample SSMProp6N_FD_193582 | JGI IMG/M metagenome (GOLD analysis project Ga0272441, IMG submission 193582) | Marine sediment archaeal communities from Little Sippewissett salt marsh, Falmouth, MA, United States - SSM-Prop-6N | ecosystem: Environmental > Aquatic > Marine > Wetlands > Sediment ... | reverse complement strand
GGTGCCTTCGCCTCCTCCGGGGCCTCGGCCTTCGCGCGCTTCCCGCGCGGCCAGGAGAGGACATAGAGCGCGACGCCGATCACGAGGTACGCGTCGGCGAGGTTAAAGGTCGGGTAGCTGAAGCTCAAGCCGCCGAGGCGGAAGTGGAAGGCGAGGAAGTCGCGCACCGCGCCGTAGGCGAGCCGGTCGTAGAGGTTCCCGGCGGCGCCCGCGAGCATGGCCGCGAGCGCGAGGTCGAGGAGCACCGGCCGCCGGGCCGGCCGCGGGCGCGCGAGGAGCAGGTACACGACGACGCCCGTCACGGCGAAGCCGAAGACGGTCCAGAGGGTATTGCCCGCGGGCAGCGCGCCGCCGAGCCCGCCGGGGTTGAGCGTCGGCTCGACCCGGAAGAAGGGCGGCGGCCCCTCGGGCCCCGGCCCCCCGTCGTAGGGCCCGACCGCGTACTTGGTGCCGAGGTCCGCCCCCGCGAGGGCGAGCGCCACGCCGAAGAGCAGGATCACGCGTCTCATCGCGCGCATTCTATGCGATGCGCGCGCGAGCGCAAGGGGAGGGAGGCGGGGGGCAGGGATCACTTGTCGCCGTCTTTGGCAAAGGCTCCGTCATGTGCTATAATACCTCGAAGGACAAGAGAGGGGCTGTATGTCAGGCGAAAATGAAGAGGCCAAGAACGCGCCGGGCCAAGGCCGACAGGTATTCGCAGTATTCGCCTTGAGCCTGCTGGCGCTGGCTCCATGGCTTCTCTTCGCATATTTCTTTCTCGAACTTAAGGATGCCCTCTCGGAGGACATCCCCAGGCTTATGGTCCTGGGGATGGTCCTGTGGCCCTCGCTCTTCATCATCCTTCTCGTCGCTTTCGCATACACACGAAGCGCGAAGTCACGGGGGAGCCTTGCCAAGCCCAGGCTTGCCAGTGCGACGATCTGGCTCGGCATGATCGGCGTACTGCTCGGTTTTGGATTCAGCTACTTCGTGGTGTCAAGAGCAAGTCCAAGACTCAACCCCTGCGCAAGCAACCTGCGCCAGATCGGCTTCGCCATCAAGCAGTACGCGCAGGACAATGACGGGGAGCTTCCACCGTACTTCGATGCGCTGTATCCTATCTACGTCGATAGCCCCAAGATATTCTCCTGCCCGAGGAAACCGTCGAAGTGGCAGGAAATCCAACGAACCGGTAAAGTCAAGCCGGAGTACACGAGCTACGTTTATGTCTCGGGCCTGAACGACGCGGACCCATCGGGGTGCATCCTCCTCTACTGCCGGTTCGGCAACCACACCCAAGCGTTTACGCATGTCACCTTCCTCGACACCCATACCGAATGGATGTCGCTGGAGGAGTTCAAGGGGTTTCTCGACGAGACCCGCCGCTTCGCTCACAAGAAGGGCCGCGAGGTCAAGCTCATCGGCGAATAGACTCCGCCCGTGCTCGTGCATGCCTCCCCCGCCGGGGGGCGCGCTTGACAGCGCCCGCGCCAGCGCGGTATGATGCCGAGGCTACGCTCCGCGCAGCCGGGGGAAGCTGCGCCTACGCACCGCCGGGGGAAGTCGCGTGCAGTCCGCCATCGAAAAGGCCGGGGTGCTGCTCGAGGCGCTGCCCTACATCCAGCGCTTCCGCGAGCGGTTCGTCGTGATCAAGCTCGGCGGCAGCGTGATGGACGACCGCGAGACCATGGCCGCGGTCCTGACCGATGTCGCCTTCATGGAGCAGGTCGGGATGTGGCCGGTCGTGGTCCACGGCGGCGGCCCGCGCATCAGCGCGCGCATGAAGGAGGCCGGCTTCGAGCCGACCTTCGTCGACGGCCGCCGCGTCACCGACGCGGTCACGCTCGAGATCGCGCAGAAGGTCCTCATCGACGAGATCTCCGCCGAGATCGTCGAGCACCTCGCCGCCGCGGGCGGGCACGGCATCGCGCTCAACGGGCGCGGCTCCGACTTCCTCCACGCGACGAAGCGGCTCGCCGGCGGCCATGACCTCGGCTTCGTGGGCGAGGTGAGCCGCGTCGAGCGCGAGATCGCCTCGCGCGCCTCGCACGGGGGACTCATCCCCGTTGTCGCGCCCATCGCGCGCGGGGAGGACGGCAATCTCTACAACGTGAACGCGGACAGCGCGGCCGCGCGCATCGCCTCGGAGATCGGCGCCGAGAAGCTCGTCTTCCTCTCGAACGTGCCGGGCGTGCTCGAGAGGCCGGGCGACGATGGCTCGCTCCTCTCGACGCTCCGCGCCGAAGCGGCGGGCGAGCTCGTCCAACGCGGGGTCGTCGCCGGCGGGATGCAGCCGAAGGTCGAGGCGGGGCTGGAGGCTCTTCGCGCCGGCGTGCACACGATCCACATCGTGGCGGCGGCGCTCAGGCACGCGCTGCTCCTTGAAATCTTCACCGACACGGGCGTGGGCACGCAGATCCTCGCAGAGGGGGCGGACGCATGACCGTCCCCGCCGACATGTTGAATCTCTTCGACCGCCACGTGATTGCGAACTACACGCGCTTCCCGGTCACGGTCGAGCGCGCCGCGGGGTCGTGGTTCTGGGACGCGGCCGGGAAGAAATACCTCGACCTCTTCAGCGGCTGGGCCGTGGCCTCGATCGGGCACTCGCACCCGCGCCTCGTGAAGGCGATCCAGGACCAGGCCGCGAAGCTCATCTACATGCCCAACATCTTCTACCACGAGAACCAGGGGCGCCTCGCCGAGAGGATCGCCGCGCACTCCTTCGACGGGAAGGTCTTCTTCTGCAACTCCGGCGCCGAGAGCGTGGAGGGCGCGATCAAGCTCGCGCGGCTCTCGACGCCGCCGGAGCGCTTCAAGGTCCTCTCCTTCGAGAACTCCTTCCACGGGCGCACGCTCGCGACGCTGACCGCGACCGGGCAGCTCAAGTACCGCGAGGGCGTCGGGCCCGTGCCCGAGGGGTTCGTGCACGCGCCGTACAACGACCTCGCCGCCGCCGAGAAGCTCGCCGACGGCGAGACTGCCGCGATCCTCGTCGAGGTGATCCAGGGCGAGGGCGGGGTCAACATCGGCTCGCGGGAGTTTATCTGTGGATTGCGCGATCTCTGCGACGAGAAAGGCATCCGCCTCGTCTTCGACGAGGTCTGGACCGGCGTGGGCCGCACAGCCCGATGGTTCGCGCACCAGCACTACGGCGTGACGCCGGACATCATGACGCTCGCCAAGGGGCTCGGCGGCGGCGTGGTGCTCGCGGCCGTGGTCGCGCGCGGCGAGATCGCCGAAGCGATGAAGCCCGGCACGCACGCCTCGACCTTCGGCGGGAGCCCGCTCGCGACCGCGGCGGGGTGCACGGTCTTCGACGTGATCGAGGAGGAGGGGCTCCTCGAGAACGCGCGGGTCCGCGGTGAGGAGCTTCTTGCCGGATTGCGCGCGGCGAGCCGACGCACCGGGCTCGTGCGCGACGTGCGCGGGCTCGGCCTCATGGCCGCGGCGGAGCTCGCGTGCCCGGGCGCGCTGGTCGTGAAGGCCGCGCTCGAGCGGGGGCTCCTCGTCAACTGCGCGCACGAGACGGTCATCCGGTTCGCGCCGTGCCTGAACGTGACGGCGGAGGAGCTCCGCGAGGGCCTCGATCTCTTCGAGGCTGCGCTCGCGGCGGCGGGGGCAGCGGTCCCGGCGGGGAAAAGCGCATGACCGGCGAGCTCGACGCGGCCCTGCGGCGCAAGCGCATCCTCGTCGTCGAGGACGAGGCCGATGTGCGCACGCTGATCACGCGCAAGTTCGAGAGCGAGGGCTACGCGAACGTCGTCGGACTGGGCACCGGCGAGCAGGCGCTCGCCGCGCTCGCGGCCGCGGAGATCGAGCGCGACCCCTTCCACCTGGTGCTCCTCGATCTCATGCTCCCGGACCTCCAGGGCGAGGAGGCGCTCGCCCGCATCCGCGAGCGGTACCGGATGCCGGTCATCGTCGTGAGCGCGCGCCGCGAGCGCGAGAAGGTGCTCGAGGTGCTCGCCAAAGGCGCCGACGACCACGTCGGCAAGCCCTTCGACGGCGAGCTGCTGCTCTTCAAGGCCGAGAAACTCCTGACGCGCTACCACCTCGAGGATCAGCTACGCAACTCCACGCGGCGGAACCAGCGCCTCTTCCTCAACATCCTCCAGGTCATGGCCAAGATCCTCGAGGCCAAGGACCCCTACACCAAGTTCCACTCCGAGAACGTAGCCAAGTACGCGCGGCAGATCGCCAAGCGCCTCGGCTACTCGGCCAAGGAACTCGAGCTCATCCAGACCGCGGGCATCCTGCACGACTTCGGCAAGATCGGCGTGAAGGAGGGCGTGCTCAACAAGGCCGGACACCTGACCGACGCGGAGATGGACTCGGTCAAACGGCACCCGGTCATCGCCGCGACCATCCTCGAGCCCATCGAGGAGCTGCACACCATCATCGCGGACATTCGCCACCACCACGAGTACTGGAACGGCTGCGGCTATCCGGACGGGCTCCAGGGCAGCGACATCCCGCTCGGCGCGCGCATCCTCATGGTCGCCGACGCCTTCGACGCCATGTCGAGCGAGCGCAGCTACCACGAGGCCATGACCCGCGCCGAGGCGATCGAGGAGATCCGCCGCTGTTCGGAGACTCAGTTCGATCCCGAGATCGTCAAGGTCTTCATCGAAATCCTCGAGGAGGAAGCGCAGCGCGAGGCCGCCCTCGCCGCCCGCCGCCGCGCCCGCGGTGCGCCCCCCCGGGAACCGGAGGGCTAGCCGTGGGCGCCGACCGCGATCCGGCCACGCTCCGGCCCTGGTCCATCGAGTGCGGCGCCTCGCCCCACGCCGAGGGCTCCGCGCTCGTCACGGCGGGACGCACGCGCGTCCTGTGCACCGCCTCGGTCCTGCCGACGGCGCCGGGGTGGCTCACCGGCACGGGCCGCGGCTGGATCACCGCCAGCTACGACATGCTCCCCCGCGCGACGCACGACCGCCGGCCGCGCGACCGCGAACGCGTCCGCGCGGACGGCCGGAGCCTCGAGATCTCGCGCCTCGTCGGCCGCGCGCTGCGCAGCACGGTCGAGACCGACTACCTCGGCGAGCGGACGGTCCAGATCGATTGCGACGTGCTCGCCGCCGACGGCGGCACGCGCACGGCGAGCGTCACCGGCGGCGCGGTCGCCCTCCTCGAGGCGCTCGCGTGGATGCGGCGCAAGGGGCTCATCCCCGGCGTGCCGCTGCGCGCGTTCGTCGCGGCGGTGAGCGTGGGGCTGGTGGCCGGGCGACCCGTGCTCGACCTCGACTACGCGCTCGACAAGGACGCGGCCGTGGACCTCAACGTCGTCGCGACCGAGGACGGGAAGCTCGTGGACGTGCAGGGCACGGCCGAGCGCGAGAGCTTCTCGCCGGACGAGCTCTCGACCCTGATCGCGCTCGCGCTCGGTGGCACGGCCGAGCTCGTCAGGCTCCAGCGCAAGGCGCTGGGGAAGAAGCTCCTCGCCGAGATCGAGGCCTAGACGATGGCACGCGCGATCCTCACCCTCAGCCTCGCGTTTCTCGCGGCCTCAGCCGCCGCGCTTGCGGCGCCGGCTGCCGCGCTTGCGGCCCCGGCCGGGGTCTCAGAGGACGGCGGCGCGATCGAAGCGACCGCAGCGGCCGAGCCGGAGGAAGCGTCCGGCGACTCCGCGGGCGCGAGGGAGAAGGCCGTTCTCGTGTTTCTCGAGTCGCACAACCTCCTTGCGGGGACCATCCTGCTGCTGACCGGTCTGGTGCCGCTCTTCTTCGGCTGGCGGCTCATTCGATTCCTCTACTTCGTGATGGGCGCGGTGCTCGGCGGCGGGCTCATCTTCGCGTTCACGGTCTCCGCCTCGCTTGCGCCCGTTCTGGTGGTCCTGCTCACGATCAACGGGGCCCTTCTCTGGGGCTTCGTGATGAGCTACCTCCACCACGTCCAGGTCGCGCTCAGTGGGGGACTCTTCGTGGCGGCCGTCTTCGCGGCGCCCGGCGTCGCGATGGGCGCCCCGGCGATGGGGGCCGGCATGGGCGTCCTGGGCCTCGCGGTGGGCCTCATCCTCGGCTGGTGCCTGGCGCCGCTCCTGGGGATACTCCAGACGGCGCTCTTCGGAGCGGTGCTCATGGGTGCGGGAGCCTACGTACTGCTCATGAACGTCTCGCCGGACGCGGGGCTGTTGGTCGGCGGTACCGTCGCGCTCGTCGGCCTCGTCGCAGGCATCGTCTACCAGATACGCTCCGGGGGGCCAAGCCCGAAGGCGAAGACGGCGGCCCGACCCCGCTGCACCCGACGCGCGACGCAGACCCGCCTGCCGCGCTTGCGACCCCGCCTCGCGCCGTCGGCGGGGAAATCCGACGCGCCCGGCGCGCCCGGCGCGCCCGGGACGGATACAGAGGTGCCGCGATGAAGCTGCTCCTCGCCACGCGCAACCGCGACAAGCTCACCGAGCTCGGCGCGATCCTGGGCGACCTTCCCCTCGAGCTCGTGAGCCTCCGCGACGTCGGGGAAGTGCCCGAGGTCGAGGAGGACGGCGACACCTTCGAGGAGAACGCGCTCAAGAAGGCGCGCGTCGCGCACGAGGCCACGGGCCTGGCGACGTGCGCGGACGACTCGGGGCTCGAGGTGGACTTCCTCCACGGCGGCCCCGGGGTCTGGAGCGCGCGCTACGCGGGGCCGGGGGGGGACTACGAAGCCAACAACCGCAAGCTCCTGGAGGAGCTCCTGGGCGTCTCCGAGGCGCGGCGGGGCGCGCGCTTCGTCTGCGCGGCCGCGCTCGTGGGCGCCGCGCCCGCGCCGCTCCTCTTCCGCGGGGAGATCCACGGGCGCATCCTGACCGAGCTGCGCGGCGAGAACGGCTTCGGCTACGACCCGCTCTTCCTCGTCCCCGACGAGGGCAAGACCTTCGCCGAGATGCCGCGCGAGCACAAGAACGCGATCTCCCACCGCGCGGTCGCCTTCCGCCACGTGCACCTCGCGCTCAAGCAGATCCTCGACGCGGGGACGCCGCCGCCGTGACGCGCGCGCGAGCGACGGGCGCCGGCGCCCTCTGGGTCGGCCTCGACCTGGGCGGCACCAACATCAAGGCCGTGCTCGCCGACGACGCCGGCCGCGTCCTCGCCCGCGAGACGACCGGGACCCGCGCCGAGGAGGGGCCCGGGGCCGTCCTCGGCCGGATGGCCGCCCTCGCGCGCTCGGTTGCCGATGGGGCGGACGCCTCGGGGTGCGTTCGCGGCCTCGGCGTCGGCAGCCCCGGGCCGCTCGACTCGACGCGCGGCGTCGTGGTCCACACGCCCAATCTTCCCGGCTGGCGCGACGTCGCCGTGGCCGACTCGCTCTCGAAAGCCACCGGCTGGCCGACGGTCCTCGAGGGCGACGCGAACGCGGCCGGCCTCGCCGAGCACCGCGTCGGTGCGGGCAGGGGGACGAGGTGCATGGTCCTGCTTACGCTTGGCACGGGCGTGGGCGGCGCGGTGATTCTCGATGGCGAGCTCGTTCGCGGCGCGGACGACACCGGCGGGCACCTGGGCCACATCTGCGTGGACCCCGAGGGACCGGTGTGCGGGTGCGGCTCGCGCGGGTGCATCGAGGCCTTCGCGAGCGCCCCGAACACGCTGCGCCGCTTCCGCGAGGCGCGCGCGCGCGGGGGGGCGAGCGCGCTCGCCGACGCCCCCGACCTCACCACCGCGGACCTCGCACGCGCGGCGGGCGAGGGCGACGCGCTCGCGCGCGAGGTGCTCGCCGAGACGGGCCGCCTCGTCGGCGTCGTGCTGGGGTCGCTGGCGAACGCGATCAACCCCGAGGTCGCGGTCGTGGGCGGCGGGCTCGCGAACGCGGGTGATCTCCTCTTCGCCCCCATGCGCGAGGCAATGCGCGCGCACAGCCTGTCGGCGCCGGGGAAGCGCATGAGGATCGCCCCCCCCGCGCTCGAGGAGCCCGGCGCGATCGGCGCGGCGCTCGCGGCGAGGGAACGGCTCTCTTGACGGACACCGGGCGCATCCGCAACTTCGCGATCATCGCGCACATCGACCACGGCAAGTCCACGCTCGCCGACCGGATGCTGCTTGCCACCGGCGCCGTCACCGAGCGCGAGTTCCACGACCAGATCCTCGACGACATGGACCTCGAGCGCGAGCGCGGCGTCACGATCAAGGCGAGCGCGGTCACGCTCGAATACCGGCACGCAGACGGCGAGACCTACCAGCTCAACCTCATCGACACGCCCGGCCACGTGGACTTCTCCTACGAGGTCAGCCGCGCGCTCGCCGCGTGCGAGGGGGCGCTCCTCCTCGTCGATGCGACGCAGGGCGTCGAGGCGCAGACCGTGGCGAACGCGCACCTGGCCGTGAGCGCGGGCCTCGCGCTCGTGCCGATCGTCAACAAGGTGGACCTCCCCACCGCGCGGCCCGACGACGTGGCCGAGGAGATCGAGCACGCGCTCGCCATCGACGCGACCGACGCGCTCGCGGTGAGCGCCAAGACCGGCGCGGGGGTGGACACGGTCTTCGCCGCGGTCATCGAGCGGCTGCCCGCGCCGGCCGGCGACCCGGCCGCGCCCCTGCGCGCACTCGTCTTCGACGCGACCTACGACGACTACCGCGGGGTCATCGTCTACCTGCGCGTGGTGGACGGCCGCGTGCGCGTGCGCGAGCGCGTGCGCATGATGGGCACGGGCCAGGTGTATGAAGTCACCGAGCTCGGCCGCTTCGCGCCGAAGATGACCAAGTGCGACGCGCTCGAGACGGGCGAGGTCGGCTACCTCATCGCCGCGATCCGCAGGCTCGGCGACGTGCGCGTGGGCGACACGGTCACGCGCGAGGGGGCGCCCGCAGCCGTCGCGCTCGCCGGCTACCGGGAGCCGAAGCCCATGGTCTTCTGCGGCCTCTACCCGGCCGAGGGCACCGCGTTCGAGTCGCTGCGCCTGGCGCTCGAGCGGCTCGCGCTCAACGACAGCTCCTTCACCTACCAGCCCGAGACGGGCGGCGCGCTCGGGTTCGGCTTCCGCTGCGGCTTCCTCGGGCTCTTTCACATGGAGATCGTGCAGGAGCGGCTCGAGCGAGAGGGCGGCATCGCGGTCGTGCAGACCGCGCCGAACGTCTCCTACGAGATCGAGCGCACCGACGGCACGGCCTCGGTTATCGCCGGCCCGGCCGACGTGCCCGACGTCTCGCACATCGCCGAGTTCCGCGAGCCGGTCGTGCAGGTGCAGTTCGTGGTCCCGACCGACGCGATCGGCCCGCTGATGAAGCTCGTCGAGGACCGCCGCTCGAAATACCTGCGCACCGACTACCTCTCGGCCGCGCGCGTCATCCTCGAGTTCGAGATGCCGCTCGCCGAGATCGTCTACGACCTCTACGACAAGCTCAAGAGCGTCACGCGCGGCTACGGCACGCTCGACTACGAGTTCATCGGCTACCGTGCCGCGGACCTCGTGCGCGTGGACATCCTCGTCGCGGGCGAGCGGCTCGACGCGCTGAGCCAGATCCTCCACCGCTCGGTGTCCGAGCGCCGCGGGCGCAAGGTACTGCGCAGGCTCCGCCGCGAGATTCCGCGCCACCTCTTTCAGGTTTCGCTCCAGGCGGCGATCGGCGGGCGGATCATCGCGCGCGAGAACATCGCGGCGCTCTCGAAAAACGTCACCGCCAAGTGCTACGGCGGCGACGTCACGCGCAAGCGCAAGCTCCTCGAGAAGCAAAAGGCGGGCAAGCGCCGCATGAAGCAGTTCGGCCAGGTCTCGGTCCCGCAGGAGGCTTTCCTCTCGGTCCTCGGCGCGCGGGACGAGAAGGACTAGGGCGAAAAATACCCGTTTTTTCTGTAATCGCCCCGGCGCCGGCGGGCACGTACCCTTTGACCGCAGGGAAGGACGGGTGAGAAACCAGCGATGAACCTCGCGGAGCTCGTCACGACCGAGCAGGACCGGGCCTTCCGGCTCGCGCTCCGCCTCACCGGCGACGCCGACGAGGCCGCGGACGCGGTGCAGGAGACCTGTGTCTCCCTCCTTGATGCCGGCGGCCTCGACCGGGCCGAGTCCCCGCGCGCGTGGTTCCTCAAGGCGGTCGTCCACACCGTCCGCCGCGGTCAGAGGCAGGCGCAGCGCCGCCGCAGGCGAGAGGAGGCATGGGCCGTGGAAAGAAACAGGACGCCGGGCTCCCCGTCCGACGCGCTCGACGCGCGTCAGCTACACGAGGAACTCAACCGCGCGCTCGAGGCGCTCGATGAGCGCCTCCGCCTGCCAATGGAGCTGCACTACCGCGAGGGCCTGACGCACGCGGAGATCGCGGGCGTTCTCGAGATGCCGCGAGGCACGGTCGGGGTCCGGATCCAGCGCGGCCTCGAGCGACTCCGCCGCCATCTTAAAAGACAGGGCTCCGTTGCCGCGCCCGCAATCGTGCTCGCCGGGCTGAAAGAGCTGGCGATGCCGGCCGCGCCGCCGAAGCTCGCCGCCGGGCTCGGACGAATCCTCGCGGGCTCACCCGTGAGTAAGGGAACGACCGGAACAGGCGCGGGGACATCGTCCGCCGCCGCCAAGGGAGGGTTTGCCATGAAACTCATCGCGGGACTCGTCCTCGCCGGCGCGATCGCGGCGGGAGTGGCGGTGATCTCAGGCGGAGGAGGAGATGCGCCGCTCCCGGCCGAGAAGCTGCGCGAGACCGGCCACAAGGATTTCGAGCACACGACCCTTGGCGGCGGCAAGTTCTTCATCGAGTGGGCGGCCTTCAGCGGTGTGATCGAGCACCTCGATGGCCCGGGACGCGGGGGCATGGCGCATAAGCTCGCCGGCTCCAGCACCCAGGGCTGCAACCACGGCGTGGACTCCGACCAGGTGGGGAACCTCTACTTCAGCGACATGCTGTCCGGGGCGCTGCGCGCCCTCCGGTGGCGCGACCGGCGCCTCATGACCCTGGCGGGGAACGGGCACATCGCCCCGGGCGTCCCCGGCGAGAAGGGACCGGCTCGCACGCTTCGGCTGGACCAGGACGTCCGCCTCGCCGCGGTGGGCGATCCCCTGGAAGGGGACGGCAAGCTGTATCTTTCCTCGGGCGAGCGCGTGATCCGCCTCTTCCGGAATGCGAAGGAGGACGGGGCCTGGTGGTACGAGAAAGTCGCTGGCGGGGGCGCCAAGAAGATGATGGAGGTGGGCCCCGAGGGTGTGCCGGCGGCCGAGGCCACGTTTTACGACGGGCGGGTGCTGGGCACACGCGACGGCAAGGTCGGCGTGCTGAGCATCGTGGGGCCGAAGGGCCAGCACGCCCTTTTCTGGATGCGGGACGGCAAGTTGATGCCCGCCTATGACTTCGCCGCGCTGGACAAGAAACTCGGCGGACGGTTCAGCTGTCAGGGCGTGGACGGGGCGGGCAGCATCATCGGCTTGGCGAAGGGCGAGATCGTCGCCCTGACCCCCGACGGCAAGACCGTCAAGCACAGGGTCAAGGAGCCGTGGCCCCTGCCCTGGGGCGTCTATCCCGACTCCAAGCGCGAGCGCTGGTTCATCAAGACCATGGACGACTACGTTATCACGCGCGTGCGGCCGGACGGAAGCGTGGCCACGCTTTCAGACGACGGCTCATGGCGAAAGCCGAAGGGTGCTATCAAAAAATCCAAGAGGGACCAGCTGGGCGGCTGGGCGCTCAACTGGTCCTTCGGCAGGCCGCTGCTGGACGGCCGCTATGCCGGCTGGAGCTGCATCGGGTGCCCGCCGCTCTTCGTGGGCACGTTCGGCAAGAAGGAGGATTAGCCATGACACACCGATGGATTCCGGCCGTGCTCCCCCTCCTCGCGCTTCTCGGGGGCCTCGCAGCCGCGGGCGAGCAGGGCGCGAAGCTCTCCGAGCCCTTCGCGGTCGCATCCCAGGCCGAGGGCGGCCTGCCCCAGTACCACGCGCAGGCCGCGTGGTCGGCCCATGCGAAGGTGTGGCTGGTCGTTTGGCAGCAGGGAGATCCCACGGGGGACGAGACTGCAAACGGCGGCCGCAGCCAGGACATCTATGCCACGCGCGTGGACGCCGACGGCAAGGTGCTCGACCCGAAGGGCATCGCCGTGTGCGCGGCCAAGGACTTCCAGGGGCGGCCGGCCGTGGCCTCGGACGGGAAGGACTTCCTCGTCGTCTGGCACGACCTGCGCACGGGAAAGGACTGGGACCTCTACGCCGCGCGCGTCTCGGGCGAGGGCAAGGTGCTGGACGCCGACGGCTTCCTCGTCGCGGGCGGCGCGTACAACCAGTGCCTCCCGGACCTCGTCTTCGGCGGCGGGAGCTACTACGCCGCGTGGCTCGACATGCGGCACTTCCCCGAGTACCGCGTCTACGGCGCGCGCGTCTCGGCGAGCGGCAAGGTCCTCGACGCGCAGGGAACCGAGATCATCCGCCTCATGAGCGACGCCGAGCGCGAGGCTTGGCGCACCGCGCCCTTCTCGCCGGGCAAGTACGGCACCGGCTGGCACGACTTCGGCAAGAAGGGGATGGATGGCATGCGGCAACCCGGGCCGCCACGGCTCGCCACGAACGGGAAGAGACACCTCGTCATCGCCCACGGGGGACCACCTCCCTCTCGCGGCCCGGTCCGCGAGGTGCTCCGCGTGGTGGACGCCGGCACCGGGCGTCCCCAGGGGGGACCGGTGGGCCTTCTGACGTCCAAGAAGTACGACACGACGGCTCTGCAGCGCCACCACAGCTACTCGCCGATTGTAGGCGTGGGGAAAAAGGGCTTCCTGTGCGCGCAGTACCGCTATCTCCATGCCTTCGGCTCGGGGGGCCAGGCCCTCTGGCTCGCCTGCTCGATCGGTCCAGACGGCCGACCCGTGACCGAGAAGCAGGAGAAGGTGACCGTCGCCCGGATGCGCCTCGTCTACGCCGACGGCATCCAGCGCGTCGTGGGATACCGGACCTTCGGCTGCCGACCCAACACGGTCATCCTGGCGTCTGACGGAGAGCGCGTGCTGTACGTCTCCGAGCGACAGCTCCAGGTGGTCCCGAAGGGAGGAAGGCTCAAGGCTGATATCGATATCCTGGGGATCATCGTCGACGCCGAGGGGCACCGCTACTCGGACCTGGCCGCGGGCAAGGTCGTGGAGCAGGACACCTACAAGTCGCTGGGTGGGACCCGCTTCGAGATCGTCGGCGGTGTGAAGGTCGAGCCCTTCAAGATCGCCGCGGGCCCGGACTATCAGGCTGCGCCCGCCGCGGCCGCTGGCAGCGAAGGCTCTTTCCTCGTCGTCTGGCAGGAGGAAGCGCTCGGCAAGGGCAGCCGCATCATGGCCCGGCTCGTACGCGCGAAGTAGGACGAACCGGCCCCGCTCGCCTTCCGCCTGCTGTGGGCGAAGTAGCGGCGCGGGTTATCCGGCCCTCGAAGGCCCGGGCGGCACCCCGTCCGGGCCGGACACCGGGATATTGATCCCTTAAGCGCGATCCTGCGGGTCGCCGGGTCCGCCTGCGTCCGGCCCCATATTTTCTCCGTTTTTTCGTGGGCAGCGCGGTTGTCGCGCCGGATGAATGGGTGTAGATTGGGAGAGAACCGTGACGAGCACTGCA
>Ga0272441_10011092_pt1 | contig 13459 bp, 11 predicted proteins | sample SSMProp6N_FD_193582 | JGI IMG/M metagenome (GOLD analysis project Ga0272441, IMG submission 193582) | Marine sediment archaeal communities from Little Sippewissett salt marsh, Falmouth, MA, United States - SSM-Prop-6N | ecosystem: Environmental > Aquatic > Marine > Wetlands > Sediment ... | reverse complement strand
CTCAGGACTCTATATCAGGCTTTTATTGATAAAACAAGGGTAAATGGTAAAAAAGCATGTTGAGATTATGAAATTAAAAAACCAGGAGGAACTAAATTCGGGATATCACAGATTATTGATATCATATAATTCTTTATATAGCATTTAAATATGAAAAGCCGCCCACAACATAGCTTTTAATTTTTTTAATACTGTCATCATCACGGCCTCTCGATCCGTAGACTCGGGTTCAAATCCCGATGGGAGCACTCCTCTTCTCTTAAAAAGATACAAGTATTCAGTGAGACGAATCTTTAAAATGCACCGAGATTAAAACCTTTTCTTCGTGCTTTTTTCACAAGGGTTTCATTAACCGTGAGTGTGAGATTCTATTTTTGCATACTAATGGATAACCATTGGAGGACACTAATGCTTTTTGACAATGGAGATAATAATTAAGAATTTTTATTATAAGTATTAGATTGAATTAATTTGACATTTTATCCCAATAATTATAAATATACTCAACAACAATTAGTTTATGACAATATATAACACACTTATAGGTAATTGAAAATGATATATTCATGTAAAAAATGTTTAACAACATTTGAAAAAGAAATTAATAAATGTCCAACTTGTGGAGGAGAAGTAAAACAAATATTAAATAAGGAATATAAAAAGGAAAAAAGAATTGATTATGAATGTCCTCATTGCAATCATAGTTATCCTATTGATTTTAGCATATGCCCAAGTTGTGGAAAAAGATCAGAGAGATGCTCTAATTGTGGCTATATGCTCACTACTAAATTAGGTATATGTCCAGGTTGTGGAAAAAAAATAAAAAATTAACGGTTAGAAAGACAATCTTTAATTTTACTCAAAGGTTATTAAAAAGTTTTTCGTTTATTCCAAGATGAAAGTATTATTTCTCTAATTTCTTCACTATCTTTTGCATTTACCCATTCATCTTTAAAATCAGTTTCATCAGCAATTTGAACAAACCACATAAGAGAATGATGATAAAAATTCTGCAAATCAGGAGACGAAACTATTACAACAAATGCATTAATTGGATCAACATCATCGGAAATGATAAGACCTTTCTTACTTCTAATTAATAATATCTCAAATTTATCACGCCCTTTGATAATATGTGATAAAATTGCGACACCTGGATGAACAATTATATTAGAATCTCTCTCTTTCCTTCTGAGAATTTTATATAATTTTTCTTCATCTATATTCAATTTTTCAGATAATTTATGGGCTAATAAATGCGCTAATTCCTCAGGGTGAAGGATTTTGTCGATATCAATAATTTCGCATTTTTTAATTATTTGTTCAAAACGCTTCTCAGTTATATCATCTCTTTCAATAAGTATCTCACGAAATTCTTCATCTGTCATAACAGTAGTTGATTTCTTTCCTGTCACCCTCTCAAAAACATGCAATAAAGAATATTCCCTCCATATTTTATCACGAGCATAAAACCAATACCATAAGAAACCGAAAAGGATGAAAAACCCAACGAGAAGCATTGGAATAAGACCCATTTCAAAAATAAGAAAAACAAGCCCGAAGATTCCTGCAAGCTGAACCCAGGGATAAAAAGGTGATTTAAATTTAGGGCGATAATGTCTTATCTTACTTTCTCGCATGATAATAAGTGAAAATATTACAAATAAAAACAACAAGATTTTAAGGAGAGAAGCTGTCTTTACAAGACTTTCGAGGTCTAAAAACAAAATCACGCAAATCATAAAACCCGATGTAAACAATATAGAAAACTTTGGAGTTCCTCGCTTTGATATCTTTGTAAAAGAATGTGGGATGAGTTGGTCTTTGCCCATAGCCATTGGGTCACGAGATGCTGCAAGAAGTCCAGCATTTGCTGTAGAAATAAATGCTAAAATCGCAGCTATAGCCATAATCGCACCACCAATTCCCCAAAGAATGGGAATATTATCTGCTCCAAGAGAAATTGGTGTGAGGGATGTCGTTAATTGAGAAGGGTTTGTTAATCCTATTGTCACAAAAATAACGAGTATGTAGAGAAGTGAGATAATCCCCCAAGAAAGAAACATACCAAGAGGAATATTGCGTCCAGGTTTCTTGCATTCTTCTGCAACACTACAAACTTTTGTCAAACCGCCAAAGGATATGAAAATAAGACCCGCAGTTGAAAATATAGAACCATATCCATATGGTGCAAAATTACTGAAATGAGACGGCTGAATAAAGAAAAATCCTGCAATGATGTAAAAAACAAGAAGAGATAGAAGCCCGACAACCAATGCTATCTGTGTTTTTCCTGTGTGTTTTACTCCACGGATATTTATGACGGTGAATATTATGCAGAAGAAAACAGCAACCAGCTTCATCTGCATCACAGTAAAACCAGGGTTGAGTAAAATAGCGAATACGCCGATACCTACTAAGGCAAATGCACTCTTAAATGCTAGAGAGAACCATGCAGCAAATCCACCAATAGTTCCCATCATTGGTCCCATACTTCGGTCTATAAAAAAATAGGTTCCTCCTGCTTTGGGCATTGCTGTAGAAAGCTCAGCTTTTGATAACATTGCAGGTAATACTAAAAAACTTGCAATGCCGTATGATATTAGAATAGCAGGTCCTGCTTTGGCAAACGCTAACCCTGGTAATATAAACAATCCAGAGCTAATCATAGCACCAGATGCTATACAAAAAATGCCAAGAAGTCCAAGTTCCCTCTTTAAACCATTGGTCTTCCCACCTTCATCCATTTAATCAATGTATGGCATACTAACATATATTTGTTATCCTAAGAGTTCTTGGTAATATCCAGTAAAAGTTAAAAATAAAAATTATTGGTCACATTTTTGGTATAATTCTGAAAAAAGTGGCTTACAGTAATAGATGTTGATTTTTTACCGGTAAATACCTGATTTAGTTAGGTTTTAACCTTTTTTTTCTTATTATACCTATTTTGATAAAAGCCAAAACAACACAACATGACGAAGTAACAGATTACAAGCATTCTTCCAGTGATTTGCGATACAAGAAATCCATACCAGTTCAAGGCTATGCTTGCTATTTGAAGGAGTATCAGGTATACTATTAAACCAATAGGCCAACGGTCGGGATGATGTTGAGGTTTTTTCTTAGTAATTAAACGATACCAGAGATCATAAACCAGATAGATAATTATTGGAAGCCCCGTGATTAAGCGTCCTATATCTCCTCCGCTTAGAAGGTTCAATATCCATAAAACAATGAATGGGAATAAAAGTAAACTAAAGATAGGGGCAAGCATCAATTCCTGTTTATCACGTTCATAAACACGCAACAAAAAAACTAAACACAAGAAAACATAATATATAATTGCAGAAACAACAACAAGATTGTCTATTAAAGCCTGTTCCATTATATGATGCTCCTGAATTAATTATGAATAACACCTTCATATAATAAAGATTGTGTAATATCTACACTAAAGTTAATAGGAGAGAACCAGTATTTTTTGCTAGTAAAAGTGTATTTAAATCTCGTATTGTCTGATAGATATAAGTATGATTTTATGTCGATTTATCTAATTTTTCACAAATATCTTTGCATTGCAAAGTATTATATAGTACAAATGACATACATGTACTGTAGTGATAAAAATGACTGAAAAAATAGATTTAAAAAAAGTTGAGAAACAAACGTATCGGTTTACCTTTACTGACGGTCTTTATGATATGGCATATGGCTCTCTACTGTTCTTTATTGCTATTGCTCCAATTCTAAGAGAGATACTTTATCCTAGTTACATACTGTTTATGATTTTACCTCCCTCTCTAATACTCCTTCTTGGAGGAAGATTTATTACAGTCCCACGAATTGGAATTGTAAAATTTAACCAAAACAGAACAAAATCAAGAAATAAAATAGGGCTCTTAATTGCAATACTTTTTCCAATAACTGTAGTAATGGTGGTTCTAACATATTTAGGTCTTTATAATATTAAAGTAGGAGGGTATATCGTACCGGTAGGTGCTGGAGTATTTGTTATTATTTTACTTAGTCTTATTGCATACATTATTGATTACCCACATTTTTATCTTTATGCAGTATCAATTGGTCTTGGGATTCCTTTAGCAGCAGTATTAAAACCCATCTTTGGAGAACCATTGCATTACCTAATTAGTTTTGGAATATCAGGGACTCTCATTCTTATCTATGGTATTATCACACTTATCAAATTCATAAAAAAGTATCCAATACCTAAAGAGGGAGTTAAAAATGACTAAGAAAATTAACCTGAAAGAAATGGAGAAAGAGACTTTTCGAGATTCGAATCAGGATGGCTTCATGGAAATTGTATTCGGTGTTATTTTTTTCTCAATCGCAGGTTATATTCACACAAAAAATTTACCAATATTACTCGTACTACTACCAATTTTTGGACCTATCTGGATGCAGTTTATAAGAAACAACTTTACCTATCCTAGAATTGGCTATGCAAGACCAAGTAAGAAAATGGCAAGACAGATTATATGGGTACTTTTTATTTACATGTTTATAGTTTTATTTATGGTATTTGTCTTTCCATTAATAAGTAATAACTGGAATCTCACCCTTTGGCATAACTGGCCACCAGTTTTTTATGGAATAATGACAACTGGTGCATTTTTATACCTAGGTTATAAAGTTGGAATAATGCGATATTATATATTTTCCACACTGTCAGTAATAGGATTTTTAGCTGTATATTTTATAGAATTTGAAACATTAGAAAGAGGTCTTGAAATGTACTTTCTTGGAATGAGCGGAGTTATGGTTATCGCAGGTTTTGCATTGTTTTTTATATTTTTACGAAGGCATAAGTTATCAAAAGAGGAGATAACAGATGATAAATAAGAAAAACAAAACGTCCAGCGACATCCAACGTCTCAGAAGTGTTGATAAGTTAATTCATGAGCCAGCTCGATTAAACATTATGACCCGTCTTTATGTTGTTGAAAGTGCTGACTTCCTTTTCATGATGCGGCAAACCGGATTAACATTTGGGAATCTATCTGCTCATATGAGTAAGCTTGAAGAAGCAGGATATATTGATATTATTAAAGAATTTGTTGGGAAAAAACCTCATACAATGTTAAAATTAACTGAAAATGGAAGAAGAGCTTTTAACGAGTATAGAAAAAAAATGAAGCAGTTCTTTGATGTACTTTAAGAGGTTATAAGATGAAAGAAAAACAAATATTTGGTGTATTATTTGCAATAGGGATATTGGTTGCTTTAACGGGTGCTACTTTAATGTGGTTTGACTTAGCTTCTGTACCCTTGAGAATTTCCATAGTTATTCTCGGGACGAGTTTAATTGCTTTATCTAATCCTATTGCAAAATCAAAAAATATCTGACAGGAGAAAATCGGTATTTTTTACCGGTAAAAGCGAGTTCGAATCTCGTTTTTAATGAGGGTAATTTTTACCGGTATTTCTTATAACTGTGTCCCTTCCCCTTCTCTTTGTATCAATCAAATACTAACCAATATATTAATATATAATTTATCAATCACCTGCTTGGGTTTTTATATATGGTTCAAAAAGGATTTAATGCATACAAGATGGCTCAGGAACAATTTGAAAAGGTTGCCGAACAGTTGGAACTAGATCAAACAACACGAAATTTTCTAAGGGTTCCGATGCGAGAATATCATTTCCTCATTCCAGTTAGGATGGATGATGGAAACGTAAAGATATTCAAGGGTTTTAGAATTCAACATAATGATGCAAAAGGGCCTTGCAAAGGTGGAATTCGATTTCACCCTCAGGAGACAGCTGATACTGTACGTGCTCTTGCTATGTGGATGACATGGAAATGTGCAGTAGTTGATATTCCTCTAGGTGGTGGAAAAGGCGGAGTAGTATGTGATCCACATGATCTTTCAGATAGAGAGCAGGAAAATTTATGTAGAGGCTGGGTTAGACAAATTGCGAGGGACATTGGACCTATGCGTGATGTTCCTGCTCCTGATGTTATGACAAATAGTCAGCATATGCTTTGGATGATGGATGAATATCAGACAATTTTTGGGGGCCAATACCCGGGGGTAATCACTGGGAAACCTGTTGAACTTGGTGGATCTTTGGGGCGTCCAGAAGCAACTGGATATGGATTAGTATATATGCTTAGAGAAGTGTTGAAAGAATTAGATAATGATATTTCCAAGGCGACTGCTTCTATTGAAGGATTTGGAAACGTTGCTCGTTATGCTGCGAAGTTGTTTATAGAATATGGTGGAACAGTTGTTTCCGTTTCATGTTGGGATCAAAAAGATAGCTGTGCATATTGTTATTATAAGTTAAATGGAATCAATTTTGAAGAACTTGTAAAGATTACAGATCGCTTTGGAACTATTGATAAGAAAAAAGCCGAAAATCTTGGTTATGAATGTCATCCCGGAAAGGATTGGCTTAAACATGAAGTAGATATTCTTATGCCTAATGCTTTGGAAAATTCAATTACGAAGGACAACGTAAACGATATTAATTCTAGTGTTAAATTAATTATATGTGGAGCTAATGGTCCTATAACTCCTGAGGCAGATGATGTACTTGAAGAGAGAGATGTTGTCGTGATACCTGATTTTTTAGCTAATGCTGGTGGTGTTGTCTGTAGTTATTTTGAACAGGTTCAAAGCAATCAAAACTATTATTGGAATAAAGAAGAAGTCCTTGGTAAACTTGATGACAAGATGACAGATGCTTTTCATAAAGTCTGGGAGCTTGCAAAAAGAAAAAAAGTTCGATTAAGAGATGCTGCGTATATGATAGCGATTTCAAGAGTTGTTGAGGCCTGTAAACTAAGAGGGTGGGTATAAAATTAGATCGCGATTATGAACCTTAATGATAAAGAAAAAAAAATTAAATCAGCTATTGAAGAAATTACAGGTATCAAGTTAAACCATCAGGAAATTTTCAAGCATAAAAATAAAAAGTGTAGTGAATCTAAAATTATAATAAAAGACATTAAAGGTAAAGAATTAGCAAAAGTGCAAAACCTGGAAGATTTTGAACATGTCTTGTTATCCCTTGATAAAAATTTTATTTATAGATATGCTAAAAGAAATGAGTTTTCTAAATGTTTAAGATCCATAGGAGAAGTTGAACTCGCTGATAAATACTTATCAATTGAACAAGAATTTGATGAAGGTGAAAAACTAAGGAAAAAAATGATAGATATTATAGAAGAATTTAGGTATTCTATAAACAAAGGTAATATGACAAGTTACCAAAGAACAGATGATGAACATCAAATAAACTTAAGTCATATAGGAAGCGGCTCTTTTGGTGGTAAAGCAAGAGGTGTAGCATTTTTAGATAAAATTTTATCTAAATATTTAACTAATGATATGTTCCCTGGTTTAAGAATTACCATTCCAAGGAGTATAGTTTTATCAACTGATGTTTTTGATTCTTTTATTGAACATAATAACCTATCAAAACTAGATTTTTCCAATCTATCAGATGAAAGAATTGCTTCGAAATTTATGGTCTCTAGTTTACCTGCAACAATTATTGGTGATCTTCGTTCGTTTATCAGAAATACTAGGCAACCGTTAATCGTGAGATCCTCAAGCCTCCTTGAAGATTCACTCTTACAACCCTTTGCTGGCATTTATACTTCCATGTTGCTCCCTAACGAATCATGGGAAACAGAGCTTAGATTTAAAGAGGTCTGTAATGCTATAAAATATGTATATGCTTCAACTTATTTTGAAAAAGCACGAACTTATATTAAATCTACACCAAAGGACGTTAGTGATGAAAAAATGGCAGTGCTAATTCAAGAGGTAGTTGGTAACAAACATGATAATTATTTTTATCCAACCATTTCAGGGGTAGCAAAATCTTATAATTATTACCCTTCAGGTCCATGTAAACCCGAAGATGGAATAGCATATCTGGCCCTTGGTTTAGGTAAGGCTATAGTAGATGGAGGTAGTAGTTACTGTTTCTGCCCTAAAAAACCTAATGTACCACTATTTGGTACCCCTAAGGATTTCATGAGATATTCACAAAAATGGTACTATGCTTTGAATCTGAAATCTGTCTACACTATTTTTACCAAAAATGAAGAAACCGCTTTAGAAAAACTCGAAGTTGATATTGCGAAAAACCATGGTGTTTTTGATAAAGTTGCATCTACATATAATAACAGAGACGATAGACTTTACCCTGGTATATTCGACGAAGGCGCTATAGTTATAGATTTTGCTCCTATTGTAAATTATGATGCTATACCTCTCGCAAAGGCATTAAAACTACTGCTACGTGTTGGCGAGTTGGCTCTTGGTTATCCTGTGGAAATAGAATTTGCTGTTAACTTTAGTAGGGATGAATCAGAGCCTGCGGAGCTAATAATATTACAGATACGAAGTATGATTCCGCCTGATAAATACCAGGATGTAAACATTGAAAATATCGATATAGATAATGTCATTTGTTACAGTGAAAACGCTTTAGGTAATGGTACAATAAACGTTATTAAAGATATTGTTTATATCAAATCAGAATCTTTTAATATGGCAAATTCAAATAGAGTAGTTAGTCAAATAAGGAAAATGAACGCTAAGTTAATGGATGCAGGTAAAAAGTATATACTTATTGGACCTGGGCGATGGGGGTCAGCAGATTCCTGGCTTGGAATACCTATTATTTGGAGTGATATAGCTGGGGTAAAAGTAATTGTAGAGACTCCGTATGAAGAAAGACCAATAGATCCCTCCCAAGGTTCTCATTTTTTCCACGATATGATGTCCTCACAAGTAGGTTATTTAATCACTAAAAAAGATAAAGGTAATGTTGATTGGAACTGGCTTGAGTCTCTTACAGTAATTGAAGAAACAGAGGATGTAAAACATGTAGAAACATCTTCTGAAATAGAAGTGAGTATTGATGGAAAACGTGGGAAAGCAATCATAAAGGAAAAACTAATGACTAATAGCAACTTAAAACAAAAAAATAGATAGAAGATGGAAAATGAATAAAAAAATTAATGACAAAAAGATTTCAAACTCTTCATTTTGTTATCAAACGGATAAACTTAAAGAAAGGGTAAAAGAACTAGACTGTCTTTATGGATTAACCAATATTGTCAAAAATAGAAATCTTTCAATAGATGAGGCATTAAAGAAAATAATAGATTTAGTTCCACCAGCATGGCAGTATCCTGATATTACCTGTACTAGAATAATAATAGATAATAAAAAATATAAAACTGATAATTTTAAAGAAACTAAATGGAGTCAAGTAAGTAATATTATTTTAGATGATAAAAAAATAGGGGTTTTAGAGGTTTATTACTTAGAAGAAAAACCTCAGTTGGATGAAGGACCATTTCTAATTGAAGAAAGAAGATTAATTAATGCTATTTCTGATCTTTTAGGAAAATTTGTTGGGGAAAGTAAAATCAAAGAAGCACTTGCAGAGTCTAAAATTGCAGAAAAAAAACAGGATTGGGAAGTTATAATTGATTTACTAATAAAAACAGACCCAAGAACGCTGCTCAGGATGACGAGAAAAATGACATATTATCTTTATAGATATGAAAACGAAAAAATAACATCCTTATTAAGTACGATTTGCCCTGTTGATAAAGGATTATTATCAAGTCAATGGTGTGGTATAAACATGCCTAACCCTCGACAGGATCTTGATTCTTTGAAAAATATTCAAAAACAAGTCTTTGAAATAGCAAAAGTAACTATTTCCCCTAATGAAATCTCAAATTTATTTCAAAACTGGATGAAACAGGATAAAGCTCGTTCCCTACTATTGTCCGCTCAAAAAGAAGGTATTTCTCTATTAGAGATAACCAATGAATTAAACAGATTTTATAACCAGGATGCAGAAGAAACAACTTTGGCCCCAGAAGACAAGATCAGCATTAAAACATCTCTGATAAGACGTTTCTTTACCAACAGGCCGGAGTATGTTAATATTGCGAAAACATTTATTGAACCAGAAGACTTTGTTTCATTATTGCAACATACTGTAGGACCAACCCATGGATCAGGTAAACTAGGCGGAAAAACATCAGGTGTTTTTTTAGCAGAAAAAATCATAAAAGAAAAAATGGAAAAAAATGAAACACTTAAAGACATATCTTTTCCTAGGAGCTGGTATATCACTTCAGATACTATATTTAACTTCATACATTACAATGATTTAGATGAAACATTTCAAACTAAATACTTGCATCCTGATCAAATACGTCAAGAACAACCGTTCTTAGAACAAATCTTTAAAAATGGCGCATTTCCTAACGAAATAGTTGAAGGATTTCGACGAATAATTCGAGATTTAGAAGGAAAACCCATAATTGTACGATCATCAAGCCTACTTGAAGATAGTTATGGTGCCGCTTTCTCTGGTAAATATAAAAGTCTCTTTGTTTCAAATACTGGTAGCGAGGAAGAAAGACTATATTCTTTGATGGATGCAATAGCTGAGGTGTATGCATCAACATTTGGTCCAGATCCTATAGAATATAGGCGTGAGCGCGGATTACTTGATTTTAGCGAAGAAATGGGTATACTCATACAAGAGGTTGTAGGTATTACTGTAGGACATTATTACATGCCAGTTTTTGGAGGTGTAGCATTTAGTAAGAATGAATTCCAATGGTCTCCACGTATACAGCGAGAGGATGGAATGATACGTTTAGTTCCAGGTTTAGGTACAAGAGCAGTTGATAGAATAGGTAATGATTACCCGATTCTTGTTTCACCCAGAAAACCTAAACTGCAAGTTAACGCTCTGGTTAGTGAAAGGATTCAGTACTCACCAAGATATATGGATGTCATAAATCTAAAATCAGGAGCTATTGAAACAGTTGATGCTATTAATTTATTAAAAGAACATGCGGATGAGTTCCCTAACCTAAATCAAATAATATCAATTCATAAAGATGGACGACTTGTTAATCCTCCAAGTATATTATTAAACCCTAAAGAATCAGATATCGTAATTACTTTTTCAAATCTTTTTGAAAAAAGTGATTTTTTAGAAAAAATGAAACATATTTTGTTTTTACTTGAAGAAAAAATTGGTTCCCCTGTTGATGTTGAGTTTGCATCAGATGGAGAAAAACTCTATGTGCTTCAATGTCGTCCTCAAAGCCAGTCAATAGGAATGGAAAGAAAACCAATTCCTAAAAATGTTTCACAGGATAAGAAATTATTCTATACTAATAAATATGTGACCACCGGTCAGGTAGAAAACATCGAGTATATCGTATATGTTGTCCCAGAGAAATATGGCAACTTGGAAACAAGGGAAGAGATGCAAAAAATTGCATCAATAGTAAATGAATTAAACAACAAACTTCCAAAAAGGAAATTTATACTTATGGGACCAGGTAGATGGGGTAGCAGAGGAGATATAAAACTTGGAGTACCAGTCAAATATGGCGATATTAATAACACCTCACTTCTTGTAGAAATTGCTAAAGAAAAAGGAGAGTATACACCTGAGCTTTCTTTTGGAACTCATTTCTTCCAAGATCTAGTTGAAGCTGAAATAAAATATTTACCGCTGTATACTAATCAGTCAAACGATACATTTAATGAAGATTTGTTACTTTATCAAGAAAACCAACTTTCTCGTATTCTTAATAATTATCAAAAATATGAAAACGTAGTCCGAGTTATAAAAACATCAGATATTTTTTCAGGAGATTCACTTTCGGTAATAATGGATGGTGAAGCAGGTGAAGCATTAGCTTATTTAAAATCACCAGATCACTGGAGTTGGCGTATGCAAAAAGTTGAAGAAATCGCTGAAAAACTTGACTCAGAATTATACGGTGTTGAATCATTATATCTTATTGGAAGTACAATAGAAGGGACAGCCGGCCCAGCAAGCGACATTGATTTATTAGTTCATTTCAAAGGAACCGAAGAGCAAAAAGAAAAACTTATGGCCTGGTTTGATAAATTTGGTAAGAAACTAGATGAAGAAAACAAAGAAAGAACAGGTTTTAAAACAGGCGGCCTTTTAGATGTTCACATAATCACAGATGAAGACATTAAGAAAAAAGACTCATGGGCAACACATATGACATCTCCTTATATGAGTGTGAAAAAAATACCTTTAAAAAAAGAAAATAATTATTAAACTTAAATAAGAACTCTAGTTGCATTTTCTAAATCATCAGTTCGAAATCTTACTAAAGCAAGTTCTGATCCATCATGAGCTGCATTAAATGAATATGTTTTACCAATTTTTTCTTTCCAATAACCTGTTATTCTTGTTGATTCGTGAACATGTCCATGTAGTGTAAGTAAGGGCTGTTTTTTCTTTATAAAACGTTGAATAGCAATACTACCAATATGGACATCAAATGGAGCATGATCAACCATTTTATCATCTAAATCAGCTCTATCTAAATTTGAATTATATGGGGGCGAATGAAAAAGAAAAATTGTTTTTTCCACTGGGGCCTTTTTTGCGAGTTCTTTCAAATCCTCATTTATTGTTGAATAACGCATTTTATCTTCAGAAACATCTATTGTTCTAATGCCCTTTTCAGGGGAAGTAGCGCCTACGTCTACATATTGTGAAACATCATATTTTTCCCAATCTTTAAGCCGAAATGGAGTTGGAGGAACATATGAGTAACCTGTAACAAAAAGATTATCAAATGAGATAGTATGATTGTGAATATATTCAATTAAATTATATTTTTCTGCATTTATTAATAAACTCTCATATATACGTGGATCATCGTTACCAAGGATTGTAAAAAACCTAGTTTCAATACCTGATCGTTTCAATTTTAAAATCTTTGACAGATAAACCTCTTGTAAGAATTTATCGATGTCTTTATTAATTCCAAATCCACATGGAAGAAGATCGCCTCCTAAGAATACACCATCGGGTTTCTCTTTTTCAATGGTTCTAAATAACTTGTTATAACGTCCTATCTTACCGTGAAGGTCGGATACAAACATACATTGCAAACCTGTTCACCTATCTATTTGGAGAACATACATAATTTATCATAGTATTTATTAATTTTTAATAATTCAATCTTCATTGTTTTTATTGAAAAGTAAATAATATCTTTGTGTACTTTTGAAAAAAGTTATAATTGAATGTACTATGAATAAAATAGCCTCAAACAACGAAAGAAATCTCACCAAGAGCATAAACGGGATGGAGTTTATATGTTAAATATGTAGAAAAAAACGTTGTCACTTAAATAAAACTCCATATTCTTTCTTATGATATATTGTAATTTGAAGGAGTTTTTACCCATAACTTTTATGTTTAACCATTAAATATTATAACCATTAAAACATTCTCATATTGGGAGATTGAATGGTTGTAAATATTAATCGATTATTTTCAAAACGAGCGACACGACTTAGAGCTTCTGAAATACGTGAACTTTTAAAAATAACTCAGATTCCTGGAATGATATCCTTTGCAGGAGGACTAC
>Ga0272441_10011091_pt1 | contig 13459 bp, 11 predicted proteins | sample SSMProp6N_FD_193582 | JGI IMG/M metagenome (GOLD analysis project Ga0272441, IMG submission 193582) | Marine sediment archaeal communities from Little Sippewissett salt marsh, Falmouth, MA, United States - SSM-Prop-6N | ecosystem: Environmental > Aquatic > Marine > Wetlands > Sediment ... | reverse complement strand
GACACGCTGCCCACCACGGCCAGGAGCATCCAGAAAACGAACACGTAGGCGGGCCACGACCAGAACCACGCGCTGGGCTTCGCCGGCCAGGCCCTGTGAGGCGGCGCGCAGCGAGGCGGCCTCAGCGGGCGCCTCGTTGGGCGGGATGGCGGCGATGGCGTTCAGGGCCTCGGCCACGCGCTCGGCGTCGATCGGGCCGGACGACAGCCACGACACGTCGACGGCGCCGGCCGAAAGAGCGGGGCTGGCGAGCACGGACAACAGGACGGCAGCGCACCCAAGCTTCAGACCAGTTCCCGAGAAGCGCATGTGTGGCCCCCAAATGTTTCGGCGTCCTCTCTGCACCGGTTCATAAGGCGGACGGTCCGCCCGGTTCTTTCACTCGCTGCTCAGGTTCTACAACGGCCGACCGGCGTCACGGTGGCGGCCCGATTCCGCGGCTCAGTCGCGCGGGGCGGGCACCCCGGTAGCCGTGTGAACGGCCTTTCGGTGCGTCCATCGCCATACGCTGCGGTTCCAGTTTCGGGAGGCGACCGTCATCGCCGTGTCGGTAATCCGCACCACGGCGAAGCTGTGGGCGCTGTGCCGCGGCGAGCCGACGTTGTACACGTCGTAGCCTTCCCACGTGTAGCGGCCCGACCCGTGGTAGTGGCCGTGGAAGATGGCGATGACGTTGTACCCCTCGATGGCGTCTCGGAACGCGCTCTTCTCGTTGTCCTTCCACCAGTCAGAGTACGGACCGAGGAGCGGATAGTGAAAGAAGAGGACCACGGGCCGCTCGGTGCCGACGCGGGCCAGGTCGCGCTTGAGCCAGCGAAGGTTTCCCGCGTCGGGGTAGCAGTCGAGCGACACCAGGTGAACGTCGTCCCAGTCCCAACTGTAGGTCAGGCTGCCGTGGCGGCGCTTGACGCCGTCGAGCACGGGGCGGAACAGGAAGGCGTGGCGGTCGTGATTGCCCGTACACTCGTAGACCGGGAACTTGAGCCGGGCGTCCTTGCCCGTGAGGCCGTAGTGTTCGACGAATTCGCGCCACTGGGGCTTGCTGCCGCCGTCGGTCAGGTCGCCCGCAATCAGGACGCCGCGCGGCTCCTGGACCGTGCCGCCCCCGAACTGGCGGGGCAGGGGCGTCCCGGGCAGGGCGTTCATCTCGTCGATCTGGCGCACGTTGAGCTCCGCGATGCCCTCGACGCCGAAGTGGGTGTCCGCGGCCACGAAGAACGTGACGTCGGTCCCGCCCTGGGGCCGGCGGGCTGTGAGGGCCGTGGCGGCGCCGGACCCGGCGGAGTCGCCGGCCCAGTTGCAGCCCTTGAAGTTGAGCATCAGCAGGACCGCGGCGGCGCAGAGAATCCGCAGCCAGGCGCGCCGCGTGGCCCGCGCGCCGCCGATTGCTCTGGACCCGTTGTCACGCGATGCCGTCATCGGGACACTCTCTCCTCGGCCAGCACCCTGCATCTCGCCCCATCACCTATTCCGGCGGGGTTTCGCCGGTGAAGGCCACGCCTCCGGTTCCTCAGGCCAGTGCCCGGCGGGCCATGCCGCGCACCGGGTCCCCCGTCGCGTCAATGTGCTCCATGAGGACCTGCCGGAATCCCTTCAGCGTCTTGCGGTCGACCGTGTCGATGACGTTGGTCATCTCGTGCGGGTCGGCCTCCAGATCGTAGAACTCGTCGCGGTCGGTCGGGTTGTAGACGTACTTGGCCGTGTGCGTGCGGACCATCCGCTGCCAGAACGGAATCTGGTGGCCGTAGTGCTCGCAGATGAGGTAGTCTCCGCGGACGCCCTGCCGCTCGCCGTGCACGACGGGCATGAGCGAGAAGCCGTCGAGCCCGTCGCGGACCGTCGCGCCGGCAGCGTCGCAGAACGTCGGGGCGAGGTCCAGCAGGCTGACGAAGCTGTCGTTGGTGCCCGGCGCGAGCGACGGGTGGCTGAAGATCATCGGGATGCGCCAGAGGCAGTCGTACATGCCGAAACCCTTGTCCCACATGCGATAGCTTGCGACTGCCGAGCCGTGGTCGGCGGCGTAGACGATGAGCGTGCGGTCCAGTTCGCCGCAATCGCGCAGGGTGTCGACGATGCGGCCGACCTGCTCGTCGATGAGCGTGATGTAGCCGTAGTGCTTCGCGATCAGGTCGCTCACGGTCTCGTCGGTGAACCAGTCAGTGCAAAACCCTTGGGCCTGCCGGCGAAGCATGGCGGGCTTGTCGTCGAGCGGGGCGTGGAAGTTGGGCCACGGCGTGATGTCGGCCGCGTCGTACATGTGGAGGTGGGGGTCCGTGATGCGGTACGGCGCGTGCGGGCCCCAGAAGTTGCACGAGGTGAAGAACGGCCGGCCCGCGCTGGCCGCGCTGCGAATGTGGCCGATCGTCTGGCCCGTCAGGTACGCGGGGATCGACGCCTCGGTCGGGCCCTCCTGGAGCGCGTAGTAGAGTACGCTGCCGCCGGGGTCCATCTTCTCCTGGCTCAGGTTGAAGCCGCTGAGGCCGAGGCCGCGCAGCCAGGCGAGGTAGTGCTCGTGCGTCGCGGGGTATCCGTATCCGGGATAGTACGGCCCCTCGTAGCCGTAGTCGGCGGGGCGGTTGTGATCGCCGATGTGCCACTTGCCGAAGTGGCCCAGTGCGTAGCCGGCGTCGGCGAGGTCCTGCGGGAACAACCGCATCTCGGGCGGCAGGTTCCACTCGCCGCCGCGGAACTTCCAGAACTCCCAGTTGAAAATCAGCCCGTGGTTCCGCGGCGCGAGGCCCGTCTGGAGGCAAGCCCGCGCGGGTGTGCAGATGGCGATGGGCGTGAATGCGTGGGTGAACCGCACGCCGCGCGCCGCCAGGCGATCGATGTGCGGCGTCTGCACCACCGGGTTGCCGTAGCAGCCGATGCAGTCCTGCCGGTGCTGGTCGGCCAGGATGAGGACGATGTTCCTGATGGGGCTGGCGACGGCTTGGTTCTCGGGCATGGTCGGCTCCCGCGTACTCTTGCTGCGCCCCTGATTGCCGAGGTGGCATGGCGATACGCCGAAGGCGGATCGCCATGATCTTGCTTCTCTCGGAGCATCATGGCGACCCCCGCGGTGTCGCCATGCCACCCATCTTCCAGCGCCATTCGGCGGCGCAAGCGTCGGATGCACTTCATGGTGGCGGCGGGCGCCACGGCTCTGTGACGCAACGCAACGGCCCAATGATAGTCGCGCCCGGCTACGCTGTCCACGGCCTGTACGCCTGGGCGGTGTCGTACATGGTGAGGATGTTCTCCAGCGGGGCGTCCACCTGGATGTAGGTGTGGCCCGGGCCGAGGATGTATCCGCCGCCCTCGCCGAGAATGTCGATGAGGCGCCGCACCTCGTCGGCCACGCCGTCGCGCGGGCCGGGCAGCATCTGCTGGAGGTCCATGCCGCCGTAGAAGCAGAGATCCTTGCCGAAGTCGCGCTTGAGGCCCGCCGGATCCATCCCCGCGGCGCGGATCTGAACGGGTTCGAGCATGTCGACGCCGGCGTCGATGATCATCGGCAGCAGCGGCCGCACCGCCCCGCAGCAGTGGAGCAGGAACTTCTTCCCGCGCGCGTGCACCTTGTCGGCCGTCGTCCGCAGGTAGGGCACGACGAACCGCTTGAACGCGTCGGGGCTGAACATCGGGGCGTCCTGGCTGCAATAGTCGTCGGCCATGTAGACGATGTCGATGCCGTCGCCGGCCGTCTCGAGAAGGCGGTCGAGGAAGAAGTGCGTCCGCTCCGTGATCGTCTCGAACAGGCACTCGACGTACCTGGGCCGCAGCGCGAGGTCCAGCAGCAGGTCCTCCATCCCGCGGATGTACGTCGCGCGGAACCACGCGCCCCAATCGTAGCAGCCGATGACGGCCCGCTCCTTGTGGGCCTCGATCTCGCCGGGAACGGCGGAGAAGTCCATGGCGTCGTCGCCGGGCCACGGGTGGTTCCTGATGTCGGCGATCTCGTGCTTGCCGGCCAGCGGGCTGTAGGCCAGCTCGGTGTACGTGCCGCCGTCGTAGGCCACTTGGCGGCCGCGCGTGCCCCAGATGCACATCTGGTCGGTCCGGGGATTCCGCTTCGGGCCGACGAACCACGTGTCGACGTGCAGGCGGTCAAAGAGGGCCTCCTTGCTCGTGGTGCCCAGGCGCCGGTAGAGGGCGTCGTAGACCTCCGGCTGAGCGTCGAACGTGATGGGCGTCCGGTCCGACAGCCTGTGATCGACCGCCGCCATGACGCGCTGCTTGCTTGTGATCACGTGATGGATCCTTTCCGCTGGAACCGTGGCGGGCAAATGTACCAAGGCCAGTGCGCGCATGAAACGCAAAAACGCGGCGGGGCGCGGGGCTGCCGGGGCAACTTTTGTTTGACGTTCCTGCGCGCGGCGGCGACAATGGTCCCCGAGACGGCCCGGTCCGGGTGCGGGGCCGCCAGGGGGGCGACGGCGGCAGGCGAGGCCGGGGGGGGACACGCCGGTCTTTGTAGGGAAGTCCCGGGCGTCCCCGTGCGTCATCATCACGAATGCCCGGGAGGGCGGTGCGCGGCTCGTCGCGGCCCCGTCCGCCGGGAGAGCGGGCGGACCGGGGCGCTTCGGCCCCAGGGCGGGATCACTTGGCCATGGCCACGGAGAAACCATCGACATCCGAGAAGCACGACCTGGGCGACCGCGCCACGTGGCCCGACGTCGTCCGGGAGCACTACGACCGCGTGTTCCGGACGGCGCTGGCACAGACGCGCCGAGTGTCGCTGGCCGAGGACATTGCCCAGGAGGTCTTCATCAGGGCCTTTGAGCGATACGACCGCTTCGACGGCCAGGGGGCGCTCGGGGCCTGGCTCTACCGCATCACCGTGAACCTGAGCCGCGACGTCCTGCGGCGCGAGAACATCCGAAGCCACAGCACGTTGACGGAAGCCCGGGAGTTGCCGCGCTCGGAGCCGGAGCCGCCCGAGGTCGTGCATCGCAGGCACCTCGCGCGGGTGCTCCGGGAGGCGCTCGACAAGGTCTCGGAGCCGATGCGCCGGGCGTTCGAGCACACGGTGCTGCTGGGCTACACCTACAAGGAGGCGGCCCGGATCGAGGGCGTGTCCGAGGGAACGATCGCGTCGCGCGTCGCGCGGACGCGGAACACGTTGGCCAAACAGTGCAGCGAACTGGATGCATAGCGATTGGGTTGGGTGACAGGAACGGGACGATGGCGGAACCAGAGGAGTTTGCGGAGTTGAATCGCCTCCTGAGCGGCGACCTCTCCACCGAGGAGTCGCTGAACCTGATGAGGCGCATGCTCCGGGACGCGGACCTGCGGGAAGCCTACGAGCGGCTCCTGGCGGTGGACGGGCTGGCCCGCGAGGCGGCCTTCTCGGCCGAGGCGGTCGAGGGCGGCGAAACGCTCGAAGGCGGAAGCCTCCGGGACGAGCGGCGGCAGGAACGGATCGGTGCGATCCTTGCGCAGACCTCGCCGGACGCGGCGCCGCCGCGCCGGCGCGCCAGGCCGTGGATGAGGCCCGGCTTTTTTCGACGCCGGGCGCCGTCGGTGATCGCCGCGGCGGCGCTCTTCATCCTTGGTCTGTCGCTTGCCCTGTGGGAGCCCTGGGAGGCGATCACGTACCGCGGGCCGACGCGCATCGGTGCCGACCGTATCGCACGCATGAAGGAAATCCGCCAGGGGCTGGGCAACGTTCTGGTCCGCGTGCAGGGCGGCGACAATGGCACGGAGAGCTGGCAGAGCGTCGCGGCCGGCGGCGGGCGCAACGTCATTCTCCGCGTCACGGTTATCCGCGACGACGAGGCCGAGCCGTACGTATGCGACGCACTGGTGCCGGAGGGGCACCTCGTTGAGCTCGTCATGGCGGGCCGCGAAGGCTGGCAGCCCGAGAGCGTGAAGGTCCGCGTGGACGCCGATTATGAACTGAGGATCCCGGTCACGATCCACGCCCGCCTGGGACCCGAGGCCGAGGTGACGCAGACGGTGAAGGCTACCCCCGCGGAGCCCGAGCGGATCGCCGAGCTGCGAGCCGGCGGCGTCCGATGGCAGATCTTCGTCGAGGCCCGCCCCGAACAGGCCGCCGCCCCGCCCATCTAGCCGCGCAGCCGCGTCAGACGTGGTTTCGCAACTTCAATTCCAGCGGGTGCGGGTTCAGGTAGGTTTGCCGGGCGAGGTACGCCTCGCCGGTCTTGCGGACGTAGTGCTGCATGAGCGTGATAGGAACCACGAGGGGCACCAGGCCGGTCCTGTACCGGTCGATGGTCTCGAGCATCTCCTGCTTCTCGTCCGGGGTGAGGCCGGCCTTGAAATAGCCCATCATGTGCTGAAGGCAATTGGCGTGCTTCTTCGGTGTGGCTTCCAACCGGAGTGCCTTGAGCATCAGGGCCTCGTACTCGGCCATGAGCCGTGCCGGGCGGAGTTCCTTGGCTCGGGCGACCAGGCGGCCCATGTCGCGCAGCCTCTGCGGGCTGTGCGACATGAGCATCAGCTTATGATCGGCGTGGAAGTCGACCAGCGCCCCGCGGGTGCCGCGCGACCGCACCATGTCGCGGTATCGCTTGAGGCAGAACACGCGCTCGATGAAGTTCTCGCGGAGCCTGGGGTCGTGAAGCCTGCCTTCGTCCTCGACGGGCAGCAGCGGGAAGTGGTCCATGAACGCCCGGGCGAAGAGGCCCGTGCCGGTCTTCGCCGCGCTGCCTCGCTCGTCGTACACCTTCACGCGCTCCATGCCGCTCGACGGGGACCGGCTCTTGAAGACGAAGCCGCAGAGGTCCTCGGCCTCGAGTTGCCTGACGCGTTCGGCGGCCCATGTGAGCATGCGCGCCGTGTGGTCCCTGCCGGTACGGATCGTCACCAGGCACGGTGACGCCGGATCGCCGACCAGGTGCATGGCTTCGCGCGGCACCGGCAGGCCGCATTCGACCTCCGGGCAGACGGGCACCCACTCGACGTGCCGACCGAGCGTCTCGACCAGAAACGGGTCGCGCTTGTGCCCGCCGTCGTAGCGGACCCTCTCGCCAAGGAGGCACGTGCTGATGCCGAGGCGGATCTTCTGGGCGACGGCAGGGGAGGCGTCGCGCGGCCGCCCCGAGGCCTTCGGCGATGGTCTTGCCATAGTAAGAGTGTCCTCGTCCTCTGCACGGTGCGCGACAGCGGCTCGGTCGGCGCCCGCGCCCCCCCCCATACCATATCGGTTGGGCGGAATCAAGCCTCACGGAGGCGGCAGGTGCCGGTCTGTTGCCACGTGCCAGGCCGAAGCCCGGAGGCAGTGCCACACGGGTGTCAGCGTCCCGTCGCCGAGCTTCGGCGGGGGCTAAAGAAATTGCCATGTGTGGTCGATATGCTTATAGCCAAACGGTGCCAATGCCGTGCCACGGTCGGGGGGGCAGGAGGGCAATCATGTTCTGCAACGGATGCGGGGCCCGGATGAGCCTTGTGCAGCGAAAGCTGAAGGGTGGCAAGGTGTTCCTGCGGTACGCCTGCCCGCGGGCGTCGTGCCAGAAGGAGTCGCTGGTGGTCGAACCCGCCGAGGACGCCTGTCCGGAGGCGGCCGCGCGCCAGGGCAAAGGCGGGTGACGTGCGGCGCCTTGCGATGGAAAATCACTGCCGGTCCCGCTGCATCGACCGGACGGCGAGGCCGAGTTGCTCGAGTTCCATCGACAGCGCGACGGTGGAAACGGCAACGGCCGGCGGCACGTTCAGCGTGACTGGGGCGAAGTTCAGGATGCCCTGGACGCCCGTGCCGACGAGCTGGTCGGCGACGTCCTGCGCCGCGTGAGCCGGCACGGCCAGGATGGCCATGCGAATCCTGTCGCGCTGGCAGACGAAGTAGAGCTTGGTGATGTCCTGAACGATGAAGTCGCCGTAGCGCTTGCCCACCTTGTGCAGGTCGTTGTCGAAGAGGGCGGCGATCCTGAATCCCCGGCGCTCGAATCCCTTGTAGGTGGCCAGCGCGCGGCCGAGGTTGCCGCAGCCGACCAGCGCCACCGGCCGCACCTGGTCGGTGCCCAGGATGGACTTGATCCGCTGGATAAGGTCGTCGCAGTTGTAGCCGACGCCGGGGCGGCCGAACTGCCCGAAGTGCGCCAGGTCCTTGCGCACCTGCGTGGCCGTCAGGCCCAGGGCCTTCGCCAGTTGCTCGCTGGAGACGGTCGTGCGGTTCTGGTCGCGATGGGCCTCCGCCTGCCTCAGGTAGAGGCTGATGCGGTGGGCCGTCGACTTCGGTATGTTGCCCGTATTCATCCCTGTTCTCCGGTTGACGACTCGGAAATCGTCTGATCGACGAGCGCGCCTCGGCTCGTGAGTTCGGCCCGCAGCTTGCCGACGTCCAGTTGCCTCGGGGTGCACCGTGCGTCGATGCTCATGGCCGCCGCGGTTCCCGCCGCCTCGCCCGTGGCCATGCACTGGTACATCACGCGCATCGACCCCAACGCCGTGTGGTCGGTGCTGATGCATCGGCCCGCCACGAGCAGGTTGTCAATCGTCTTCGGCACCAGGCAGCCGTAGGGGATGTCGTAGTGGTCGCCGCGCGGCAACTGCTGCTCGCCGTAGTCCGACTGGGCCGTCCCGGTCGGGCTGTGCACGTCGACATAGAAGGCGCCCTTGGCGATGCCGCGCTCGGACTTCCGGCACCCGAGCACATCGTCGATGGTCAGCGTTTCCTCGCCCTCGATGCGCCGGCTCTCGCGCGTGCCCATGTACGGCGCGGTGTCGATGAGGTAGGCATTGGCCCAGCCGGCGAGGTGCTTGCGGAACGCCGCCACCGTCTGGTGAACCTGCTTGCGGCACTCGACCGTGGCGCGCGTGATCGCCTCGGCGTCGGTCGGGTCGATCTGCGTGAGGTTCGTGTAGTTGACGCCCAACTGGTCCGGCCGCTGCGGACACCACCAGAGGCCCGACATCATCGTGTGGAACGGCTCCAAGTCACCCGCGTCGATGGCCCGGCGGAGGGTCGGCTCGAGCTTCCAGCCTTCCTTCTGTCGGACCGCGTTGTACGCGTCCACGTCGATGCCGCCGACGCGGAACATCAGTGTGACGGGCTGCACGAGGCCGTCCTCGTCGCGGCCCTGGTGGAACGCCGCGCCGGCCCGCGCGGCCACGTCGGCATCGGCCGTGCAGTCGATGGTCCGCGCGGCAAGCACCGCCTGGCGGCCCGACTTGCTCTCGATGACGATCCCCAGGACGCTCTGGCCATCGATCACCGCGTCGGCCGCCAGCGTGTGGTACAGCAGGCGCACGCCGGCCTCGGCCATTATGTCCTCGAGCAGCAGCTTGACGGTCTCGGGTTCCAGGTAGGCGTTTCCGCCGCGCAGCTCTCCGCCGTCGCGGCCGATCACGCGCTGCGTGAACTCCCAGGCGATGCCGCCGACGATGCGCGGCGGAATGTGCCCGGCCGAGTTGAAGACGCACAAGGCCTGGTGGAGCCCGGTGGTGATCATGCCGCCCAGCGCGCCGCCGAACTCCACGAGCAACGTGCTCTTGCCGCTGCGGGCCGACGCCAGGGCGGCGCAGAATCCCGCCGGACCGCCGCCCGCGACCACCACGTCGGTCTCCGCGAAAACCTGGACCTCTCGGCCGGACTCCTGGATGCTCTTCACCGCTGGACCTCCTCGACGTGGGCCGCGTGACCTCGCCAGTCGAATCTCGGCCTCGCGATTGTTGCGTCGGCAGAGGGGTGTGTCAAGGCCGTGCCCGCGCAGGGAAACGCGGCGCAGGCTCATCCCCTGCGCCGCGCGCTGGCCCGTCGGGCCTTCGTCAGCCGCGTGCTTTCGGTTCGGGCGGCATCGGCTGCATCGCTTTCGGTGCCTGCGGCGGCGCGTAGCCCGAGCCGGTGACCTCGAAGGCCAGCGACCTGGCGAGAGTCTGGTTCTCGCTCTTGCCGAGGAACTTGCGCCCGGCGTCGAGGTGTATCTGCCTGCCGGTCTTGGCAGCGGGGCAGTAGACGTACTTGCCGGTCAGATACCCGTTGGCCACCGGGCCGCCCTGCCAGCTGTGGCCGGCGCTGGTGAGGCGCTCGTCCTGCCGCGCGCCGGTGTAGAGAAACGCGTAGACCTTCTCGTGGAACGGGGCCAGCGCGGCGCAGATGTAGCTTCCCTGCATGTACTTCGCGCTGGTGGTGCCGTCGCAGCGGGCCCACTTGGGGTTCGCGAGCTCGCCGTTCCACGCCACGCCGACCTGCGTCTTGAGGAACCGGTCGATGTCGGCCTTGTCGAACACGAGGCCATGGTGATAGAGTTCCACCGCCTGGCTCAGGCTGGCCGAGTAGTAGCCGCCCTTGTGCTCCACGCCGATCCAGTGCTTCCACTTCGCCGCGTCGCCGGGGTTGACGTCCCACGCGCCCGCGGGGTCCCAGTAGTTCCACTCGTAGTGCCCGTCCTTGAGCGTGAGGCACCGCTTGTAGCGCGTGCCGAGCTTAACGGCCATCCTTGCGTACTCGTTCTTGCCCGCGACGCGATAGAGCCCGAGCAGCGACCGGATGATGATCGCGTGCTTGTTGTGCGGCTGGGTGAGGTGGCCCTTGACGTCCTTCAGCCCCGCGTGGGTCCGGAAGATGGCCCCGCCCTTGCCGAGGTCGACGTAGTTGCCCCGGGCGATCCACTTTCTCACGAGGTGATTCTCGGCCAACGCCAGGTACTCGGCGCGCTTGCTTTCGTACTTGCGGCGCGACGATGCGTCGGCGCCGGCCAGCTCGACGAACTGCACCAGGGTGTCCACTGTTCGGAAGCTCGTGATGATGACGTCCACCTTTTTGCCCGGATCCTTCGGGTCCTGGAACGTGCTGAGGGCCTTGCCGTACCAGCCGAGGTATCCGTCATGCCCCTTGGTCATGGCTGCCCGCATGTTGTCGAACGTCTGGACGAACATGTCGAGGTACTTCGCGTCGCCGGTCAGCTCGTAGGCCGTCAGTGTCATGTTCAACTGCGGGAGAACCTGCCAGGTGTAGTCCTCGGAGCACTTGGCGGCAACCGCCCGGCAGCGCTCGGCGGTGTACGTCGTGGGCACCTTGGCTGTGTGGCCCAGGAACTTCTCTTCAACTACCTTGTCGTTCGGGTCGGCGATCATCGCCGGCTCGGCCGCCGACAGGACGCCGCCCACGAGCGCCACGATGAGCCCCGACACGAGAATCCCGCGCATCGTCTCTCTCCTTTGTCCGAAGGGAACCTCTTCCAGACAGCGCGTACGTCTTTAGCGTGGGTGCCATGCTCACACTTGTGTGAGCATGTGAGTCGCTCGACGGCCAGCATGGCCACGCAAGCGTGGCCATGGCACCCCCGTAATGGAAGTTCAGACAGAGCACGCTGAATGCGTACGGCAGTCGATCGGTTAAACCGTCCCGCTCGCCGGCCGTTCTGGCGAAAAGCATCCGCGCCCACAGGCGTCCCTGCGACGGCGCTCGCGCGGTAGCGCGGCGTTGACCCGGTGCCGCCTGCGGCTACAATGGCCGTCTGGCATTGCCAGACGCCCATCGGACGCCGCGCACTTGGGGACTGCCGCATGGCAGCGCAGCACAACCTTCGCAACCAGCCGTGCCCCGTCGATCCGGAGTGGCTCGGAGCCGCCGGCGTGTCGCCCCAGGGCCGGTTCCCCGTCTCCATGCTGGGCACGTGGACCGTCACGTACCGCGCAGGCCGCTACGGCGTCGACGACGGCGGCGCGATTCTCCTGACCGCCCGCATCGACGACGCCTCGACCCCGCAACTCGACGACCCCGCGGCGACGGGCTACGTCACCGTCGCCACCACGGGGCAGGTTCGTCTCGACACGCGCTATCAGCCGGGCTTCTGGGTCCGGCCGTGGTCGCAGGCTATCGTCGTCACCGTTCGCGACGGCTCGCTTGCCGAGGGCGACACCGTGACGATCACTCTGGGCGACACCTCGGGCGGCTCGGCCGGATGGCGGCTCCAGAGCTTCCCCGAGCGGCGGCACCGGTTCGCCGTTCTCGTCGACGCGTTCGGCACGGGCGAGTTCTACCCGCTGCCCGACCAGCCCGCGATCGAGATCGTCCCGGGCGATGCCGCGGCCGTCGAGGTCATATTGCCCAGCCGCGTTCGAGCCGGCGAGCCGGTCCGCGGGCATGTCCGCGTGTGCGACCGGCACGGCAACCCGGTGCGCGGCCGCGGGGGGCGCGCTGCCGTCTCATGCGACGGCGGCGCGGACGGCCTGCCGGCGGAGGTCGAGTTGGATGACGGCGTCACGCCTTTCGGCCCGGTGACGTTCCGCCGGCCGGGCGTCGTCCGGTTGACCGTGAGCTGCCGCGGCATGACCGGACGGAGCGACCCCGTCGAGGTCTGCCCGGGGGCCAAAGCGCCGCTCGCTCTCTACTGGGCAGACATGCACGGCCAGACCGAGGAGACGGTCGGCACCGGCACCGTGGCGGAGTACTTCGACTTCGCGCGCCGCAAGGCCCTGCTCGACGTCGCCGCGTGGCAGGGCAACGATTTCCAGATCACCGACGCCCTGTGGCGAGAGGTCCAGCGCCGGACGGCCGACGCCCACGAGCCCGGCGCGTTTGTCACCTTTCTCGGCTACGAATGGTCGGGCCTGACGCCGGCCGGCGGCGACCACAACATCCTTTTCCTGCGCGACGATGCGCAGATTCACCGGTCCAGCCACTGGCAGATTCATGACGGCTCCGACGCCTCGACCGACCGCTATCCCATCACCGACCTGTGGCGCGAGTTCCGGGACCGCGACGACGTCCTTGCTGTTGCCCATGTCGGCGGCCGATACGCCAACCTCGACCTGGCGGCAGGGCAGTTCCCGAACCTGGTCGAGATCCACTCGCACCACGGGACGTTCGAGTGGCTGGCCGAGGACGCCATGCGGCGCGGCCTGTGCGTCGGCTTCGTCGGCCAGAGCGACGACCACACCGGCCGCCCGGGCCTCTCCGCGCCGCTCCAGCCCATGAGCCGCACGTTCGTCACGTTCGACGTGGCCGGCGGCTACACGGGCCTCTTCGCCGAGCAGCTCACGCGCGAGGCCGTCTGGCGAGCCCTCAAGGCCCGCCACTGCTACGCGACCACCGGGCGGCGCATTTTGCTCGACGTCCGCGCCGCCGGGGCCATGATGGGCGACGTCGTCGAGTGGCCGTGCGGCAAGCCGCTGGAGGTCGCAATTCGCGCGGCGGGCCACGGCGCGGCCATCTGGGACCTCGAAGTTCGCCGCGACGATTCGGTGGTCCATCGCCACGGGTGGCCCGGCGACGAGACCTCGCCGTGGCTGCGCATCGAGTGGTCCGGCGTGCGGACGCGCAGCCGCAACAAGGTGGCCAACTGGAGCGGACGCCTCGTCGTCCCGAACGCCGCGATCGAGGAGTTCATTCCCTACGCGTTCGACCAGGAGGGGCAGGGCGTCGTACGCATCGACCGGCACACGCTCGGCGTCGTGTCCACCACCTCGGGCGACATCGACGGCGTGCTGCTGCGGCTGAGCAGTAGCGCGTCGCGGCTGGTCTTCGAATCCGCCTCGGGTACCGTCGAGTTCCCCGCCGGGGATGCGTTGCGCG
>Ga0272441_10011090_pt1 | contig 13460 bp, 14 predicted proteins | sample SSMProp6N_FD_193582 | JGI IMG/M metagenome (GOLD analysis project Ga0272441, IMG submission 193582) | Marine sediment archaeal communities from Little Sippewissett salt marsh, Falmouth, MA, United States - SSM-Prop-6N | ecosystem: Environmental > Aquatic > Marine > Wetlands > Sediment ... | reverse complement strand
GCGAATGTGCATGCATTTTACGGAATTTACAGATATGCGCATATTTGGGGGGAACTTTAGAAGTCAACCACAGATTTATCACCTTACCAATAGGAAATTATGAAAATGGCCCTGATGTGTTATGGTAATCAACACGATGCCGTTTGAGCCCCTATTCTGACAAGATATGGCCCATTGTGATTATTTTCGATAATAACCGGTTTGGCCCAATTACAGATATCACCATCCGTGGCTGTCAGGCCAAGTAAATTTTGCGATGCAATAATGTCAAGCGCCCTTGATCTTTTGAGAAATAACTATTTCCATCCAAAGGCATCAACAAAAGATAGGAGCAAACATATCCTTGCCGTTTTATCCAATTCTTCAGAGTGAATGGTTGCCCATTTTTGATATATCGTTATCCCCTGCCTTACGGGAACACCTTTTTGGGGGATGTTCAACTGCTTGAAATGAATCAGTTCGGCTAATTCTTTCAGTTCTTCGTAGTCCAGTATTTTCTCAGGCACGATCCCTCTATAGATCATATCCTGCATCAGGGACAATCCATTGAGGAAACCATCGACATAGCCAATGGCTCTAACGGCGGTTATCATATCTCTTTCGCTGGTCGGGTTATCAATCAAAAGCAGGGCATGGTGCAAATCGTATCCGGTATCCATGGAATCGCCAGCACTCGCATTACCCCAACCTGCCAGCACCGCAAAAACCACAATCGAGACCACAGCTAATCTGTTCATGCCATCCGATTCCACTAATCAGGCCTATCCCAGAGGCTGTCAGCAGCTGCCCACAGTCGGTTTTCAAGGTCGTTTCCGTTGTTGGCCATTCAGTTGGTTCTCCTGGGATCTGTTGGGGTGGGGTCAAACTGGCGGCATTCTAAGCGAGTGTTCACAATTCTGCAAGGGATATCTCGGAGTTAGGTGGGGCTACCCCATGCATCCATGATGGATGCAGGATGGACGATGCCGTTTGGGGAGCATACGGATGATGGACTCCACTTCCCAATGGAGGTGTGGGGCAATTGAGTGGATGTATTCAGGGGAAGCCTGGGATTCTGGGCGAACTGCTGGGGTCTATCCTCACCCCCCAATCGGTGTGAACAGATATGGACTTCAGTTCATTTGATGACTTTATCAAACTTAGCGATTGCGGTATAAACTCTCAGCAGGCCCTGAAAATAATTTGAGTCAACCGAAAGGAACCCCATGAATGACCAACCAGAACTTACCAAATGCTCTGACGATACCAAAAAAATCACGGTTCATTTGCCTTGCCAGTTGGCTGAGCGTACTGAACGATACGCCAAGGAAAACGGCAATACCATCACCGGTGTTGTAATAGAGGCTCTGGATACATTTTTGAGAGGGGAAAAGTTGGATGTGTCTGGGTGGTAAGGTAAGGCGGAATTGAATCGTACGCAGTAACTCCAGCACAAAGGGCAGATCAGGCTGAATCAGACCCTGGGAGCCTTAGGGTTCCAATAGTATATAGGGGTTAAAATCGCTTCAATTAGGTTTCGCAGTTACAATTCCTAATACCCACTGCCCAGTGGCTCAAGCACCTTTGCTAAAGCATCCCGATTAGGTTCCCTTGATAGATAAATCCCAACAATGACCTTTGCCGAGTTAAGAAGAGATCCTCCATTACTCCTTTAGTCTAAAAACATTCTGCCGATATGTTTTAGTGTAGGGGGATTCATGCTCTTTAGCAGGGGGTTGCACTTGTAACGCCCAGAGTTTATCAGTCTCCCGAAATTGAGTCGAGGCACCCTTACACCAATAAAGGAGGAAATGAAATGAACTGGATCCTGAAACGTGTCATCGTCCTGCTGACTACGCTTGCACTGGTTGTGGTTCCCTGCATGACCTGTTTTGCCGAGGGGATTGAACAGGATGATGATCTCATTGCCGGGAAAATGGCTGCCGAAGTGGTTGTCAGGCCCTTGGCACTTTGTGCCACGGTGATCGGAGGAGCAATTTTTGTCGTAACCCTACCGTTTTCCGCCTTGGGCGGCAACACCAACGAAGCCTACAACTACCTGCTGGCCGATCCTTTCAAGTACACCTTCAGCAGACCGCTGGGTGACTTCTAAGCATGCATTGAATTAAACCAATATAAAGAGATCACTGTGGTTCCGATCCAAATAGTAATAGAGAAGGACCAGAATTTCTGTTCCCTGGTCCTTCCTTTCCAGCTATTCATCGAAGAGGGATATTGACGGGCCATCCTGAACCGTTACCCACCTCACCAGAAAAGAATAATACAGCGCAGATTACCCTGTTATGGTCCCTGTAGATCCACAGCAGGGAACGGTTTATGGGGATGAAAATCAGTCAGCACCGTTTGAATTTGTAGCGGGAGACGCAGAGGTATTCAATTCCTGGAGGTTAATGGCATTCCCCAATCAATAGGGGATCATATACCTCGCTCCGATTTTATAGATGGGCTGATCCTTCTGTGAACTTTCGTGACGCCATTTAACCGTCACCATCCTGAAGGATCGCAACTCACATTCTGCACAATCTTCTGCGAACAAATGACAATCTTTTGATGCCTTAAACAGGATGGTTGTGCCAGGAACCATTTTCGTTTTAGTGGCAAAGCATATTCCCTGTTCGCTGAAATTAAGCAGGTGGGCATCAAATTCCTTTGACGTCCCTATGGTGGAATATAGGGTGATTGGTCCCTCGATTGAATGACGGTTGGAAATGCGTTTTTTATGATCATTGGCCATGGAGACCTCCTTTCCGGTAAGAACCCGGTACCATCCAACAACCCATTCATAACGGTACATGCGGATGCGCCAGAGACGGCTGTAAAACTGTTGTCGTTACAGCATTCAAGGCATCAAACCACGATCCGTTCTTTCAAGCAAACGACCATGGGGGGAGATATTCGGCTGGAGGAGTGGGAAGAGTTTGTTGACCGTAGTCGATGCCGTGTTATCGTTTCATCCACATCATCTACTTTTCAGGATGGAATGTCAAATCCAACTTGACTTGGTGAACCCACAGAAATGCACTCTTCGATTAATTCACGCCAGGATTGGATATTGGCGGTATCAACAATCATTATAAAGGCTTCCCAGGAATCAGAAACGCTAAGCCCCAAGAAGCCTTTAACGAATTGCACGAAGCCCCCATTTACAAAATATGGCCGTTGACTGATCTAATCCAAGTCATGGCATTCTATGGTTGTTGAAGCTCGGCAATTTCATAACTTACTTTAAAACAGGAAATTGTTCTGATCAAGAGAAACATTAAAAGTATTGTTGTCCAAGGAGTCGGCACTGCGATCCTGGTTTGAATGGATGACGCTGAGATCGGAGGCTGCGGAGAAAAGTGGGTGGAGAGCACCGTCAGGATCGGGTACAGACTGGTACACAAACTTGTCCACAAATAAGGGCAAGTAGATTCTAAGCGGGACTCAAAGATTCGTTAATTCGTTGGGGATAGGGGATGTAGAAGGACTTTGGTTCAAGTCCCTGCATCACCACCAATTAAAATATAAGGCTTTAATCCTAAGGGTTGCAGCCTTGTTTAATCCGGTGGGCGGTGGTGTCACTGCGGTGGCGGTTGAATGGGGGTTAGCGTTGAACCTAATCCTGGGTTGGCGTTTGATGGTCCATCACTGAGCCATCATTCCATCATCCACTTTTCGGCTTCGGCCATCATACGAAAAACCTGGATTGATGTCTTCGATTCCGATGACATCTCAGACATGCGGCTTAGCCCATACGCAAAATCACGGCTTACCAAAAAAGCCACTTTGACATCATTTATCCCTGGAGGAAATCTTAGGGAATATTGCGCCATCTCAACGACAGTCTCAGATTTAAGAGAAGATAGGTCGACATCTATGAAATCCCAAAGCCTCCCCATCCCATCTTTATACCTTTTGTCAGCTACAGCTAAATCAAATGCGCTAAGAATTGCCTTGCTACTTAACTGTCCCGATAGCTTGATATAGACGATTTTCAATCATCTCAGTTGCCGGGGTGAATAGGCCAAAAGAGGAGTGGTGCCAACCGGCAATTGATTTGGCATGTCTTCGGGATTCGGTGATTCAGTCCCGGCTTGGGCAGCGTACCACCTATATGTTTCTCGGGCCTCCGTTGAAATGGTGAGCCGGTCAACAACACCGAAGGGCTGCGCTTCATTCCCTTTTCGTTCAGCGGTTGCCAAATCCGACTGTGGAGACCATTCAATGGGGGAAATTCTCTGGTTGTTCACAATAATAAATGGGGTAACGTCTGCCACTGGTCCAACCTTATAAGGCCAAAAACCAATTCAAACATGCATTGACATCGAAAGTGAATAGTGATGAAACGCCATTTAATGGAATCCTATCCACGTCCTAACGAGGAGACCGGATGAATAAATTCCAAGCCATGGCGCAGATCATGCTGCTGCTAAATGAGGATGGCCTCCTAAGACCGGGAAGCCATGTCTACCATACGGTCAGGAGAATGATTTCCGACAAAATCGACAGATTAGGTCCAGATGCGGCACTGGTAAATGTCGTGGATGGAAAGATTGAGCTACTGGATCGGATCAAAATATTGGCCATGTGGCACAAGTCTACGGGTGCACCGCCTTCCAAGAAATTTTAAAACATACCCTGTCCACCATCCTATTCAGGTTATTCGGGCAGATGCCCTGCATGCAAACCTGCCTCCCATCGTCGTCCGGAATCTGACCCTCGGCCTCTGGTTCGCCGGCCGATTGAATGGGGATTCGTTTAATGAAAGGAAATGGGTGTGGATCGATCAGATGGTAGCCCAATCGCCGTAGCGTTTGCTACGACCCAGGCATGAGGCGGGCTATTTTTCGGTCTCTTCGACATCGTTGTCGATATTTTCGGCAATGAATTCCCGAAGTAGTTTCTCTCCGCCACTATAATGTCGGAATGTGAATTCAGCTCCGCAGACCCAGCCCGATTTGAAAAAGAGGCGATTGGAGGACGGGTGGAATTGAGAGATGTGCCGGGGGATACCGGCCACCCGCACCGGTATCTTTCCGTTAACGATCATCGGTTTTATTTCGGTGCCGATTTCAATCTCTTCCGGTGAGTCGATTAAAAACCCCACGCCGAATTCGTTGATATTGAAGATGCGGTAGGTTTTCCCATTGATGGATATGGTCAGATCCTTGACGGCAAATCGGCTTTTCTTTCTTTTCCCCAAAACCTGATCCATACCCTCCTCCTGTTGTCCCTGCTGTTGACCGGCCTTTTTCACGGTCAATCCATAAGGATGATGTTCAATGACACATTTCTTGTATCTGATCAAGCGGTCTTCCCCTTTGGCATCATCTGCAACGTGGATGGTCGGGAGCGTGGTGGAACCCTTATCCTACCTTTTCGTATTATTTAGTTTTGATGACTATCCTCGCGAACAGTGACCATCAGCTGCTGGAACCGGTTTTTCCGGCTGGATTTATGAAATCCGGTAGCCGGCCGATAATACGATCATACGGACAGGATCGGATAAATACCCCTGTATCGAAATGAACGCGGTTGCGGTGAATATATAAAAACAGCAGCCTCCGATTGCTCTCCGGGGCAAAGGAAACTATTGTGAGCACGCCTGTAGAGATATTGCCGATTATCAATCGGCTTGGTTTTTTTAATTCGTTCACTGCAAAAGAAAAGCGGCAGATGGTGTCGGACGATGCTCATTTCAGGGTGTACAATCCTGGAGAGATGCTCATCCGCCAAGGCCACAGCGACCAGAGCCTGTTTATCATTCTCACCGGAACGGTCAACATCACGGAAGGTGCCGGCGGGACTATTCTGGCTGTTCTAAAGGCCGGTGATATCTTCGGGGAGATGGCCTTTTTAACCGACACCCGACGAACCGCCAGTGTAGTCGCCAGAGAATCGGTGATTGCGCTGAAACTGGACCGGGTGCTGTTCGAACAGCTCACCCCGGAAATCCGCGAGAAGTTCAAAGACAAGATCATCGAGAAGATGGTGGCTCGGCTGGACGCGGCGAACAAAGAAATGTCCCGACTCAATGCCGCGCTGAATGCAGGTTCCCCGGAACCTTTGAAATCCGTGGGAAGGCACGCAGGTTTGTCGATTACCGATTCGCCTGAACCGCTGTTGGTCTCCGGCCGGGAGCTGATCCGTAAGATCATCTCCAATACCGCAGCGTTGCCGGCCATGCCGGAGGTGATGATCAAGGTCCAGCAGATGGTCAAAAACCCGGCAACCAGTCCCGCCCAACTGGCCAAAATCATCGAAATCGATTCCGCCATGGTGACCGGTATTCTCAGGGTGGCCAATTCCGCTTATTACGGGTTTCGGGGAAAGGTCGGCACCATTCAGCACGCCTCAGCCCTGTTCGGGACTCGGCGGCTGGCTGAGCTGATCACGGCCATTAGCGCAGGCGGGGTATTGGGGAAATCCATGGATGGTTACGGACTCAAGGCCGGCGATATGTGGTGCCACTCTATCGCGGTGGCCTGCGCGGCCAGTGAAATCTCCGCCGCGGTAGGTTCTGATTCTCCTGATATTGCTTATATGGCGGGACTGCTTCACGATATGGGGAAAATCATCCTGGACCCTTACGTTCGCGAGCGGAAAGTATTGTTCGACAACTACACCGCCACCCACCCGAACAAAACCCTTCAGGACGCGGAGCGCGACATCTTAGGATTTGACCACGCCGTCATTGCGGCCATTCTCTGTGAAAACTGGAATCTGCCGCGATCCATATCCTTTGGCATTCGTCACCACCACCAGCCTTCGTCCGCCGGTGATCATCAATTGTCCCATATCGTGCATCTGGCGGACTATTTTACCATCCAGGCAGGCGTTGGCGTTGCCGGCACAGCCTTCTGCCAGGAACTGGATGAAAGCAGCCGGTCTTTGGTGACCTTGGATCCGGATACCTTAACCGCTGCGGTAGAAAAGGCGCGTCAGTATGTGGAAAACCTGACCGGGCAGGTATCCGGTCCATGAACCCCCTTATTATACCGTTCCGCACAAGTTGCCGGTATTAGGCCGAGGGATGAGTGCCAGGGGGATGATGGAAATCATTTAAAAAAAGGGCCGCAGGCGTAAGCGGTGGGCCTCTTCTAAACCGAAAGGTCCTGTCTCCGGGTACATTAGTCCTTGAAATCAAACGCTCCAATATAATATAGTCAATCAACTATATCATTTATGGATGGTTAACTTGGCCCCGGCGCCATGTGGGATCGATCGGATGTTTCCTGGCTTTGAAAAACTCATCGAATCACGGATAAAAAAGGCCCAGGACGAAGGTGCTTTCGAGAATCTTCCCGGCAGCGGCCAACCTCTTCATCTGGAGGATGACCTGTATATTCCCGAGGACCTCCGTATGGCGCACAAGGTTCTGAAAAATGCCGATTGCCTGCCGCCGGAGGTCCAGTTGCGCAAAGAAATTCGCACAACCGAAGACCTGCTGGCCGGCATGACCGACACGGTGCAAAGGTATCGTACTATTAAAAAAATCAACTTCCTGATCATGAAACTGAATGCCTTAAAGGACACCAACGCGGCCTACGATATCCCCCAGCGCTACTACAGCGAGTTGGTCGAACGCCTCGGGGCCGATAAAGCATAATCCGGTGCAACCATGTTAGGAAAAAAGAAAGAGGACGACGGCCTGGTCCGGAGTGTGCTGCTCGCCTACTTTATTCTGGCATTGCACGTGCTGCTCATCGCCGGAGTGGCGATCCTGGTTCTTTTTTTCCGGGGCGTGGTCAATTATATGCTCTGGATTTTTCTCGGGGGAATGGTGCTGGTCGGTATATCCGCATTCTATTTTATCAGACGGATGCGGGCCGAAGGCAGATCCCTCAGAGAGATGTTAAGAAACCCCATGTTCAACGGGCGATCTGTTGAGGTGAGCCTCCTGGGTGGAATGGCCACCGTTAAACTGGGCCAGTCGTCCCGGCCACCGGCTATCGGGCACGATGCGGCCATGGACATTCCCCGTCTTGAAGACCCGGATGCATCCCGCAGTCGGGATGTTTCGGGACTCACGGAACTGGCTCGCTTGCTTGAAAAAGACCTCATCACTGTCGACGAGTTCAACAAGGCCAAGCAACATTTGCTGAATGGTTAAATGTGCCTGCCGAAACGGGTGACCACCCAGCGTCCGAAGAGCGTCTTGTTTTTTCATTGAAGTCTTTTTGCCAAGGACCTGAACGCGATCGGAGGCATCAGGGCCTCGCGTGACAACCTCATTCGCTGCATACCGGTCTGCAACCGTCAAATCGCAAAAGGGGATTTTTATTATGAAAAAGAAAACCATCGCCTTGATCTCCGGTGGCATCTCGTCGGAAAGAGAAGTGTCCCTCAACAGCGGCAAACAGGTCTATGACGCCTTGGACAAGGACAGGTACGACATCCTGACCTACGATCCCAAGACGGACATTCCCCGGCTGGTGAGCGATGCCGGCAGGATCGACTGCGCGCTGATCATCCTGCACGGGCCCTACGGTGAAGACGGCACGGTTCAGGGCCTGCTGGATCTGCTGGACATTCCCTATCAGGGCGCCGGCGTGCTGGGCAGCGCAGTTGCCATGAACAAACTGTTGTCCAAGCATCTATACGAGAGAGCCGGCTTGGCCATACCGCCTTATGTTGTGGTGCGACGGGGAGAGTCGGTCGAGGTGAACCCCATCGTCACCGGGCTGGGCCTTCCGCTGGTGGTCAAACCGGTGGAAACCGGATCCAGCGTGGGTATGACCATCGTCCGCAACCGCTCATCGCTGGCCGCTGCAGTGGAAAAGGCCTTGGAATTCGGCGAGACGGCCATGATCGAAGCCTATATCTCCGGCATGGAGATCACCTGCGGCGTATTGGGCAACCAGGACCTTGACGCGCTGCCGCTCATCGAGATTATTCCGGGGGAAGGTTACGAATTTTTCGACTACGAAGCCAAATACCAGCCTGGTGCCACCCAGGAGATTTGCCCGGCTCGCATTGACGCGGAACTGACCCAAAAAGCGCAGGCCTGTGCCATAGCGGCCCACAACGCCTTGTATTGTCAGGGATACAGCCGGACGGACATGATCCTTAAAGACGATGAATTTTTCGTATTGGAAACCAATACCATCCCCGGCATGACGGGCACCAGCCTATTTCCGCAGTCGGCGAAGGCCGCCGGGATGTCTTTCGGTCAGTTGCTGGATCGGCTCATCGAACTGGGTATGGAGGCCCGGCGTCGGCAAACCACACGGGGATAGCCATATGTCACCACAAACGCCCGCGGCAAACCCACGGGCCCATAACAATGAAGGAGGAATCTTATGAACGTGTTGGTTGTCGGCGGCGGTGGAAGAGAGCACGCCCTGGTTTGGAAAATCGCCCAAAGTCCACGTGTGAAGAAAATTTTCTGCGCGCCCGGAAATGCAGGTATTGCTAAACTGGCCACTTGCGTTCCCATCGGTGCCTCCGAGATCGACAAACTTCTGGCCTTTGCCCGGGATGAGAAGATTGATCTCACCGTTGTCGGGCCGGAAGATCCGCTGTCCAAAGGCATCGTCGACCAGTTCGAAGCGGCGGGCATGCGGGTTTTCGGCGCTAGCCAGAAAGCGGCTCGCATTGAATCCAGCAAATCCTTTGCCAAGGCGATTATGGAAAAATACGGCATCCCGACAGCCAAGGGGCAGACCTTTACGCGCCTTGCCCAGGCGCAGGCCTATGTGAAAAAGATGGGGGCACCGCTGGTGGTCAAAGCGGATGGCTTGGCCGCCGGAAAAGGGGTGATTGTCTGTAGCACCGAAAAAATGGCCCTGGATGCCCTGAAACAGATTATGGTGGACCGTGAATTCGGCGAGGCCGGTGACCAAGTGGTGGTGGAAGAGTGCCTGGTGGGGGAAGAGGCCTCTTTTCTGGCATTCACCGACGGCAAAACCGTGCTGCCCCTGCCGTCTTCACAGGATCACAAGCCTGTCTTCGATGACGACAAGGGCCTGAATACCGGCGGTATGGGCGCCTATTCACCCGCACCGGTGGTGGACGGGTATCTCCACCAGCGAATCATGAATGAAGTCATGATCCCCATGGTCAAGGGCATGGCTGCCGAGGGTTGCCCATACAAAGGCGTTTTGTATGCCGGCCTGATGATCGACCGGGACACGATCAAGGTGCTGGAGTTCAATGGCCGGTTCGGTGATCCGGAGGCTCAGCCGCTGCTGATTCGTTTGCAAAACGACATCATTCCGGTGATCGAGGCCATCATCGATGAACGACTGGACACCAGCCGCCTGGAGATCGATCCTCGGGCATCGGTATGCGTGGTCATGGCTTCCGGGAATTATCCGGGGAAATACAAGAAGGGACTGGCGATCACGGGCATCGATGCTGCCAATCGCATGCGGGACGTGGTGGTCTTTCATGCTGGGACCCGTTTGGAAGGTAAGCAGATCCTTTCTGATGGCGGCCGGGTGCTGGGCGTCACGGCCCTGGGCGATACGGTTGAACTGGCCATCAAGAAAGCCTACCAGGCGGTGGCCAAGATCAACTGGAAGAATGTCCACTACCGTTCCGACATCGGTAAAAAGGCCTTGGTGCGGATGCAGGCGGTGCCCCGTGTGGGTATCGTCATGGGCAGCGATTCCGATCTCAACGTAATGGAAGCGGCCCTGGGGATATTTAAAAAGTTCGGGATTCCCATCGAAATGACCGTGGCCTCGGCCCATCGCAGCCCGGAACGGGCCGCCGCTTATGCCGTTTCCGCCAGACAGCGGGGACTCAAGGCCATCATCGCCGGTGCCGGCCATGCCGCCCACCTGGCCGGCGTTCTGGCGGCCCACACCACACTGCCGGTGATCGGCGTCCCCATCGACTCCTCCTGCCTCCAAGGGCTCGATGCGCTGCTCTCCACGGTGCAGATGCCCCCGGGCATCCCTGTGGCCACCGTGTCCATCGGAAAGCCTGGGGCGAAGAACGCAGCCATTCTGGCCGTCCAGATCATGGCCGCCTCCGATGATGCGCTAAGTGCCCAATTGGAGACATTTAAAAAGGAAATGGCTGCCCAGGTTGAAAAAAAGGCTGAGAAACTCAGGGAATACCGCTAACGTCGTCCGGATCGATTCGTCCGGCCCCGATCCGAATGATATCCAGACGGCGGTCCAGATCCTTGGACAAGAAGGGATACTGGTTTTTCCTACCTCCGGGCTCTACGGCCTCGGGGCCGATGCATTCTGTACCGAGTCCATTCGTCGGGTGTTCGCCATCAAACGCCGGCCGGTCCATCAACCGCTGCTGGTGCTGCTGTCCGGTATTCGCGATATGGATCGGGTGGTGCGAACGGTTCCCGACTATGCCGAGCATTTATTGGGTCTGTGGCCAGGCGGGATAACCGTTATTTTCAAGGCCGGCGGGTTGGTGCCGGCGAGCCTTACCGGCGGAACGGGCAAGATCGGCGTGCGTGTGCCGGCTCATCCAGTGGCAAAGGCGCTGGTCGAGCAGTTCGGCGGCCCCATCACCGGAACCAGCGCCAACCTGTCGGGCTTTCCGGCAACGGCCAGCGTGATGGATCTTGAACCTGAAATCCGCCGTCAAGTGGACATGGTTTTAGATGCCGGTATCCTTGCCGGTGGTCCCGGTTCTACCATCGTGGACGTGACCTGCTGGCCTGTCAGGATCCTCCGCGACGGGGTGGTGCCCCGGCAGGCCATCGATGATGTTTTGAGAAAGGCATAGTGCAATTTGATTGACAATCAACAGGGTTTTTTCTATATATCCAAACCCATGCCGGAGTGGTGAAATTGGTAGACGCAGTGGACTCAAAATCCACCGATCGCGAGATCGTGCCGGTTCGATTCCGGCCTCCGGTACCATAATAAAACAGGAGGTTAGCCATCATTGGCCGCCTCCTTTTTTTATGGAAAAATCGGCGATTGTACCCGAACCTGTGCCCGTGAATTTGTCAAGGCAATCTGCCTGTCTTTAGGCAGCCGCTGCAAGTCAGCATGGCGTATGAATTCGCCGCCGGCTTTCAATCTTTCCTAAATTTTGGCCTGTTGATATTGGAGACCAGCATCATGAGGTGATCATCGATTACGTCGGCTATCGGAGCATCCAATCCGACCTTTACCTTCCTATAAATAACGAACCCAAAAATTAGATCTTGATTCTGACATAAAATCAATATATTGGAATAAAATGGTTTTCGGTCGACCAATGCGCACGGACTCAACAATCACCAGGGGCGACGCCGTCCCGGTTCGATTCCGGGCTCCGGCACCAATCAGAACAAAAACCGCGACCGGTGTCCAAATGGTCACCGTTTTTTTGGTCCGCCGTTGTTATTTCCTGTCAGATGGCTGATTCTTTGTTGACAGCAACAGACAAATCATAAACGCATTTCCCAGGAGGCCTGTTTATGTGGGGGCAGATAAAAAAGTACATCATTATCGGTCTTATCGCCGCTGGCGGATACTATGTGCTGGGTCATCACTTCATCTATTATGAGCGGTCTATTTCCCTGTTGCCCAAGGAGGAGCTGACCCTCACATACACCTTCTACGACCTGGGCAACAAACGACCGGAAACGATTTTAAAAGTGGATGAACTTCGCTGGGCCGGTATCGGTGATATCATGGTGGAAAAGGGAATTGTTGCCGAGAGCAAGATACGCATGCTGGAAGACAAGGCGGAGATGGCCTCGGAAAACTAATCCCCGCGAACCTTTTTTGCGGTGTGCCCAGCAGACGAACATCAGTGAGAAGATTGCCTTTCACCCCATGGGAAGCATGTTGTCAGCCAGCCGGCTGGAGGCCTTCTTCAGGTTGATGCTGAGCAGATTTGCCAGCCCCTTCAGAATGTTGACGCCGAGATTCACCTTTTTAGACAAAATATCCTCGAAGGCCAGGCGTTGAAAAACTGCCAACCTGACCTTTGACCGGGCAACAACGGTCGAGGATCGCGGGAAATTGTTGATGATGGACATCTCCCCGATGGATCGGCCGCGTCTCAGCGTGGCCATGACGTCGCTGCTGTTGGGGCCGGTTTTCTTAGTCACATCCAGTTCTCCGCTCTCAACGAAACAGACGAAATCCGCTTTGTCCCATTCATTGAACAGCACTTCACCGGGGTCCAAGTCAATAAAATCCATCCGCGCGGCCACATCAATCAGTTCATCTCTTTCCAGAAACTCAAACAGTGGCAAATTGATGATAAAATCAACCAGATCCTCGTTTATGTCCGATCCGTCCGGCGCCAATGGGTTTGGGTGCATAATCCTTTTCCTGTCTATCTTCTGGTTTTTCCCAACATCGGCTAAACATTTGCCGTGAGGTACAAAATTCTGGCGGTTTGATTTGAAAACAGCTACAACGATCTTCCGGTACTGCATCTATCGGCACCCGAAAATGAGGACTTGAGTCCAAGAATTGAAAAGCCATTTTCAAACTGAACGTCAAGCCTTGAAAATACAGGCCATCGCTAAATGCTGATTACCTATTTAAAATTGCTGA
>Ga0272441_10011089_pt1 | contig 13461 bp, 10 predicted proteins | sample SSMProp6N_FD_193582 | JGI IMG/M metagenome (GOLD analysis project Ga0272441, IMG submission 193582) | Marine sediment archaeal communities from Little Sippewissett salt marsh, Falmouth, MA, United States - SSM-Prop-6N | ecosystem: Environmental > Aquatic > Marine > Wetlands > Sediment ... | reverse complement strand
ATCTCTCCGCGAAACATCCTGGTATAGTATCCTGCAACAATGCCTGCAACAATCGTTGCGGCGGCACAGGCAAAGGCGGTCTTCTCCATGCCGGGGATCTGGTAGCGGTAGATGGCTCCGATGATGCCTGCCGCTGCTCCGACGAACGGTCCTCCAAGAATGCCTGCCAGAATCGGTCCCAGATCACGGAAGTTGATGATCACCCCTTCGAAGGGAATGCCGCGGAAGGTCCCGTAGATGGAGAGGGCACCAAAGATCAGGGTGGTCCAGAACCGGTCAATCCACGAGGGGTTTCCCCGGATGAGGTCCCGGCAGAGTGTGGTACCGGCAAAGACCAAAACGACAAAGGAGACGACGATCATGCGTTCTGCAAGCGGCAGGCCGAACGTCATGATCCCCTCCTCCATAAAGAGGGCCATCAGCAGGAAGCACAGGCTGCCGACCGTCATGATGGCAGTCCAGAGACGGTTGGGACGTTCCGGCTCTTTGATCTCCATATTGAGATAGATGAGGATGAATCCCATCACCGCAAAGAAGACGGAGGCAATCGCTGAAACACCGTGGACCAGTGCCATCGGCTCCCCGATGACGACACCGCTCACGATGATTGCAGTGAAGAGGATCAGGACGAGACGGAAGGTGGTCCGTTCGTCCCACGTGATCGCATATCCGGTATGCAGCACCTCAGAGATCGCACGTGCCCGCCCGTCCATCCCCGTGAGGACTGCACCGAACATGATGAGGTACCCCGTTGCAAGAAATGTCTCCGGGCCGTAGGGAATGGAGGCAATGACATAGAGAACCTGGGCGATCAGCGCATCCACACTGAAGGTCTCACCGTGGGCCAGATACGAGATGGAGAATCCGGTGACACCGAGTGATATAAAGAGGAGGGTGACGAGACCCACAAAGAAGAACGCAATGATGAGGTCGAGGTTGACTCCTTTAATTGCCCTCCGGTAGAATGCCGGCCCTTTATGGTCCCCCGCCTTCTCTTTGAGCCAGATTGAGTATAAGAGGAGGTTGAGGGACGAACCCACGGCTCCCATGAGGGCCATAATCGAGAGCAGGGAATGGGGTGGGATCTCCGGCACCATGCCGGGAATCATTGCGGCGAGGGAGATGGGGAACTGGGTGAGGGAGAAGGCAATACCGACGAAGAGCAACAGAGCGATTGCAACAATGGTGTGCTCCAGCCGTTCATAGGACTCCTTCCAGAGCAATATGAGGATGGCTGAAAGGGAGATGAATACGATCATCCCGATGGAGTTGATACCCGGGATGATATAATCAATAAAAATTCCTCCCAGAAGGAGCATCCCCGCAAAGGCAAACATCTCAAGGAGATAGATGACCATGATGAGAATCCCTCCCCAGTTTTTTGGGCCGGGGATAGAGACGAGTCCCTGAAAAATGGTATTCCCGGTGATCATCGTATAGCGGGCGATACCGTTTACGAATGCGAATTTATAGATGAGCGTGATGGCGATGACCCAGATGAGTGCGTATCCGAAGTGCGCACCGATCTCAACAGCCTCTGCTATGCCGCTCTCACCCGCAGCAGCGACTGCCAGCAGAAGTCCGGGCCCAAAAAATCGTACATAGTCAGGAACCCGTTTTTTCACGGTGTGGCGGAGGTTACGGACCATCTCTCTGAATTTATCTCCAAATGCTGAATAGTCTCTCTATCAAGAGTATTTATTGATACTGAAACCAATAATGCATTTGGAAACGATACTGAACCTTTTTTAGTCTGCATTCCATAGATAATAATAAGATATCGGTTTTGGTTTCAAAGGTGATCATGTTTGTCTGAAGGGGAAGATATGCCACTGGTGGGAGGGTATTGTGGATTCTGTGAGAATGCACCGAATGGTATGCTCATTGCAGATACCGGGGGGACAATTGTCCGTGCGAACGCCGCATCCGCCCGGATGCTGGGGTGTGATTCTGCCGAAGAACTGATCGGAAAACCGGTTATGGCGTTTCTGGTCTCAGCGAGGTTCAGTGACTGGATGGAACTGTCCTGCAAAATCCGCGAATGCAAAACATATGGATATTCTGTTCTTCCGTCCGGGCAGGCCGCCGGGGGTGCGTTCCTGGACGTCATGGTATCCCTGCATATCCAGAACAGCGAAGAATGGTATGCCTTCTATATGATTCCGTCTCCGGAAAAACCGGACAATCCGCCTGTTGTGAGGGTTGATGCAGAACGGCTCAATCTTGCCCTCCAGTGTGCAAACCTCGGGACGTGGGACATGAACCTCCGGTCCGGTGAGATGACAGTTGACGCACGACTGGCAAAGATGATTGGATACACGCAGGCAGACCTTACCCCGCTGACGTTCGACGCGTTCATGGAGTATGTCCACCCGGACGAGCGGGATGCATTTCTCGCGCTCTTTTCCGGCTGGAGTAAGGGAAAACAACCCGCCGGTTCGATGAAGATGCGGCTGCGCCATAAGAGCGGGGCATGGGTCCGTGTCCGTTCCCGGTGGCAGGTGTTCTGGAGTCCGGAAACAGATCCCATCCTCCGGGTGGTGGGTGTTCACCAGGACATCACCGATATGGTGAAGAAGGATGAGGCGATCCATGAGGCGCAGAAGAAGATTGCGATGCTCTCTTCGGTGACCCGGCATGACATCCTCAATCAGGTGACGGTCATCCGGATGCTCTTTGATATCATGGAGATGACCGGTGAGGTGGACCCCGCATCTGATACCTGGGAGCAACTCACCAAGATCAATGAGTCGGCACTGGCAATTGAGCGCCAGATTGTGTTCACCCGTGATTATGAAGACCTCGGTTCCCAGCCCCCGGCATGGCAGAATATCGGTGAGATGGTGGACCGTGTGGCGCAGTCGTCAGATGAATTCTCTGCCCTCACGGTGACCTGCACCTGCCGGAATATTGTCGTCTATGCGGACCTGATGCTGGAGCGTGTGGTGCATGAACTCTTCACAAATGCCGTCCTGCATGGCGGTGATGTGACCGCAGTCACGGTCTCCTGCACGACAACACCTGAGGGGAATGCGGTGATCACCGTCTCTGATGATGGTGCAGGAATTGCAGATGACCAGAAAGAGAAGATCTTTTCGCGTGGTATAGGGATGAAAACGCGGTACGGGCTCTACCTTGCACGGGAAATCCTGTCGGTCACCGGCATCACCATCCGGGAGACCGGAATCGTTGGGACGGGTGCGGTCTTCTCGCTCACCGTGCCGCAGGAAAACTGGAATATATCACGAAATTTCACCGTATCTCCCTGATGAAAACGGGAGATCACCCGTCACCGATTTTGGTTCCCTATTCCGTTACCTGTTTTTCCGGTTGTGCGCCGGGTGCATCGTCACTGATGAGGATCGCCAGCCATCGTGTCCGGTCGTCTCCTTCCAGGAGGGTCCGCATGATGACCGTGAGGGGTATTGCAAGGAACATTCCGACGATGCCGAGAACTGCTGTCCAGATGAGGAGGGCGATGACGACGGCAAGCGGGGTGAGCCGCATGTCGTTTGCCGCAATCTTTGCAAAGACGATGTTTTCGATGACGAAGTTCAGGATGGCGATGCCTGCAAGGACCAGAAGGACGCCCCCCCATCCGAATTCCAGCCATGCCAGAATGACTGCGGGCACACAGGCGATGAAGAGTCCGATATAGGGAATATAACTGAGGATGATGGTGAGCACACCCCAGAGAATGGCAAGGTCAACGCCGACCACATAGAGAAAGGCACCGATTGAAGCACCGAGGACGACATTGGTCTTCGTCCGCACCACCATGACATCATAGGTGTTGCGGATGAGGGTGGGTAGGTTGCGGCTGATACTGCTTTTCGGCCCGAAGGAACGGTCCAGTTTCTCCTGGAGGGTTGGCAGTTCAATGAGGATGAAGGCCGTCACGACAAGGACAAAGAACCCGTTGACGATCACCGATGAGATGTCGCCTGCGAGTGTCATTGCAGGTTCCACAAAGTTCTCGAGTTTAATGGTGTCCGGACCGATGATATCGTGCAGGGAGATGCCGTAATTTCCCAGAAATGTGGTCAGACCAGCGAGGTTTGCGTTGAGTTCTTCCTGGTACTTTGGAATTGCACCGGCAAAGACCACGAGTGAAGCGGCCGAGATTACAAAGAGACCGACCCCGATCAAAAGATAGAACAGGGTGATGATACCCGTCCCCGCCCAGACAGGGACCTTCTTCTCCTCCATCCAGACAAGCAGGGGCGCTGCAAGAAACGCCAGTGTGAGTCCCATGAGAATGATGGCGAATATATCGGTAAACATCGTGATCCCGACGAGAATCACGATCAGCGCGGCGCCTGCAACGAGTGAACGCAGGGGGCCCCACGGTGATTCCTTATATTCCTGAATGATCTTTGTCCGGGGCATATTATGGTATTGTTTTCCGGAAGTTGGAGATATGTGTTGTTATTTGCCCGCAGAAAGGACAAACGGGCATAAATATGCAATCTGCTGTTTTCAGGCGAAATGATAGGGACGTTCGGGGATCACTGAAGCCCGCGAAATGAAGACGAACTGATTTTCAGTATCCGGTCGAAGTGGTCCGGTGGCAAAAAAAGAGAGGATTATTCCACGCGAAGCAGGGCCTGATCAACGCCCATATGGTCCATCCAGTTGCGCAATTCAATCTCTTTGATCTGGTCTTTACAGGTCGCATAGAGGTATGCCGCCTCTTCAGGGGTGCCCCGGTCGCCCGGCATCAGGATGAAGGGGATCAAAAGTTCGAGGGGTGCGACAAAGAAGCGTTTGCCGTTCACTATCACCTTCAGCCGGTTCAGGTAGGCATAGCGGTCACTGTCCAGCGGGTTTGCCCGGATATGGACGTTGGGGAAGAACTCGTCATCGCGTGCGATGCGGACACCTGTTCCGGAGATAAAGAGGCGGAACCAGTCTTCACACTCCCCCGGGTTCATCACATGATAGCCTGCTTCATAGAGGCATTCGATCATCGCATAGAAGCGGTCCAGACAGATGATGGGGAGGGTGAACTCCACCTCCTCACAGGGTCCGGGATGACCGAAGAGGGATGCTGCGTAGCCACTGGTGATGGTATATCCGCTGTACTTCCATATTTCATCTGCGAGCGCCTCAACGAACCGGTCGGTATCCGTTGCTGTCTTCCCGTCCACCGTGACGGTCCTGTCGTTCCATGTAATCTGTAATTCCTGCATTATCTGTCACGTCCCTGCTGTGCCCGGTGCGCCAGTATTCTGGTTGCAATGCCTGCGGCATGGGTGATGATGGTCTTCTTCGCTCCCCAGAGCGGGCCTTCATAGACCTGCTGCATCTCTCTGAGGGCTTCAGGGATGGGGATCTGCTGTGGGCACCGGATCACGCATCTCCCGCAATGCTGGCAGAGTCCGGCGTTTCCGGGTGCATCCCCCAGACCACCTCCCAGACGGACCGTGTATTCCGTCTTCGCACCGCGCCTCTGTTCCCTCAGAGAGTGGTTGTTCCAGAGATTAAAACACTCCGGGATGTTCACCCCGTACGGACAGGGCATGCAATACCCGCACCCGGTGCATGGAACCCGCATTGCCTGCCGCCATGCTGTCCGTGCTGCTGCAATCATCATCTCTTCATCCGGGGTGAGGGTGCCGGGCAGTGCCTCCCGTGCGGTCTGCAGGTTCTCTGTGACCTGTTCTTCCGTGCTCATTCCGGAGAGGACCACCGTCACCTCCGGGTGGTTCATCACCCAGCGCAGGGCATGGGCGGCGGGAGTGCGCCGGACGGGTGCGCTCGCATAGCACGCCTGTGCTGCAGGCGGGGCGGTGTCTGCGAGCATGCCTCCCCGCAACGGCTCCATCACCATCACGGCAAGGTCGTTTTTGGCGGCATACCGGAGGCCTGCCGTCCCTGCCTGATGCGCTTCATCGAGGATGTTGTACTGGATCTGGCAGAACGTCCAGTCCCGTGCGTCCACGATTTCGCGGAAGGTCTCCGGGTCGCCGTGGAAGGAAAATCCGGCGTTTTTGATGCGTCCGGACGTCTCTGCGTCATCCAGAAAGTCCATCACTCCAAGGGAGAGCAGTCTGTCCCAGTTCTCCCGGTTCAGACTGTGCAGCAGATAGTAATCAATGGAAGATCGCTGCAGGCGGGCACACTGTGCCGTGAGGGTCGCATCCATATCGGACCTGCTGTGGGTGGTCCACGGTGGCAGTTTGGTTGCCACCTTCACCTGTGTCCGGTCATTCCCGGCGAGCACCCGCCCCACGAATGCCTCTGACGTGCCCATGTGGTAGGGCACCGCGGTGTCGATGTAGTTTATCCCGCCGTCAAATGCCGCATGGATGAGTCTCGTGGCCCGCTCTTCATCAATGGCATGACCGTTCAGGGGAAGGCGCATCGCCCCGAATCCAAGCACTGAGAGACGCTCACCGGTCTTCGGAACGGTGCGGTACTGCATATGAGGGTGCTCTCCGGATTCCATACAGAGCGTCTGTCTCTGAACGGATAACTATCTTTGTGAACCGCCACGAGATGATTGACCTGCATCGTGACGGAATGCAAGATTTCCGGGGGGCAGAGCACTCTCTTTCCACGGCAGAGGGCGGTATGAACAGAGGGGGGAGAATGAATGGTTCTCTTTTCAGGGAAGGGGTCTGATGCGGGCACTTGCGAGAGAGGCGAGATAGATTTCGCGTCTCCGGTCATATGTCCCGTGGTTCTCTCCATAGGGGATGTACTCTTCTGTCTGCCATCCGGTATTTGCCATTCCGATCATGGTCTCTGTCCCCAGTCCTCTCAGAAATCCAAAGGTGATGCGGGACTGTGCCTTGGGGATGGTATTCTGCAGCCAACGGAGGAGGGTCATATCATGGGTGCCGACACCAAACCGGGGATGGCGGCGTGCGAGTAACAATGCCTGTGTCTGGAATGCCGCTGCAATTTCGTCGCGCTGGCGCAGGTCGCCTGTGTAGGTGCCTTTTACGAGACGCACCGAGATTCCAACGTCTGCCATCCGGCTGATATCAACGGGGGTCCGCTGCAGGTATGCCTGCAGGGTGATCGTAAATTTATAGTCCTGTTCTGCTGCCCGGATGGCGCTCTGGATGGTGTCCTGTACGAGCGGTGTGCCCTCCATGTCAATCCCCACCGGTACCCGTTTCGCGGTTGCCTGAGAGAGGATCTGTTCGAGGATTTCCTGATAAGTCTCGGACTGCAGCGCGGCGCCGATGGCGGATGGTTTCACTGCCACCGTGGCGTTCAGGCCGTGCCCGTGAATGGCATAGATGCAGTCTTCATAGGCATGTGCTGACGCTTCGATTGCGTCCATGTCCTCTGCAAATTCGGCCATCGGGTGCAGAATCCCTGCAATGCCCCGTTCGTTGCAGACCCTGCACATGGATATCGCCTCGTTTAACCCCGGGAGGTGCCATCTGCCTGCGCTGGGGCGTACACTTCTCATCATCCTGATCGCCCCCCATGCCGTGACTGCGCCTGTTCACGCAGATAGGAGAGGAGATAATATGGCCCTCCGACACCTTTTCCGCTGGACCCGCTGCTGTTCCAGCCGCCAAACGACTGGTAGCCGGGCCACCCGCCGGTTGTGGCGCCGCCCTTCCGGTTCGCATAACAGACTCCAAACCGGATGCCGGAGAAGAATGCCTCCACTTCCGCCGGATCGTCCGAGAAGATGCCTGCTGTCAGGCCATAGGTGGTGTCATTCGCGAGACGCAATGCCTCCTGCATCGTCGAAAACGGCGAGAGTGCCACGAGCGGAACAAAGAGTTCGGTTGTCATCACCGGGTGGTCGTGCGGGATGCCGGTGACGACGGTCGGTTCTGCATACTGTGCCCCGTGCGTCTCCTCTCCTGAATAACTCTGCCCGCCGGAGAGGACCTCTCCCCCTGCAGAAAGAACAGACGCAACTGCTGCATCAAACCGTTCCCGTGCGGTGGTGTCGATGAGCGGACCCATGAAGACTCCTTTTGCCCGCGGGTCACCGATGGTGCAGTGGGCGGCACGTTCTGCGAGGAGTTCTGCAAAGGATGCAAAGACCGGTTCTTCGACATACACGCGGGAGGTGGCACTGCATTTCTGCCCGCTATAGCCGAAGGCGCCCCGGCATATACTCTCTGCCGCTTTGTGGAGGTCTGCCTGTGCGGTGACAATGCAGGGATTCTTACTGCCCATCTCGAGGACCACCGGTCTGGGATATGACTGGCGGGCGGCACTCTCCCGGTGAAGCCACATGCCGGCGTCCCGTGACCCGGTGAAGGTCACTCCGGCGCAGAGAGGCGAGCGGGTGATCCACTCACCAAATTCCGTCCCGCTCCCGGTAATGCAGTTTGCCGCCCCTTCGGGGATCCCTGCGTCTTCCAGTATGTGGCAGAAGGTGAGCATCGAGAGGGGTGCTGCGGAAGCGGGTTTCATCACGACGGTGTTCCCGGTTATAAGTGCCGCTGCAGACGCTCCCGCCCCAAGGGCCAGGGGGAAATTAAAGGGGGATATCACGGCCCATGGTCCGTATGGGCGTAATACGCTCTCATATCTGTCCGTATCGGTATCTGCAGGCATCGGCCGGGAATAGCCGTCCTGCTCCCGGAGGGCAGAGGCGTAATACCGCAGGAGTGCTATTGCTTCCCCTGTCTCAGCGAGGGCCTCATTTCTGGTCTTTGCGCATTCAAGGGTAATGGTTGCTGCCAGACGGAAGAATTCTTCTTCCATACGGTCTGCTGCTCGTTCAATCAGGTCGCACCGCACCTCCCACGGTGTCTGCGACCATGTGGTATACGCGTCATTTGCCGCCCGGAATGCCGCCTTCGTCAAACCGGTGTCACATTGCTGGAACACACCGATCTTCAGGCCGTCTTCAATGGGTGACCAGACCGTGAAAGTATGGTCCGCAAACACCTCCTCTTCTGCCACCCGTGCCGGGTGCGTCTGCCCGAGTTCAGATTCCACTGCGACCAGGGCTTCTTCGTATTTTCGGTCGATTTCGGGGTCCCGGGACCGGGACGTGTACATAATCTCTTCCATCAGAATGCCTCCCCCCATGGATATTCTGCCCGGCCCGTCGGGACCGGTGATACGCCCTATCACCCGTTCTGAGTATTTAGGAGTTTGCCAGACATGGAGGAGAAAAAGCGGAAAAATCAGATTGGATCGCGCTGCAGCGGGCAGGTCATGCAGTGCGTTCCCCCCCGTCCACGGCAGAGTTCAGCGCCGCTGATCTCCAGCACGTCAATGCCTGCCTTCTCCATATTCCGGTTGGTGTGGGTATTGCGTGCATAGGCAACGACAACACCCGGACGGAGGGCAACCACATTATTCCCGTCGTCCCACTGTTCCCGTTCTGCTTCATACCGGTCGCCGCCGGTGGGGATGAGGGTCAGTGCCCGTTCTCCGAGTGCATCTGCGACCGCTCCCGTGAAACTCTCTTCACGCTCTACAACACATGCACCGTCAGCGGTTTCCTGCTCTCTTCCGGGATAGAGGGAGTATGCCGGGGCGGTCGTGATCACCGGCGGGTAGATGGTCGCTGTGGTCGGGTCGAGGAAGGTGAAGACGGTGTCGAGATGCATGTGGGCACGGTGGGGAGTGATGCAGCAGACGATGATGCGGTCTGCGGCGTCTGCGGCAAAGAGCCTGGATGCGATCTGCTCGATGACCTGCGGGCCGGTGCGGATGGACATCCCGAAGAGGATCGTCCTCCTGCCGGCATGCATGATGTCCCCGCCTTCGAGGGAGGCCGTTCTGCCGGTTTGTTGCGGAGAGGCAGTGTCCGCGGGTGGTTCACCATGCCAGACCGGAATCTCCCTGTCGAAAAAGAGGGGGTGGTGGCGGTATACTGCAGCGACATTCTCCGTCTCCCGCTGCCGGACAGACCAGTACATCGGGTTCTCTGTGCGTCCCCCTGCAAACCAGGAGGAGCTGTCGCGGGTGTACATCGTATTCGGGACGGGGGGAATGATGAATCCCTGCGGGTCTGTCGCGGCAACGAGAGAATGCCGCTGCAAGAGCTCCAGATCCGGTCCGGCGACGTCTGCAATCCGTACACCCGCTGTCAGGTGGCGGACCAGTGCGGCGGGTTCCGTCTCTATGAGGTATGTATACAGGGCATCCCGCAACGGCGTGGTGGTGCCGGCACCCCGCAGGGCGGAGGCGACCAGTTCTTTTCGACACGCACTGCTCTGCCGGATGCTCTCACAGAGGAGGTCTGCAAGCTGGTACACCCGCACCCCCTTACTCTCCATCAGGCGGGTGAACTCGTCATGCTCGGCTGCTGCCTGGTCTGCCCAGAGAACGTCATCAAAGAGCAGGGTGCGCCGGTTGGACGGGGTGAGGCGGCGCAGTTCGTCCCCCGGGCGGTGGACAAGGACACTGCGCAATCTGCCGGTCTCGGACCAGACGCCACAGTCCGGCATCGTCTATTCCTCCTCCGGGCTATCGGTCGCTGTACGGTACGGGGCGCCGGTGTACACCTGGGTGCCGGCGTTCCCTTCGACCATCGCGGCGATATCGGACAGTGCACCGATCACCGCCCGTTTCCCCGGCATCCGGGCAAACCGGCAGGCTGCGTCCACCTTTGGCCCCATTGAGCCTGCCGGAAAGTCTTCCGGGAGGAGGGCGTTTGGGGACGCGGAGCAGATGCGGCGTGCATCGGGGGTCCCCCAGTCTGTGTACACTCCTGCCACATCGGTGGCCATGATGAGGAGGTCTGCCTCCGTTTCCCGTGCCAGAAGGGCGCTTGCGAGGTCTTTGTCGATCACGGCCTCCACCCCGGTCAGGGTCCGTCTTTCCCCCCCGGTGAACAGAGTGGGGATGCCTCCGCCTCCCGTGCAGATGACAACGGCACCCTTCTCAAGCAGCCACCGGATGGGGCGGATCTCAAAGATACGCCGGGGTTCGGGTGACGGGACGACCCGCCGCCATGCCTCTCCGTCCTGTCTGAACGACCATCCATGGATGGTCCGGAGGCGATCTGCCTCTGCACGGGAATAGAGCGGGCCGACGAACTTGGTGGGGGAGGTGAACGCCGGGTCCGCTGCATCGACCTCCACCATAGTGAGCAGGGTGGCCATCGGCTGGTCTTCCGGGAGGAGGTTGCCCAGTTCCTGCTCAATGAGGTATCCGATCATCCCTTCGGTCTCTGCACCGAGGATATCCAGCGGGAAGGCTGCATTGTCCCCCGTACCGGAATCTGCAGCAGCGGCCGCTGCCTGGAGTGCTAAGAGTCCCACCTGCGGGCCGTTCCCGTGGGAGAGGACCACTTCATGGTCCATGGTGACCGGCGCGATGGCCTCTGCTGCAGTCCGGACATTCTCCCGCTGTGCCTCGGCGGTCATCGGTTCCCCCCGGCGCAGCAGGGCATTGCCCCCGAGGGCGATCACGCATCTCATCGTCGCTCTGCTCCCCGTTTTGTCTCTGTGCAGGGGCCGTCTGCAAGGGTTGCGACCATGATTGCCTTGATCGTGTGCATCCGGTTCTCCGCCTGGTCAAAGACGATGGAGTACGGTGACTCAAAGACCTCGTCGGTCACTTCCAGTTCTGCAAGGCCGGTCTGTTGGAAGATCTCCTCCGAAACAACGGTTTCACGGTTGTGGAAGGACGGCAGGCAGTGCATGAACCGCACGTCCGGGTTCCCTGTCGCCCGGATGACATCCATCGTCACCTGATAGGGCAAAAGGAGAGCAATACGTTCGTTCCACACATCCGCAGGCTCGCCCATCGAGACCCAGACATCGGTGTAGATGACATCCACACCGGAGACGGCCTCCGAAACCGCGTCGGTGAGGGTCACCGATGCGCCCGTCCGGTGGGCGATCTCCCGGCAGGTGGCAGTCAGGTTCTCGTCCGGGCGAAGTGTTGCCGGTCCGCAGATCCGGATATCCATCCCGAGGAGTGCTGCTCCCGCCATCAGGGAGTTTGCCACATTGTTGCGTCCGTCCCCGAGGTAACAGAACGCGATCTCCTGCGGGGGACGTCCGGTGGACTCGGTCATCGTGAGCACGTCTGCGAGCACCTGGGTCGGGTGGAACTCGTCTGTCAGGCCGTTATAGACCGGCACCCCGGCATACGCAGCGAGTGTCTCCACACTCTCCTGGGCGTATCCGCGGAATTCGATGGCGTCATACAGGCGACCGAGTACACGGGCCGTGTCCTTGATGGACTCCTTGTGCCCCATCTGGGAGCCTTCCGGCCCGAGATAGGTCACCTGTGCCCCCTGGTCGCGTGCCGCGACCTCAAACGAGCACCGTGTCCGGGTCGAACTCTTCTCAAAGATGAGTGCAATCTGGCGGTCTTTCAGGTATTTCTGTTCCGTTCTGTTCTTTTTGGCCGCCTTGAGCCGGGCTGCAAGACTGAGCAGTGCATGCAGTTCTTCCGGGGTAAAGTCGAGCAGTTTCACAAAACTCCGGTGGCAGACAACATCGGTCAGTGTCTGCCGGGATATGGTTTGCAGTGTCTGTTCCATGAAATGACCTCGGTTTATCTGAGGGTGGAGACTCCTGTTCTTCCGGTGTGGGGATATCTGGTGCGGAAAAACCCGGGATGTCCGTGATATGCGAAATTACTCCTGTAATTATAAATGGTTTCTGCCGTCACCGTGCATGCCTGATGGCGGGTTTTATTTTCTCTGGCAGACATCTCTTCTTCATGGAGAGAGATGATGCCATCCTGCTGCTGCAGGAGCATGTCCAAAAGGAGAGCCTCATCGCACACTGCCGGGCAACCGCGGCGATTATGCGTGCAACGGCCGATGCGCTGGGGGAGGATGCAGACCTCTGGGAGGAGATCGGAATCCTCCATGACATCGACTTTGAAGAAGTCGGGGAGGATATGGAGCGTCACGGTGATGTGGGGGCCGAACTGCTGCTGTCCACAGGTCTCGGTGAAGAGGTGGCAGGCCCGGTGCGCCGGCACAACTATATGAAATACGGCGACACCGACACACCGGTGGACAACGCCCTCACCGCAGCAGACAATATATCCGGACTCGTCATCGCCTGTGCGATGGTGAAGGGCGGGTCGGTGAGTGATGTGACGGCAAAGACGGTCAAAAAGAAGTTCAAAGAGAAGTCCTTTGCCGCCGGGTGCAACCGTGACAGGATCCGGAGAATCGAGGCATATATGGAACTGCCGGAATACTATGCCCTCTCGGTTGCCGCCCTGCAGGGCATCAAAGACGATCTCGGGCTGAGATGACCCGTCATTCCCGTTCATTTTCCGCGACGTCCGAGCATATATCCGTTTTCCGGGGCCATGTATCAGGGAGATACTGATGTCACTTTCAACCCGTTGTGCCCCCCATCTGCCCCCTGATGCAGCCCGGCTTGTCCCGGACCACTATGACGTCATCGGTGATGTCGCGGTCGTCACCCTGCCCGACGCCCTGCAGCCCTACCGTGCATTGATTGGCCGGTGTATTACTGAGGAACGCCATAGTATCCGCTCGGTCTGTATGCGAACAGCGCCGGTGGCGGGCACCCGGCGGAC
>Ga0272441_10011088_pt1 | contig 13463 bp, 10 predicted proteins | sample SSMProp6N_FD_193582 | JGI IMG/M metagenome (GOLD analysis project Ga0272441, IMG submission 193582) | Marine sediment archaeal communities from Little Sippewissett salt marsh, Falmouth, MA, United States - SSM-Prop-6N | ecosystem: Environmental > Aquatic > Marine > Wetlands > Sediment ... | reverse complement strand
TTCCATTGCAGGAGCGCAGCTTGGAGCATTTCTTTCCTCCAGGGTCTGCTGTGGATGGATAAGGAAGTATTTCGGCTTTCTGGTTCTGTTTTCCGCACTCGTGGTACTCCTGAAGTATGTATGATAGGATCTCTTGTTATTGGAATTCATGGAGTCGAGATTTATATATCGAAAGGATGAGAAAGATGAGAAAGATGGAACTGGATACCCCGGCACTCCTTGTAGATCTTGAACGAATGGAGGCCAACATGAAGGCAGGGCAGGATTTTGCCGATTCTATCGGAGCAAGGCTAAGGCCCCATATAAAGACCCACAGGACTCCGGCCATAGCTCTAAAACAGCTTGAAAAAGGGGCTCATGGCATTACTGTGGCAAAGCTTGGAGAAGCTGAGGTAATGGCAGATGCAGGAATAGACGATATTTTCATTGCCAATGAGATCGTAGGAGATGTGAAGCTGAAACGCCTTCGCAGACTGGCAGGAAAAGTACGACTGGCCGTGGGGGTGGATCACCCGTTGCAGGTGGAAGGGATCTCCGGGTTTTTCATGAATGAGGGAAAGCCCATGGATGTGATGATCGATGTGGATACCGGGGATCCCCGGACAGGAGTTCAACCGGGAAGGCCGGTCCTTGAGCTGGCGAGGATGGTTGAAAGATCTCCGGGGGTGAATCTAAGGGGTATCTATACACATGACGGTCAGACCTATGAAGCCCATGATGTGGAAGAGATCAGGGAAATCTTTCTCAAAAGCCAGGAACAGATGCTTGCCACCGCTCAACTCTTGAGGTCTGAAGGAATAGAATTTAAAGAGGTAAGTGTGGGATCTACACCCTCCCTGCTTGTGGGTGAACCCCTGGAAGGGGTAACCGAGATCAGGCCCGGAACCTATGTTTTCCTGGATGCTGACCAGGCTAACGTTATCGGGTCATATGATAGATGTGCACTCACGGTTCTGGCGACTGTAATAAGCAGGCCTACGCCCGAAAGAGTGGTCCTTGATACAGGGACAAAGGCCCTGACGTACTTTGTACAGTTGGAGGGGATAACCAGGACTCCTGGATACGGAGTGCTGAAAAAATATCCCGAGATAAGACTCTACGGCCTTTCCGATGAGCATGGCTGTTTTATCAGGCCTGAAGGAATGGAATTCAACATAGGGGACAAGCTGGAGATAATACCCAACCATGCGTGTCCTACCTGTAACCTCTACGACAGGATCTTCGGCGTGGTCAAGGATGAAGTGGTAGAGGAGTGGCCTGTCCTGGCGAGGGGGAAATCCCAGTAGTAAAAGAAGGGGAGCCATATATTGATGGCCCCCTTCTTTGTTTCCAGTTGTCAGATCTCGAAAATCTTTCCTGAACTCAGGGGTTCGAATCTGTCTCCAAAGGCTTCCAGCAGTTTCACCTGAGCCCTGAAGCCGGTGCAGTGACCTGCAGAGATCCATTTCGGGTCAAGATCGACCAGGGCCTTTACGGTCTTCTCTATCTTTTCATCAGAAGCTTCAACCAGGTGAAATCCTCCTATGATCCCTTCCAGTGGGATCCCTGGGAAGAGCTTCATGGCATATCTGGCTATATTGACTATACCTGCATGGCTGCATCCTGTTATTATGACGAGCCCCTTCCCCTCCACGTTTGCCACCAGGGAGATATCGTCCATTACAAGATCGTTCCTGATCTTGCCATCCACGATGGTCTTGAGGGCGATCCCCGGATCCTCGAAATCCGTGATCCTGGGGACCTCTCCGGTGCTGATTAGTCCGGGCATCAGGTCCAGGGGATCCGAGGTAAGAAAAAGATGCCCCCCAGCCTCTTCTATATCCTGCCTGCTGTCGCCTTCCATTATCCCCACATGCATCAGGAAGGGCTCGGTCACGAAATGCAGCCTGAAAAGATCGGAATGGGCCACGACAGCAAGATCCTGCTTTCCTGTAGCTTCGATAACCCTTGACATGCCCTTGCTGTGATCGTAGTGACAGTGGGTTATCATAAGGGTATCAATCATGGAGAAATCAAGTCCCAGAAGGGCCATGTTATGTTCCAGGGCTGTAAAATCCTGGGCTACATCCACCATGACGCAATGACTGGTCCCGGCGGAAGAGGCTTCCACCAGGTAAGAGATCCCATGTTGCCCCCACAAAGGGCTTTCATAGGGTACCGTGTCTTCTGCAACTACCGTGATATGGAGCTTTTCAAGGGATTGTAGCAAAGCTATGACCTCCTTTTCCGTTCCTCCTGCAGCTTCAGAAGGAACCTTCTTACCAGATTTGCTGTCACTTCTTTTCGATATGCCGGAGTCTTTCTCGGATTTACCTCTTCGGAAGCGATCTGAATGGCCTTTTTGATGACCTCCGTATCCAGGACCTTTCCTTCAAGATATTCCATTACCCCTGAGAGCATTTGAGTAGAAGGTGCCATGGAACCGGCCGCGATCCTGATATCCTTTAGAATACCATTATTTCCTAATGATCCTGAACAGGCAAGGGCAACCCGTGAAATGGTGAGGGCAGCCCTGGACCCTCTTTTGTAGAAGGCCTGGACAGTTCCTTCAGGAGGGATGGGAAGGATGATGGTTCCCAGAAGTTCATCTTCCCTGTTCCCTGTCTTCCGGTATCCCCTGGAAAGATCGTTGACGCTGATCTTCCTTTTTCCTGAAAGACTTGCGAAGACCAGTTCCGCCTTCAGGGCCATGAGGACGGGAGGCATGTCGGCAGCTGGTGAAGCGGTCATGATATTCCCGCCGATGGTAGCCCTGTTCTGAAGGGTCATGGCACCGCTCAGGCTGGCAGCTTCCGCAATTGCCGGCAGATGCTTCCTTATGAGAGGGTTTTCTGAAAGGGTGGCATTATCAACGCAGCTTCCGATATGTATGGACTTTCCATCAGACACAATATCCTTCAATTCCGGGATCTTCGAAATATCCATTACTGATAAAGGGCCTATCTGTCTGTTCCTTAGAGCGGGCATGAAATCAGTGGTGCCGGCGATACAGCTTAGGATTTTGCCTTTTCTATGCAGGATCTCCAGGGCTTCCCCGAGATCCCGGGGGATAAAGTACAGATCCTTTTCATTCTCATCAAAGACAACTTCCGACGAAGGGCTTACGCCAGTGGAACAAGGGGTTTCTTCTCCATATCCTTCTCTGGCTGCCCTTTCCACTGCCCTGAAGATCTTTTCATAACCCGTACATCTGCACAGATTGCCAGAAAGGCCCCTCCTGATCTCCTCTCTTGAAGGATGGGGATTCCTCATAAGAAGGTATCTTGAGGCCATCACCATTCCCGGGGTGCAGAACCCGCACTGTACTGCTCCCTCTTCAACGAAAGCTCTCTGGAGCGGGTCAGGGTTTTCAGTACTTCCAAGACCCTCTATCGTAAGGATCCGGGTTCCCGGAAGCTGAAGGGCAGGCACCATACACGAATTCACCAGTTTCCCATCGATCAGAACAGAGCATGCGCCACACTCTCCTTCACCGCAGCCTTCCTTGGTTCCTGTAAGACCCAGATCATGCCTCAGGATATCAAGAAGTCTTCTTAAGGGGTGGCTGGAAAGACTTTTAATCCTTCCATTAACCGAGAATTCATACTTCATTTCCCGAAACCTCCCTGTCAGTTGATTGTGATCTAAGTCTCTGGAGCAGTTCAGGTCCGAGGGGTATTTCTTCCGGGAACAGGCCTGTTGCATCTTCGACAGCAGATATGAGCGAGGGAGCTGCACCATCCATGGGGAGTTCCCCAAGCCCTTTAGCTCCGAAAGGGCCATCCTTATAAGGGATCTCTTCGAGGGCCACATTGAAATCAGGGGTATCACAGGATGTGGGTATGTGGTAATGGGTCAGATGGCCGGTTGAATATATTCCCTTTTGTATCTCCAGTTTTTCCAGGTAGGCATAGCCAAGTCCCTGGAGGGATCCTCCTTCAACCTGTCCGCCTGCTGAGATCGGATTGATCACTTTGCCTATCTCCATGACAGAGGTCAGTTTTAAGGGACGTATTTCGTAGGTGTCCATGTCGACCTCGACTTCAGTTACATCAGCACCCCATGAGTAGGATTTATAGGCGTCCCCTGAAAAGGTTTCATCTTTCCAGAGCGAATAGGGAGGAGGAGTGTACACCGAATCTCCAAAAAGGGAGCCCTTTTCATCAAGGTATTTCTTTCCCATTTCGCTGAAAGAGGCCAGTTGCCTGTTCTTGTGCATGAATATCCCTTTTTCCATTTCCACTTCACGGGTCTCAATATCGAAGGTTTCTGCGACAAAGGTTTTGAGTTTTTCAATAAAGTTCAGACAGGCATCCATAACGATCCTCCCCACGAACATGGTGGTCCTTGAAGCTACGGTGGGGCCACTGTCGGGGACGACAGAAGTATCAGGCTGATGATGCCTGAACGTTTCTACCGGCAGGCCCAGGGTGTCTGCCGCCACCGAGGTGAACATGACCGTAGCGCCCTGGCCCATCTCGACACTGCTGACGAGAATGTCGATGATTCCGTCCTCTGCCAGGGCAACCCTGGCTTTTCCGGAAATCTTTTCTTCTCCACTGCCGGTAAATCCCCCTCCGTGAAAGAAAAGTGACAATCCCATTCCTTTTCGGAGGTGACCCTTATTTCCGGTTCGATATTCTTCTTTTTTCCTGTAGTAATCGGATCTGGCTATCACTTCTTCGAATACTTTCCTGAGGTTTTCCTCTTCTTTCATGACCTGACCGAAAGGGAAGGGATGGCCATTCCGGAGTAGATTTTTTCTTCTGATCTCTACCGGGTCCATGTCAAGTTCTGAAGATATCCTGTCCATATGCCTTTCTACGGCGAAACAGCTCTGGGGCACTCCGAATCCTCGGAAAGCTCCATTAGGGGGTGTATTTGTGGCCAGGGCTCTTCCCCGTATCCTGACATCAGGGATCCAGTATGGCCCGGCAGCATGAAGGATGCATCTTTGGAGGACCACAGGACTGAGAGTGGTGAAAGCCCCGCCATCCAGCAGGATGTCGATCTCGGAAGCTATCAGAAGTCCGTCCCTTGAAAGCCCTGTCCTGTGAGTTATGAGGGAGGGATGTCTTTTTGTGGTGGAAAGGATGTCTTCCTCCCGATCGTAGACCATCTTTACAGGTCTGCCCGCCTTAAGGGCAAGAAGTGCTGTATGGAGAGCGATGACCGAGGGATAGTCCTCTTTCCCTCCAAAGGCGCCCCCTGTGGTGGACTGGCGGATCACGATGTTGTCAGGCGGGAAGGGAAGGGCTATTGATGCTGCACGGTGTATGTAATAGGGACATTGCATGGACCCGAGGATATCTACGCCATTTTTGACAGGTGATGCTATCATTCCCTGGGTTTCCAGGTAAACATGTTCATGATAGGAGGTTCTGTAACTTCCGGTCACCACTATTTCCGAATTCCTGAAACCCTCTTTCGGGTCTCCCAGGCAAACAGAGTAGTCGGCCATAATATTGTCTTTGCCGCAGATCACTTTATGTCCTGCCAGTGATGAAAAGTAGTCAAGAAGGGGATCGGTCTCTTCTTCCAGGGGAGAGATGCTGGAGATGGCCCTTTCAAGGGTTTCTCTGTCAGGAGCGGCAACCAGGGCCAGGGGCTGGCCAAAGTGAAGGATCTCTTTTTCTGCAAGGATGGGCATGTCATTTTCTATCATGGCCACCACGTTGGGTCCCGGGAGGTCCACTGCGGAAAGGAACACCACATTGCTCCAGTCGAAATCAGGGTCCTTTTGAAATCCCAGGAGTTTACCCGATGCAACGCTTGAGCGGACAGTTCCTCCGAACCACATTCCGGGCTCTGTTATGTCATCGATATATTTCGCTTTTCCAGTTACTTTCTCCCAACCGTCCTGGCGGGGGAGGTCGGAACCTACGTATATTTTCCTGTATTCCATTGGAAATGCTCCTTCTATGGCAGATAGAAGTCTCAGGCCTTTTCTACACGTTTCATGTACAGGCCCCTCAACTGTTGCAGATTCTCGAAATTATGGGAATCCATCCATTCCCGTATCTCCCGGGCAACCTTGCCGTAAATGGAGGGGCCCTCCGTCAGGGCTGCTGTACATATCTGGACCAGGGAGGCTCCTGCCATAAGAAATTTAATTGCATCACTACCTTGTCTTATTCCGCCAACACCTATAACCGGTTTCGACTGGGCCCTGCTGATCTGGTAGACCATTCTGAGAGCGATGGGCAGAATAGCGGGGCCGGACATCCATCCCTGCCCGTAAGATGATCCAAGGAGTGGAGAAACCCTTTCGATATCGAAATCCAGGACGGGACCAAGGGAGTTGATCGCAACAAAACCGTCAACATAGGGGCTTGCCTCCCTTGCAAGGGTCTCCACTTCAGGTGTCTGGGGGGATATCTTCATCCATACAGGGCAGGTCACTTCCTTCTTGAGGGCCCTGGCCACCTCGAGAAGAGGATCCAGGGATTTGCCTGTGTAATGGGTGGAGAACTCGATGATGTCTGGGTTGATATCTTCCATAAGCACCCTGCCAAGGAAAGCCATATCTTCCGGAGAATAGCCTATGGAAACTATAAGGGGAACTTTCCGATCCTTGATCTCCCGGTATTCGGGGAGGAAATCCTCATAGGTCCTTTCAGACCAGGTCTCGCAATTGTAAAGCCCATGAAGAGGTGTCCTGGATATGGTGGGTCGAGGGTCCTTCGCAGGTTTTACGGATACAGTCTTTGTTACGATCCCTCCAGCACCTCCCTCGATGGCTGCAATCATCCTTTCGAGAGTGCCTACGTTAGGGCCGGCTGCCGTAAGAACGGGATTGGAAAATGCGACCCCGTTTATTTTCTGGTCCAGAGTGGCCAATCTTTTCAACCTCCTTATACTGGAAAAGGAACAGGTTATTGATAAAAAAGTTTATGAAGTCTTCGTGCTGCCCCTCTCAATTCGGGGAGTATTCTTTCCTCGTCAAGGTGGAGAAAACGTCCTTCATGCCACAGGATCCTTCCTTTTGAAAGGGTCATCCACATTTTAGCGCCCTTTGCCCCGAAGATAAGATGCCCCATAAGATTTTCCAGGGAAATGGGGGTCATGGGAATATAATCCATTACCGCCAGGTCGGCGGAAAAGCCTTCCCTGATAACTCCAGTGGATGGAAAGAAAGTCCCAAGGGCCTTCCTGGAATTTCCGAAGAAAGTTTCGGCAAGGCCCGGGAAGGATTCCTGGTTGCCCTTTCCAAGAAGGTACATGGATCGGAGCGACTGTATCATGTCCGATGACATGCCGTCCGTCCCGATAAGGAAGGAAGGGATCCTGTCGCGGTCCATGGTGCCCACCCGGTTGTTCGCGTTGGATTCCGGGTTTGTGACCACATAGGGACCGATGTCACTGATGATCTGATAATCTTTCGCTGATAAATGGATAGCGTGGATAAGGAGAGAACTTTCATTGACCAGTCCCCACCTGGAAAACCTGTCCACGGGTCCTTCGTATCCCATGCTGGTGCAGAAGCGGAGATCTTCTGGAGACTCTCCGCAGTGGGCATGGATCGGCATTTCCGGTGGTTTCGCCTGGCTGATCTTCTTCAGTGTCCCTTCGCTGAGGGTCAGGTTTGCATGAAGTCCAAAAGCACCTGAAAAATCAGTCGAAGATTTGTGTTTTGCCCAGAAGTTGAGGTTTTCTCGGATGTGATCGTCCACTTGCTCGGGGCCCATCCTGTCAGAGGTCTCGAAACAGAGAACACCTCTTATTCCCACTTCTTCCAGGGCTTGAGACACAAGGTCCAGGCTTCCCTTGACACAATTCATGGAAGCATGGTGGTCGAACAATGATGTTATGCCGTGTCTGACTGCATCCATAGCCCCTGCCAGGGCAGAATAGTAAATTGTCTCTTCATCGAGAAGACTGTCCAGATGCCACCACAGGTTCTGAAGGATCTCTTTGAAAGTATCGGTTCTGCCAAGGGGTGCAAGTCCTGTCGCGAAGGAAGAATAAAGATGGTGATGGGGATTGAGGAGACCGGGCAAAAGAACCCTTCCAGCAAGATCGTAAAACCTGGATGCCATGGGGATCAGGTCTTTGCTTAAACCTACCTCCCTGATGAACTCTCCTTCTATCAGGACAGCTCCATCCTCCAGGAAAAGGTCTGTCCCGTCTGTGATCACTCCATGGGCAAGGACAAAGGGGTCCTTTCTTTCAGCCTCCTGTCTATTCATCTATCTTGTCCTCCAGTGCTTTCAGAACCTTTTCCGGAGTAAAGGGAGGTTCGAAAAGCCTTATACCTACGGCATCAAAGATGGCATTTGCTATGGCAGCAACAGGTCCGTTCATTCCTATTTCCGAAACTGATTTTGCTCCAAAGGGGCCTGTTTCCTCCGATGAATCCACTATTATGGTGGTGAGCCTCGGAATATCAGGGGCGGTATAGATCTTGTAGTCATCGAAGGAGTCGTTTATCATTCGCCCTTTCTCGTTAAATATGTAATCCTCACAAAGGGCATAGCTTATACCGTTCACCGTGGCACCCTCCACCTGGCCTTCGGCGAGTTTCGGGTTAATTGCCACTCCGCAGTCTACTGCTGAGACAAAATGGGAGACCTTAACCTCTCCGGTGGCAATGTCAACATCCACTTCTGCGAACTGTGCCATGAACGGCGGAGGAGACTCGCTGGCTACGTGAGAGGCCTGTGCCTGTATCTGGAACTGATCCGCAGTGTAGAGGGCATGAAGGCAGATTTCCTCAAAGGAGACGGACTTCCCGTCTGTCAGGTTCCTTACGCTGCCTTTCTCGAGGAAAAGGTCTTCAGTCTGTGACTGGAGGAGAGAGGACGCTACGTCAAGGAGCTGGAGAGAGATCTTTTCGGCGCACTTCTTGACGGCCATACCTGAAAGGTAGGTTGTGGAAGAGGCATATGCCCCCACATCGAAAGGTGTCAGGTCCGTATCTGAGGAAAGGATATGGATCTTTCCGGTCTCCACGGTCAGAACTTCGGCGGCTATCTGGGAAAGGACCGTGTCAGAACCTGTTCCAAGGTCCGTAGCACCAACTTGCAGGTTGAAAGAGCCATCCTCGTTCATTTTCATGGAAGCACTGGCCATATCTATCAGAGGGATGGCGGATCCCTGCATTGATACGGCTACTCCCACACCCCTGCAAAGTTCCCTTTGAGGCCTGATGCGCCTTGATCTTGTGTCATACCAACCTATGGCTTCTGCTCCCTTTTCAATGCACTCGTCGAGCCTGGAAGACCGGATATACTGTTCAACCCCTTCCTTGCCTTCTCCCAGGATCTTGAAGACTTCCGAAGTCTCTCCCTCCCTGATGTGCCATTTTTTGATGTATTCAAGGATATCCTGGCCCGTTTTCCTGGCGATCATATCGATCTGCTGATTGAAGGCAAAGTATGACTGGGTGGCTCCATATCCTCTGTAGGCTCCTCCTACAGGGAGGTTAGTATAGACAGATCTTCCGTGGAAATGCACATTCCTGATCTTGTTGAATAGAGGCAGCATTTTTGATCCGGCATTGGAAAGTACAGTAAGGGCATGGGTTCCATAAGCTCCAGTGTTCATAAGGGCATCCATGTCAAAGGCCGTGATAGTGCCGTCTTTTTTAAATCCGGTCTTTAGTCTTATTCGAAAAGGATGCCTGGTACGGGCAAAGGTGAAGACCTCTTCCCTCGACAGTGTCATCTTTGCCGGCCGTTTGTGTTTCCAGGCCACGTATGCCACGTATGGTTCAAGGAGTATCTCCTGTTTACCTCCAAAAGCTCCACCTATCCTGGGCTTGATAACCCTTATCATGCCTGCAGGAATATCCAGGATCCTTGCCACGGTGCGGCGTACGTGGAAAGGGACCTGGGTGGAGGTGATAATGACAAGCCTTCCCTTTTCATCAAAGGATGCCATGCTGGTATGGGGTTCCATGGCACAATGGGAGGCCATCTGGGAATAGTAGACGTGCTCTTCCGTAAGATCAGCTTTCCTGAACCCTTCTTCCATGTTCCCAAAACCCAGTTCCACCTCAGCAGCAAGATTGATCTCGGGAGAGTACTCCACGGGAAGAGGAGCGTAAGCGTCTTTTCCATGAAGGACCGGGGAACCCGGAAGGGTAGATCTTTCAGGGTCGAAGAGAGGAGCAAGGATCTCGTAATCCACGTGGATCCCTGAAAGGGCTTTCCTTGCGATCTTTTCCGAGTCCGCTGCAACAAGGGCCACCCTGTCTCCCACGTAGCGCACCCTGTTGTCGAACATACAGTAGTCGTAAGGTGATGGTTCGGGAAAACCCTGTCCAGCTGTGGTGTACATGACCCTGGGAACATTCTCGAAATGGAGGATATCCACCACACCCGGAAGATCCCTTGAAGCTTCATCCTTTATTCCTTTTATCAGGGCATGGGGATGGGGGGAATACATCATCTTGAGATGAAGGCAGTCTTTTTCCACGAAATCGTCTGTGTAAAAGGCATTGCCTGTGGCTATGGAAAGGGAATCCACCTTCCTTACGGAATGTCCTACGCTTGCGAATTCAGTCATGGTCTCTCATCCTTCTGGCTGCAAGTCTGACAGCATCAAAGATCTTGACATAACCCGTACATCTGCAGATATTTCCGTCCAGGGCCCGTCGTATCTCCTCATCGGAGGGATCGGGATTTCTACTCAGAAGGCTATAGGTTGCGAGTATCATACCGGGAGTGCAAAATCCGCACTGGACAGCTCCGGCATCGGCAAAGGCCTTCTGTATCGGGTGAGGGTTATGGATATTACCCAGCCCCCTGACGGTGGTTATCTCTTTTCCTGTGGCTGAAGCTGCAAGGACCTGGCAAGAGTTCACAAGGATGCCATCCAGAAGGACCACACAGGATCCGCAATTCCCCCCGGAGCATCCCTTTTTGACCTCTCTGTAGCCGTTCTCTCTGAGTACTTCCAGGAGAGTATCGGTATCTTCAAAGGAAAAAGTTCTCTCTTCCCGGTTTATCTCGAATGAACCCTTCATGATATTGACCCCCTGATGATCTCGGATAAGCCTCTTTCCAGAAGGACAGAGGCATGATGGTGGAGATATTCAGGGGATATCCCTTTTCTCCGGGGAAAGCTGAAATGGAGCATCTCCTCTGGAAGGCTTATATCCGCCATGCTTAAAGGACGGTTAATTAAATATTCTTCCAGTTCCTTTAGACGGTTCATTTTGCTGGTTGTACCAACTATAACGATCCGGATATCTCTTATAATCCCAGCATCGGGTTTCAAAAGGATGGATATATTAAGCATGGGGTAATCAAAGGTCACCCTGGTGTAACGGCCGTACCAGCTTTGCCACCTTTTGAAAGGTATGTAGAGACCTGTGATCAGGCCTTTCCTTTCTTTATGTCTGCCATCCAGATATTCCTTGAGAGGGAAACGCAAAGGTTCTTCTTCACCATAGATCTCAATTTCGGCCCCCAGGGCGTAGAGAGGCCCCATCAGGTCCGACCATAGGGGGAAATCAGCTATGCTCCCCCCGAGAGTTATCCTGTTCCTCAGGGGTGTAGCTGCTGCCCGGGAAAGGGATCTAATCAGGATGCAGTCTTCCCAGAGGGCGGAGAGTGTCTCCACCGTTTCCGAGAAGGTAAGGCCTGATCCAAGATAGACCCAATCCTCATCAGAATTAGATTCTTTGAGCTTCAGTCCCGAAAGATCGACCAATCCTCTGATATCTCTGAAACCCCGACGGAGTAAACCGGTCCCGCCACCGTGGGGCATGTGCCCTTCCTCCTCGAGGATACGGGCTGCTTCTGCTGGCGTGGAAGGGTAATACCAATCCATATATGTGCACCTCCAGAATGGGACGGATCACGTAGAACGTCATCACTTTACCGTCTGCCCTTTTTTATACACCCACGGGACTGACATTGCTACAGTAAAAGTAAACTCTCCCCGACGGTAATGGATTGAACTATTTCACGGCATAGAAAAGGCCGTTCATGCTTCCGAAGTAAAGAGTGTTATCTCCCACAAGTGGATCGGACAGGATATCCCTCCCTGTCCTTATCTCCCATAGGATCCTGCCGCTTTCCATATGCAGGCAGTACAGAGTGCCGTCGGTATTCCCCGCAAAGACCTGATACCCCCCGGCAGCGGGGGAAGCAGAAAAACTCCCCTGGGATTCAAATTCCCATAGTATGTGGCCCTTTCCCAGCTCTATAGCTGCAAGTCTGCCATCTATGGTACCTGCAAAAGCCTTTTTCCCCGAGATCGCGGCAGATGTGGTTATGGCTCCTCCAAGGTCGGTCCTCCAGAGAGGGATGACTCCCTGTATCCTGGTGGCATAAAGTTTCCGGTCCCAACTGCCGAAATAGACCACGCCATCACTTATGGAGGGGGCATTATCAATAGGCCCTGCTGCTCCTCCTCCCCATATTTTTTTGCCTGTTCCCTGGTCCAGGGCATGGAATTTGCCGGTGTGATCGCCAAGGTACACGGTATTCTCATAGAGCAGCGGGGATGATCGAAGTTCTCTTCCTGTCTGGAACTCCCAGAAGGTTTTTCCTGTTTCCCTGTCAAGGCAGTACAGCTTTCCGTTCGTAGCTGTGAAGAGAAGATACTGGCCTTGAACTGCAGGAGCTGACAATATGGAACCTGCCTGGTTGCCTTCTCCGGTGTAGAAATCCCATACCACCTTTCCGGTATTTGCATTGATGGCCATGACCCTGCCGCCAAGGTTCCCTATATAAAGAATTCCTTCATAAATAGCGGGAGATCCATATATGGGGTTGCCTGTATTGATGGTCCAGAGAACCTGTCCTCCTGACGTTTCCAGTGCATGGAGAATTCCGGTGTTATCTCCAAAGAAGACCTTCCTGCTCAGATATGCAGGAGATCCTGAAATTCCGGAACCTGCGTCGTAAGTCCATAGGATCTTTCCCGAGATGGCAGTTGTGATCTCTCCAACGATCCTTGACTGGGAAATATTGCTCTGGGAAAGGGCTGGATCAGAATGAGCGGTCCCTGTTGTGGCAAGAAGCAAAAACAACAACATAAACAGGTAAAAGCTTCTTTTCCTGTTAACCATGGGTAACACCCCTTTCTTGTTTCATCCCTATAACATATCAGAAGGATATCAGAAAAAGGGAGAGCTCGCTATCCTCTGTCCGAGGAATTGGCATGGATGTTCCTGCAGTGGGTTTCCGGTAGAAATACGAGAAGTACTGAGCCCACCACCATGAGGAGGAATATTATCAGGAATGCGTAATGGTACTGGGTCACAGGGTCCATTGAGGGGCCCAGCTTATCGATCACGTAACCGATGAGGGTTGCTATAAGAGGTACTCCGATGAAACCTGCTGTATTGTAGACAGATGTGGCTACGCCTGTATATCGGGGGAGATTGAGTTCTTTCACCACGGAAAGAGAGAGGATAAAACAGGTAAAGCACCATCCCATTATGAAGAAAAGAGGTTTCATTAGAAAAAGAGGGGGTTTGCCTCCGTTAGTGAAAACGATGATACCCCAGATAATAGTATAACCCCACG
>Ga0272441_10011087_pt1 | contig 13464 bp, 8 predicted proteins | sample SSMProp6N_FD_193582 | JGI IMG/M metagenome (GOLD analysis project Ga0272441, IMG submission 193582) | Marine sediment archaeal communities from Little Sippewissett salt marsh, Falmouth, MA, United States - SSM-Prop-6N | ecosystem: Environmental > Aquatic > Marine > Wetlands > Sediment ... | reverse complement strand
TCTGATCCCGCTCAATTCCTTCATGTCCCACGTCTCCTTTCTCCTCACTCTTGTCTCCTCACTCTTGTCTCCTGACTCCTGACCCCTAGCTCTTGACCCCTACCGATCTCCCCAGGCGGGAATCATCTTACCCCATGTTCCGCCTGAAACCCAGTAGGGAGCCCAGGCCAACGTTACGAGATGAATCTGAACATCAGTGCGACGCGGCTTAATGGCATATGTCTCCACCTCGTCAACCACCGATTCCCACCGAACGGAGATATCCCTGATCTTCTCCTCCATCTCTTCTTTGAGCTCTTCGAGTTCCTCTTCAAGGCGTTCTATCTCTTCTTCGCTCTCCCTGACATCGGAGAGCGCGGTGGATGTCATCCTGCGTTTTCTGGCTGCCTTGGATAAACCCGTTGAGCGTTTGCTCCCGAAAATACCGAGCAGGCCGACGATGGTCTCCCCGGCGGATATGATCTCCTCTCGTTTCCGTGCCTCGTACGAAGCCAGATCTTCGTCAAGTTCACGCTGTTCCCGAGTGATTTTGTCTTCAATACGGTCTACTGCACGTTCCATCCGATCGCGCAGTTTATCAACCTCTTCGTCCCGTTTTTCCCGTGCTATCTGAAAGGCCCTGCTTTTAAAATCCCGTTCGGTCTCCTCGGCCATACCATAGAGACGAAGAGCGGGACAATGGAAGATATCCAGCCTCATCTCACGATAGAGATGTTCTCCGAATGCCTTCTCCGCGTCCTTCAGCAGTTCACGATCGCACCCCTGCGGAAGCGTACGTGGAAAACTGATGCTTTCCTCCGGATTCCGACGCAGAATGTCCTGAGCGATATCCGATTCGGCGGCCTCGTTCCACCGAATGAATCCCTCGAATGTGCCCTGCGGCAGCATGAGTCCGATAGTACGTACATGATCGATCTTCCGGGTTGAATTGTAGAATCGCACGCGACCGAATCCCGCAAGCACTGGCTCGTATCGAATCTCGACATCTTCGGTTTCCAGGTGTTTTGTTGCCCGAGATCGGCTCAGTTCAACGGGGAAATAGATCGCCTCGATTCCAGGGGGCATGACAGGTGGCGTGTCCGTGTAATCCCCATTCACGTCTTTCGGGGAATCTTTCCCCATATGTACCGATTCAGTGACAACGGGAACGGTTTCTCCCCGATCAGAAGGAGTATCGATCTCTTTTCCCTGACCCTCCATGAGTGTCCGCACCTGGGGTCTGGTCAACGGACCACGGAGATAGCTCATGACCCATCGGGTATTGAAAACCAACGGTTCCGGTTCATGCACGTTGTGCAGGAGGAATACGCGTGAAGACAGCCCGGATATAAGAGAGTCGAAATCACTTCTTTTCAACGTAGTTCCTGAATCCGATGCAACGGTTTCGAGCCCATCGAGAACGCGTTGCTTATCCCTATCGGTCTGAAGCCGTCCTATAAACCATGTACCAGCATTCGTGAGGCCCTTGTAGTCGATGTCAACGGGATTCTGAGTCGTCAACATGGCCCCGAGACCGAATGCGCGCGCCTGTTTGAGTATTGTAAGAAGGGGACGCTTTGAAGGCGGCTCTGCCACGGGCGGAAAGAATCCGAATATCTCATCAAAGTATAGCAAGGCACGCAGACTCGTGGTTCCCGATTGTCGCCTCATCCATGTTACTATCTGTTCCAGAAGGAGCGTCACGAAAAACATGCGCTCAGCATCGGATAAATGTGCGATATAGAAGATACTGTGCCGTGGCGAACCGTCCGGAGCATGGAGCATGCTCTCGACATCCATGGATTCCCCCTGAAGCCAGGAAGCAAAACCCGGTGCCGCGAGAATATTATTGAACGCCATGGCCAGTCCGAACCGATCATTCTGCGGGAAGAAGGTATCCACGTCAAAGATCCCAACCGTTTTCATGGGTGGATTCTGAACCGCCCGGATGAGCCCCTCGAGACTGAGATCTTTACCGTTTCTCCATTCATGTTCCATGATGGAAGAGAGAAGAATGTGCTCCCGGCTCTTGAGTGGATCGGCTTCGATTCCCACAAGACCCAGAAGGGCGCTTACGGTCCCCTGTATCCGTTCACGAAGAAGTTCCTGTTCCCTGGACCAATCAAGTTTCGGCGCATCCAGTGAGGAGAGGATGGATACCGGTATTCCCGCATCCGATCCCGGAGTGAAAATTCTGAACTCCGCACTTTCCTTTAAGGCCGTTATCCGTTCCGGACCTTGTCCCCACGATTCCAGCCCTTTTCTCCACGTCTCCGCGGTGGATGCAGCGTAATCCTTCACCGACATGTTCTTTCGACGCGCATCGTCCGCATTGATCCACGGTTCGAACTGCTCTGGACGGAGCTCCGGAAATGTGAGGAGCATATTTGTGATATCACCCTTTGGATCGATAATTATAGCCGGTACCCTGTCCAGGGCGGCTTCTTCCAGCAATCCGATACAGAGCCCCGTTTTACCGGAACCGGTCATCCCCACACAGACGGCATGCGTGGTGAGATCGCGTGCATCATACATAACCGGCTGCTCGGTTATCGATCTTCCCTCTATATCATACTCGCGACCCAGATAGAATACGCCGAGTTTTTCCGGGTACTGCATATAATCCTCCAATCGTTGAAACCGCGACAAGTATGGTACCCGGAGTCGGGTCGCACAATTATTCCGGCACGTCGAATCGCAATTCGACTGTTGTACCGGCCAAACTGTTCTGTAGTCAACGAGCGAGACGGTACGTATTGACAGTCGCTCCTTCTCATTTTACCCACGCGTTAATTAGGACTACTTTCTTCATGTATGAGGACAGTATATTATACGATGTATATCCAACAGGAGGTTGCAATGGTTCTACGATATATCTACATAACGGTGTTATGTTTTCCAATCGCATTATATGCGCATCCACGCTACACGTTGATCTCCCCGAATATCGAGGTTTCCGGTGATTTCGGGAGATCCGTGAGCGGAGGAGGCGATGTAAACAATGATGGCTACGATGATATCATCGTCGGGGCTCGTAATGAAAACTCGCAACCGGGTGTGAGCGCATCCGGTCGCGTTTACGTATTTAACGGTCGTACCGGCAATCTATTGTATCAGCTCGTATCACCCAATGAGGAAGCGAGCGGTCATTTCGGCTACTCCGTTGCTTTCATCGGCGATGTGAACGGCAACGGGTGCGATGATTTCGCAGTGGGAGCCAACTGGGAGGAAGATGATATAGATCCCGCAAGCTCAGGTCGGGCCTACCTATTCGAGGGGTTGACTGGAGATCTCCTTCATACACTGGAAAGCGGCCTCCTTTCGGAACACGGCAACTTCGGCATATCCATTGCGGCGGCCGGAGATGTGGATAACGACACTATCGGTGATGTTATTGTCGGCGCTTACCAGGAAAACGAGGAGGCTGGTCCCGAAAATGCCGGGCGTGCCCATGTATTCAGCGGCGCCACCGGATCACGCATCCTCAGTCTCGTATCCCCAAATGAGCAATACAACGGTCGCTTCGGTTGGTCCGTATCCTCCATGGGAGACATTAATGGTGATAACCATGATGACCTCCTTGTCGGCGCTTACGGTGAGACACCCGGTCCTGGTCCATCCAGCCCCGGGGCGGTCTATGTGTTCAGCGGGGCTACTGGAGATACGCTCTATACGGTCTATTCGCCGCTTGCGGAGACAACGGGATATTTCGGGTGGTCGGTATCCGGAACCGGGGATTTCAACGACGATGCAACCCGCGACATCATTGCAGGGGGCATATTCGAGGAGCCGGGCGGAAGTCCATATGCAGCGGGAAGGGCTCACGTATTCAGCGGTGTAGACGGTGCGTTCATCCGGACCATGGTCTCACCAAATGAAATGGAGAGCGGACTCTTCGGATCTGCCGTTTTCGGAGTCTCAGATATGGATGGAGACACGGTTGACGATTACCTTATCAGTGCCTCTGATGAGTTCCTGGGGATCGAACCGGAAAACACCGGCATCGCATACCTTTTCAGCGGATCCTCCGGTTCTCTTATCATGACCTTTATTCCCCCGAATCCTGAGACTGACGGGTGCTTCGGCGGATCACTATGCGACGCGGGTGACGTAAACGGTGACGGATATTCCGATATTATCGTTGGAGCAGAGGAGGAAAACGCTGGCGGGGTGCTGGACGCAGGCCGTGCATATATTTATTCTCCGGGAACGGTTGTGCTTTCCTGCTACATCGATGGAGGAAGTCTGGTCCTCGATTGGACGCCGTGGACATATACGGATGAGATTTATGCCTATTGGATCTACGGCGCGGACAATACCTCTTACTTTACACCTGTCGTAATCTCTCCCTATACATTCCGCCAGGATATGGTTGACCACTCTATCCAAACCTGGCAATCATCACAGGGTTTGAACGATCCGGACAACAATTGGACGTATGTAATCGTAGCAGTGGATGAGTTCGACCAGATGATTTACCAGTCCAACCGGGTAGGTGAGTGGGAATATACCGTTGTATCTCCCTGAATACATGCAGTCTTCATGCTCTGGCGGGAGCTTCCCGTTGGGTGTTTTTAAAGAATCGCCTCTCCCGAAATAAATCGGGAGAGGCGATACCCCCTTAGGCGGGTAAGTGACCGAGAATCCGCGCCACTCACCCGGATCGACGGATCATTGATTTCTTCGACGTCTCTTCAAGTCAACGAGAATCGAAATGGCGGCTATTCCCCAGAACGGTCCTGCAATGGAGAGTACCGCAAGGATATGTTTGTCCATGAGACCCGAAGGCGTAGGCAGGAGACCGAATCGGAATTCATCCCGTCGCACTGTCTCAACGGTGGATTCCGTATCATAGAATCCCGCCGCTGCCAGTGGATCGTTGGGATCGATTTTCCGTTCGACCTGTTCCACTACCTGGAATTTCGTATAGTAATCTCCGCCGGTTGCCTGCCAGAGCAGGACTGCGCCGATGCTGATGACCGCGCTCGCTATGAGAAGTATGTGAGTTGTTTTACTCATGATTCCTGTTCCTAGTGAGGATGGTTTCCTCGGCAAGTTGGACGCTCTGTACTACCTGTATTCAAATCACTCCATGGCCGGTTCTTCAGAACCGGTGCTACCCATGATACTGACCTCGATATCAATGGTCTCTCCAACTTTGGACCCGACAATACCGGGAGCGCCGGTGATTCCGTAATCTTCTAATGCCACGGTGAATTCGCTTCGTGCCGCGAGGATGTGCCCCGGAAGACGTTTTGATGTCGCTTCGCTTTCCTTGAGAAACGTGATGCGGCCCGGTACCTCAACGTCATTCGTGACGCCGTGAAGAGTAAATGTGCCCACGGCAACAACATCGTACGTCTGCGCCTCATCTGTCTTCTTGACTTCCGTGATGTCCTTCAGTTCGTCGATGGATAGCACTATCATTGGATACGCGGCCGCGTTCAACCACGCTTCTCCCTGAATATGCTCGTCCCGGAGGGGTATACCTGAATCGAGGCTTGCAACCGGAACCGTGAACTTTCCGGATCCGCCCGCATTCGGGTTCGTTGGATCAAACGCCATATATCCGCTAATATTCCCTGTGGTTCCAACAATGTCTTCCAACGGTGCTTCGCTCTTGAATACCACCGCGTTTCGTCCCGCGGGATCGTTGACATAAAACATCATTTGGTCGCCGGATGCATCTTCGGCAACCATTGCAGTTGTATGTATTCCGTACAGGAACAGAATACTCAGCATTACTCGATCAATTACTCTTTTTCTTTGTGACATGATTTCTACCTCTCTGTCAGCGGCTTATGTTCCATGTGTCCACAAATCCGTGAAGTATTTGGCCATTTCTAAGTTGATTTCTCAACATGACTCATATTCGTCTCCAAGTACGGAGCAAGTGGCGTTCCCGGAATTGAGACAGACGAGGAAATGCTGAATGATTATCGAAGAATGAAAGAATAATCGGGTGATGTTATGTAAATGAAACCAATTTCACCTTTCGGGTTATCATAAAGGATTTGTTCAGGATGCACTACACCCGGTCGCCCTGGGCGGTGGCTCTTTACCCAGGCCTGCAGTATGCATCCGCCCCCCCTCCTGGGTGCGTTCGAGCTGCCGCCCACCCTTTGCCGTCGAAAAACACCCGGTGAGATATGCGGGCTCATTCTCTATGTGTCTGAAGAATACTCCCCATTCAATGACTTGTGACTATTTACTCGGCAGAAAGGCTGTTATTTAACAACTGCAATGCGCCTGGAAACGGTTCCCGCATTCTCGTGGCTGGCTCTGAGTACGTACATTCCGCTGTTCACATCATGCGTCGGAACAACTAAATCATGGTATCCAACGGCAAGATTCCGATGTTCAGATGAAAAACGCAATCTTCCACACAGGTCATATAGACGAAGTGATATCGTACCGTCTTCAGGAACAGCGAGCCGAACCCTTGCCGTTGAGCTACACGGATTCGGGGCAATTCGAAACATCGCCAGCTGCATCGGTCTTACTCCGGTTGCGTGATCGGCTTCAACTACACCGATGGAAAGTCTGATCTCAGCGTACAAACCCTCTCCGAATGTCCCGTTGCCGACATCGGTGATTACCGAGGGATCTGAAATCGAATCTCCTTCAGCATGCCATATCTCAAAACGCATTGTATTTCCATCAACGAATCCGATATCGGAATCCACTTCTCCCCATGCATCTATCAGTATCGGCCATGAACCGTTATACGAAGCCGTACCGACGCATTCGTTCTCGTCAAAAACCGCGAATTCACTTCCCGTTGAGAGACTGTTACCATCTGCAAAGAGTACATCACGAATCACGATGGCGTATGGTGACGAAGTCATTTCAGGACTGGAGAAATTATCAGCATCTGGACCCGAGTACGCTTCAACCTTGAAATCATCAAAGTAGTTCCATCCATAGTTCAGATCCGCGCAGATGAGAAAAGCCGCTATGGGCTCTATATCAGGAATATCCACTGCCTCATTGCTGATTACCGAGAGAGTATCGGTGAGAACCATGGTATGAAGCATCCCGTCCACGTACCGGATACGATGCATAAACCATCGGTTACGGTCCACCATAACGGGCGGATCGAACACAATAGATTCCGCGCTGTCTGTTGCAACGGTGTATGAAAGGAGCCGTTCGCTGTTCACGAACACTCCAACTCTTGTGTTCAGTGAATCCACGAACCCAGCGCATCCGGCAACACCCATTTCAGAGGCTGGCCAGCGCGCCATATTAAACCATGCGTCTAAAGCAATCCCCGCCTGTTTCGGAAATCCTCGGGCAATTCCCATGTCTTGTTCAGGTCTGGACCTGATACCCACGGCATATGTTCCATCGTGTGCGGGATCATCAACTATTTCCGGATCATAGCCGGAACTGCCGACAGCCATCCATCCATCCCATCCAGTCTCGAAGTCATCGGCAAAAGGAATGCCGTACGAATTCGCCCAGAAGACTGAGATAAGCGGTTGGGAAGATACTTCCGCACCATATTCGGCGGCCACTGCCAGCCAATGAGTTCCGGCCTCAGGGAGTTGTATCGAGGCAGTCGTTTCAGTAGTCATTTCCGCAACTGATCCGTTGAGATAGATTCGATATCCCGTTAAACCCGTACCTGTTGGCGGTATCCACGTAACCGTCGTCAGCCCCGATCCAGGATCCACATTCGCGGCGAGACCAGTGGGCGGCTCTAATGATCCGTTATACGAAACGTATGCGTTTGTTGTATCGAATTGGTCGGTGATGGTCAGAGGAAGGCCGTCGGCCATGGCATAGCATCCATATTGAATGTCTTCCAGCCAGAGTTGATACAGCGTACCTCCATTCCCGTCATATGCATCGATATCCAGTACCTTCAGGAACACGGTATTTGTCGATTCCTCCTCGAATTTTTCATACACATCCGTGATATCCAATAGAATTCCCGCTCCGTCGGGATACGGCACATTAGCCAGGGACATGGGATCAAAGTCGAAGTAGGTTACAGTTGTGTCGGGATCATCCGGATCTCCGATACCGAAACGATATCGCAGCGCATAACGATCGCCATGTACCGTCTCAATTCGACCGATCATCTCCGGTGAATACTCAATCCTGTCCACGGCATACAGTGCATACCGGTAGCTGGTGATCTGACTCATCACTGCCTCGTATGACATCCAGAAGAAGCCGTTATCACCCCAGTATGGACCGAAAGAATTCACTATTCTGAACGCACCGGTACCATCTGCCGTCTCTAAATCATCGTCGAATCCAACGACACAGACATCATGCCAGTAGAGCCGGCTCCCATACGCTTCGCTCACGCAGTATACATTGTCATAGTTCATGAGATTATCGAAGTTTCCGTACCCGTAGATCCCGATTACCGCCGTATTGCCTTCCAGGAGATGGGATTTTAACAGCGTCAATCCCGTGGTATCGCTAAGATCAATTGTCTCCGTTGAGAGTGTTCTGAACATCATCCCGTTTCTGAATGCCGCTTCAGAAGGAAACACGCGATACCCTGTGGAGCTGTACGGCATGTCCGCCATGGTGGCGCACCCCATGGTTTCAAGGACATTAAACGCATCGGCACGGGCATTGAATCCCTCATTCGCTCCATTATCCACGCCTCCATTCGTCAGGTTGTATACGAATGAGGGGCTGCACTGGTGGGTGGGATCGTTCACATCCCATCCGTACTCCTGCCATTGAAGATGCGTCAGATGGTAGTATGCGGCGGCCCAGGCATAACAACTCCCCGGCACTTCCTGACTCCCCACAGGGGGCAATCCCTCGGAGTTGTCACATGACCGTTCTCCCATGGGGTTTTCCGGCGATACCTCATACGCATCACCGGTTCGTGATAATCCGATTAGAACTACAAAAAACAATACAGTAAACAGAGTATTGGCTCTCATTGCATACCTCCCAGGCCACAACCTGATTATTGGTGCTCACAATTTGGTAACGCAATGAGTATGCCGCTCTATTTTGAAGAGAATCAGGGATATTTGTTCATTATCGGACAGCACAGGAAGCAGGGTTGTCCGGAATGAACAACCAATCGGTATGCTGTTTAAGGTATCAAAATGACTTTACCGATATTTTTTCGTTTCTCGAGATGCTCATGCGCCTTGGCCGCCGAGGAGAACCGAAAACGGGAATCGATATGAGGACGGACCCATCCCGACTCATAGCCTTTCAGAATCGTTTCCATCCACAAAGCGATTTTAGGTCCCTCATGCCAGAGATGTCCCATATTGACACCAAATACGCCCCTGTTGGCGTCGAGAAGGTTCGACGCATGGAAAAATGGCATCTGAAGGAAAAGCTTCAACAGTTTCAGCTTGCCGAACAGACCTGATTCCGTGATAGAGGATATTCCGAATATACCTAGTCGTCCTGTTGATCTCAGTGCACGAAAGCTCTTCTTCCAGCTTTGAGGTCCCAATGGATCTATGATGAGCTCCACGCCCCGGTTTTCGGTTGCACGCTGTAGCTCGGTGAACCAGTCGACATTCCTGTAGTCGATGACATAATCGACTCCCCTGTCGCGAAGGAATCCATGTTTATATGAACTCGCGGTTCCGTAGATTCGGGCTCCGATGTGCCGGGCAATGTCCAGTGCAGCCATACCGACACCGCCTCCTGCATTATGAATGAGTATGGACTCAGTTTCCTGTAATCCACCCATCACGACGACAAGCTGGTACGCCGTCAGATACGTGACAGGGATAGCTGCGGCCTCTTCGAATGTCATTGTATCAGGCTTGGGAAAAACGTTCGATTCCGGAACAACTACCGCATCCGAGTAACCTCCGAATCTGGTAATCGCCACTACCGGTTGATTTCTCCATTCCGGGTCACATCCCGTACCCACTGCATCCACCACTCCCGACACCTCATACCCGATGACACATGGAATTCCCGGGCCATCGGGATACAAACCCTGACGGGCGAGTACATCGGCAAAATTGACACCGGCGGCACGGACTCTGACTCTCACTTCGCCTTCGCCGGGAACGGGATCTGCTTCTTCCCGTACGGTCAGTACTTCCGGCCCCCCTGCCCTGGTAATCCAGACTCGTCGCATTGGTATCTCCTTAAAATTATCGGCCTTTTGTATTATCTCACCTCTATAGTGGGTGCAAACAGTACATCTGACAAGCTTTACCCGTATTCGCCCCTTCGATGTACTCAAGCACATCGTCTTCGTTTTCGCCGTGGTATCCGCAAGTGTACCGGGCGACATCAACCCGCAGCTCTAATAAAACGCATATATTCGCGGGTAAACTCATGGTTATCTGCGAAGGCGGACAAATACCGGAAAGCGCGTGGCGGATTACGTGGTATACGTATGAATCCAATCGAATACCTCCTCATTCATGGACGACAATCGTCCGCAAACGGACATATACAGAACTCCACATCAATACATGCTCGTACTCGAAACATACTGAACATGTGACTATCAATCACGGTATCAATCTATCGAAACAGCGACGGTGCTTGATGAGAAGTTACCTTTGCTCCTGGTTCGAATGGAGTATCGAACCTTTTCTGAACCGTCTGCGTCTATACTATTTCAGGTATTACCGTTTCGGCATACGCCTTGCGTATACTGAGTCGCAGACCGTAATCCGACCTCCCTGAAAATCGGACCGGCCGTGCAGGCATAAGGGGCGTTCTGAATATCTGCGTGCGCACGTCCGGAGATTGGGCTCAGGGGATCGTAAAATGCCTTAATCTTCGTGACGTGCGCAGGCCGTGTTTGGTCGTATTACGTGTATCACGCCAGTATAACGGGAGCGGAATATCCTTTACTCCTGTGCCGGACCGGTAGTAACCCGCGAAAACAGGTAAATTTTAGATGCCAACAAGAACGACATACAAACTGAACCACGGGGAAAGAAGATGAATCTTGATATACGGAATATTTCAAAAACGTATACAAACGGCGTGCGGGCACTAAAAGATGTCAGCCTGGATATTCCTACGGGTATGTTCGGTCTTCTCGGACCGAACGGATCCGGCAAAACAACGCTCATGCGCTCAATCGCGACACTTCAGGATGTGGATACCGGCAGTATTCAGTTCAGCGGAATAGATGTCCTGCGTGAAAAATCGAAAGTACGTGAGATACTCGGATATCTTCCACAGGAGTTCGGAGTCTATCCGAATGTTTCCGCGTATACGCTTCTCGATCATCTCGCGATTCTTAAGGGAATGACGGATACTAAAGCCCGCCGCACTTCAGTACATGAGATTCTTCATCGGACAAATCTCTGGGCCCTCAGAAAGAAGAAACTCGGTACGTTTTCGGGGGGAATGAGACAGCGCTTCGGTGTGGCGCAGGCGCTTCTCGGAGATCCAAAACTCATCATTGTGGATGAGCCTACCGCAGGACTCGATCCAGAAGAACGCTACCGGTTTCTGAATCTTTTGAGTGAAATCGGCGAGAGTGTCGTGGTCATCCTCTCCACCCACATCGTTGAAGATGTCAGTGAACTCTGCTCGCGAATGGCAATTATCGAGAATGGTACCGTCCGGTACACCGGAAGTCCGAGGGCGGCCATCGAGAGTATCATGGGCAAGACCTGGAAACGTACCATTGAAAAGCATGCGCTTTCGGAGTATCGCGACAGATATCGAATCATCACCACCCGCTTGGCGGGAGGGCGGACGATAATTCACATATTCTCCGACGAACGCCCCGATCCGTCCTTCGAACCGGTGCACCCTGATCTGAAGGACGTGTACTTCACCTTCCTGACGTCCAACGGTGGAGATCATGGTCATGCTGCCTGAGATTATTCGATTCGAGATAGCATACCGCGTCAAGCAACCCATGTTCTACCTTTTCGCGCTTTTCATCTTTCTCATGGGATTCGCTCCGGTGGCAACTGATTCCGTTCAGGTGGGAGAAGCCATCGGAAACGTGGCGCGAAATGCACCATACGTCATAGCCAATATCATGGGTTCATTAAGCGCGATCGGTCTCATCATCGTTACCGTTTTCGTAACGGGGGCTATAAACAGGGATCACGAGCTGAAAGTACAGGAACTCTTTTTCAGCACACGGCTCAATAAATTCTCGTATATCATCGGTCGTTTTTTCGGTTCCGTCATCCCAACGATTATCATCATGCTGTTCGGGGCATTCGGTATCTGGGCCGCGAGTCTCATGCCGTGGCAGGATCCCGCGCGCATCGCATCCTTTTCATTCAGTCCGTATCTGAACGCATTGATTTTGTTCGTCATCCCGAATCTTTTATTCGCCGGTGCGCTTTTCTTTTCTGTAACCACACTCACCCGCCGCGTTCTCTGGGGATGGATCACGGTCATCGTGTTCTTTTCACTCTGGGGTTTCTCCCTCTCCTTTTTCGGTGATCTCGAACATGAGCGTCTTGCCGCTCTGATTGATCCATTCGCCCTGGCGCCGCTGAGATTGATAACCAAATACTGGACCACGGTGGAAAAAAACACCCTCCTCGTTCCGGCATCCGGGATACTGCTTCTCAACCGGCTCATATGGTCCGTTCTGGGGATGGGAATCCTTATATTCACATGGATGAGATACTCCATGACCATATATGAGGTACGGGATACACGGTCGAAGAGCGAAGCTGACACCGTAACATCATCGTTACCCGAGCCTTCGACTATCTCATCGCTCCGCGCTGGGGGACGACCGCCATCCCGAATTCGACAATGGGCATACCTTACCATCAGTGAATTGAGAGGTATCGTGCGCGGTCTTCCGTTTATCGTCATAATCCTTATCGGAATTATGAACCTCACCGGAAATCTGTTTTCCGAAATCGGAGGTACTGAATCGTATCCTGTCACACGCATAATGATCCGTCATATAGCCGGTGGATACGATCTCATGCTCTTTCTGGTCGTCGTCGTATACGGCGGAGCACTCATCTGGAAAGAACGGCGTGCAGGGATATTCGAAGTTACTGATACGCTGCCAATTCCGAACTGGATGCCCCTCACTTCGAAGATAGTTGCACTCAGTATAATGCTCACAATCGCCACCGTTGTCGCCATGATCACCACCATGCTGTATCAGACATTCCGCGGTTACCATGCATTTGAGCCGATGCTCTACATGAAAGGGCTTTTCCTCGTTTCTCTTTCCAAATGGATTCTGGTTGCTGTTCTCGCATTGACGATCCATGTATTCACCAACAACCGGAATCTCGGTTTCCTGTTTATGGTCCTCTATTTCCTCTCGGTGGAGATTCTTCCTGAAATAGGCGTGGAACACCGGATGTTCTACTATGGAGAAGCTCCACGAATCGTGTACTCCGATATGAACGGATACGGTCCCTATCTTACATCGCTCATATGGTATAGAGTATACTGGGGGGTCGTGGCGGCCGGTTTGATACTCCTGGCCAATCTCTTCTGGGTCCGTGGTACGGATAACCGCCCCGTATATAGATTGAGAGAAGCGTGGGTTCGGCTTACGTCTCG
>Ga0272441_10011086_pt1 | contig 13468 bp, 7 predicted proteins | sample SSMProp6N_FD_193582 | JGI IMG/M metagenome (GOLD analysis project Ga0272441, IMG submission 193582) | Marine sediment archaeal communities from Little Sippewissett salt marsh, Falmouth, MA, United States - SSM-Prop-6N | ecosystem: Environmental > Aquatic > Marine > Wetlands > Sediment ... | reverse complement strand
AAAAAGTCCTGCCTAATTGCCGGGTTTGTTTGATCAAGTCTATTATAACATTAATGGGGATTAATTTCAAGTGGATAGCTATTAATACTTCATCTAACACAATTACATCGTATTTCTGTGATTTTATTGCCTTTTTAGTAAACTCCACACCCTTTTTAGTTATTTCTTTATCTTTGACTCTGGACCCTTTGACACTCTGACTCTTATACACAAATCCTTGTCCAAAACATTTAATCTGCAACTTGGGCAGTATTTTCTTAAGTGAGACTTCCCCGCTTTGTTTATTTGATTTTATAAATTGAATTAAAAGTACTTTTTTATTATCGCGCAAAGAGCGTAAAGCCAAACCTAAAGCAGCTGAAGTTTTACCTTTGCCATTGCCAGTATAAATTATTATTAAATTTGAACTTGACATAAAAATAGATCATGCTAAATTAATTATATCACAATTATATCACAATCCATTTTGTTAGAAAGGAGGGAAAAATAATGAAGATTGATGACAGAATAAAATTAGAGACAGAATCTGTAGCCCTGTTTTATATTCAAAGTCTACTTGAGATTGTTATGTATCTTAATGACTCGGATGAAGTTCGTAAAAACATCGTGATAAATTTCAGAAATTTTTATCGTGAATTATCAAAAAATGCGTGCTGGGATTACGAATCCAAAGGTCAATTTGATAGCGAAATTCATGCTATTATAAACACTAAGTATCTCAGAAAAGTAAGAAGATGGATCAGAAAAAATACATAAAGGAAGTAAAACCCTTGCCTATGTGGCAGGGGTTTTTTATTTGAAAATTTTGCGCTTGCCTATCCCAGGGAACATTTCCCCCAGCCGCAGACTGGGCAGGTCATGCAGCCTTCTTTAATTTCCATCTTTTGTCCACACTCAGGACAGATTTCATCTTGGCTTTCATCTCCTTTTTTATCTTCATCCTCTTTATTGGACAGGTCGAGACCTGTCCCTACATTACTTGTCTCTTGAGAAAGTTCTTCTGGAACTTTCTCTTTATCTATTAAATCCATTAAATTGGGTTGTGGTTTTTTAATTTTAATTGGTACTTTGTCGGCTTCACGCTCTTTAAAAACTTCAGATTGAACTCCAGTGTCGCCTTCAGGTAGTTGTGAAGCTTTGGTTTCACTGCCGCCAACATTTAAAACCTGCTGATCACGCGAGCCATCGCGATAAATAGTTACGCCCTTGCAACCAAGTTTAAAGGCTAGCATATATACATTTTTAACGTCTTCCACTGTTCCAGAGTTGGGGAAATTAACTGTTTTAGAAACCGCATTATCCGTGTGGTCTTGAAAAGCGGCTTGCATTTTAACGTGGGTATCTGGATCAATATCGTGTGAAGTGACAAAAATATCCTGCCATTTCTTGGGCACTTCGTCTAGACCATGAACTGTGCCTTGGCGGGCAATCTTTTTCATTAAATTTTCTGTATAAAATCCTTCGCGTTGAGCCACTCGTTTAAACAATGGATTAACCTCAATTAATTCATCGCCGGCATCTAAAATATTTTTACGAGTGTAACATACGGCAAATAATGGTTCAATACCTGATGAGCAGCCGGAAATAATAGAAATGGTGCCAGTTGGGGCAATGGTGGTAATAGTAGCATTGCGAAGTTTATAATCACTCTTTTTATCATCAAAAACCGAACCGGTAAAAGCAGGGAAAACACCGCGCACTTCGGCTAATTCTTCTGACATACGATGACCTTTTTCATTAATAAATTTCATAACTTTGTCAGCTAATTTAATGGCACGCGGTGAATCATAGGGGATTTCTAATTTAATTAACATATCTGCCCAACCCATGACACCCAAACCAATTTTGCGAGTTTTTTCCACCATTTCCTCAACTTTTTGCAAAGGATAACGATTCATGTCAATTACATTATCTAAAAAATGCACAGCTGTGCGAGTAGTTTTTTCTAATCTATCCCAATCTACCTCGGTCTTATTATTTTCCATTTTAACCATTTCAGCCAAATTAATACTACCTAAATTACAAGACTCAAAAGGCAATAATGGTTGTTCACCGCATGGATTAGTTGATTCTATATTACCTATTTGAGGAGTTGGGTTAAAAGCATTAATGCGATCAATAAAAATGATGCCCGGATCTCCATTTTTCCAAGCATTAGTCACAATTAAATCAAAGACCATTTTGGCGGAAATTTTTTGAATAACTTCTTGATTACGCGGACTAACTAATTCATAGTCTTGATCTTTTTCAAGGGCTTTCATAAACTTATCCGTCACAGCTACAGAAATATTAAAATTATTTAAACTAACCATGTCTTCTTTACAAGAAATGAATTTTAGAATGTCTGGATGGTCGACTCTAAGAATGCCCATGTTTGCACCACGGCGAGTACCGCCTTGCTTAATCTGTTCAGTGGCGGCATTAAAGACTTTCATAAAGGAAATTGGACCTGAGGCTATGCCGCCGGTTGATTTAACTCGGGCGCCACTTTCTCTTAAACGAGAAAAAGAAAAACCAGTTCCGCCGCCGGACTGGTGAATTAAAGCTGTCCATTTAATGGCATCAAAAATACTTTCCATATCATCATCCACAGGTAAAACATAACAGCCAGATAATTGTTGTAGATCTCGTCCCGCATTCATTAGGGTGGGTGAGTTGGGCATGAACTCGCGGCGAGCCATCATCTCATAAAATTCTTGGGCAGTTTTTTTAACATCAATATCCTGATGATATAAATTTTTATAAACTTCATCAGCGCGAGCAATATTGGCGGCCACTCGCCGGAACATATCAGTGGGAGTTTCAATGACTTCCCCATTTTCATCTTTAACCAAATATCTTTTTTTAAGTACAACTAAAGAATTCTCAGTTAGGCCAGTAACTTCCATAATCTCGGTTAGAGGCACGCGCATCTGACGCAACTCTTTATGCCGCTGACGATAAATCATATAAATCCGGGCAATGTTAGAATGCCCGGCATCAATTAGGGTTTGAATGATAATATCCTGGACATCTTCTACGGTTGGGATGGTATGCCCATCATATTTATTCTCTAAGATTTTAACTACTGAGGCTGTAACTTTTTCAATCTCTTTAATATCCTCAAATTTTACTTCTTCAGCAGCTTTGTTAATGGCTCGAGTAATACGAGATGGGTCAAAAGGAACTACCCGGCCATCTCTTTTTTTGATTTGGTCGACTTTTTTAAGCATATTTGGTTTATCCGCCGCCGCTCCTCACCTAGCTTTGAGCTATGGCGGATAAACTCGTTGTACAAAAATTTGCAAAGCAAATTTTTGTAGTTAGAGCTTGTCCCGCCGTAGCCTTGGCGGAGGAGGATAAGCGACTTTATCCACAAAGATTTTTCACGATATTTATATTATAGCATACTGAATTTGGATAACAAAAAATCGCCTGTGGAAAGCGATTTTTTGGATAAAATAATTGATTTTATTGAGCAGGATTAGAATCTCCGGCATTTTCTTGAGAAGTACTGTCTTGATCCACTTCTCCAGGTGTAGCTTCTGTCATGTCTACTTTAACTTCTCCAGCAGCTTCCTTTGCTTTCTCTTCAGCGCTAGGAAATATCTCTCTACCAAATATTTTCATATTATGCCCCACGATTGATTAATACTAAATTATCAACCAATCAAGTTAATTTTTATATCTTAATTATAACACTTTTAGTAATTTACATCATCTTGCGACGAATAAAAGCTGGGATCTCTAATTCTTCCTCTTCTTTACTCTTTTTGGGCGCTTCAGCTTCATTCTCCTTTTTAGTCATTTCATCTTTTGATAAACGACGTTTGGGTAGTGTTTCGGGTGAAATGCTTTTAACCGGTTTATCCTCGTCTATTGAAGATGGCGAAAAATCCATTTTTTGGCCTTCTTTGGCCCGTTGGGGGGCATTCCCAAAACCAGTGGCCACCACAGTGACTTTAGCTTTATCTTTAAGGTTTTCATCAATCACCGCACCGAAGATAATCTTAGCATTAGGATCTGCGGCATTAGTAATGACTTTAGCAGCTTCGTTAACTTCATTCATACCTAAATCACTCCCGCCGGTGACAGTGAATAATATACCACGCGCTCCCTCGATTGATAATTCTAATAAAGGCGAGTCAATGGCAGATTTAGCAGCTTCAATAGCTCGATTTTCACCTGTGGCTTCGCCTACTCCCATTAAGGCTGAACCAGTATCAAACATGACTGATTTAACATCAGCAAAGTCGACATTAATTAAACCCGGCACGGTAATAATTTCAGAAATACCTTTAACACCATTCTTAAGAACTTCATCAACAATTTGGAAAGCTTCAAGAAGCGAGGTTTTCTTATCAATAATTTGTAGAATGCGATCATTGGGAATAGTAATTAAAGCGTCAACATGATCAGTTAATTTATCAATGCCTGAATCAGCAATGGTTTTACGTTGGGCACCCTCAAAATTAAATGGCTTAGTGACTACGGCTACGGTTAAGACTCCCATGCCTCGAGCCATCTCAGCAATCAAAGGTGATGCACCTGTACCAGTTCCACCGCCTAAACCGCAAGTAATAAAAACCATATCCGCATCTTTTAAAGCCTCGCGAATTTTATCAACTCCTTCTTCTGCAGCTTTCAATCCAATTTCCGGATCCATGCCCGCACCTAAACCACGAGTAATGTTTTTGCCAATATGAATTTTTTTACGAGCAGAATTATGATGCAAAGCTTGAGCATCGGTATTAATGGCAATAAAATCAACACCCCGAATACGATCAGCCATCATGCGATTAATAGCCGCGCCACCTGAACCACCAACACCAATAACTTTAATGCTAGCAAAAGTTTCAATTTCAGGATGAACCTCCTTGGTTGAAATTTTCTTTTTAGCCATATATTTATGAAGAAATTAAGAGTTGAACAAAAATTGTGTTCAACACTTAAAATTAATTGTTCACAAGTTATTATCTTACATTTAGTAGTATAACACAGATAAAAAATAGTGCAAGAATGCACAAAAAAAACAGACTACTAGTCTGTTTTTAAGAGTCAAGTTTCAAAGGATCCAGTGTCAAAGGTATTTTTTATTTAGATATCTCTGACTCTTGATTCTCTGACTCTCTGACACTAAGGTATTAAACTTTTAAACCAGCCTTTAACTTTACCAGCCGCATCACTGACTGAAGAAAACTTTGGCAGTTTTATGCCTTTTAGATTAAAGTTTGGGCCTGGACCTTTTTGCTTGGATAATTCAAGGCCCCATAAAGCTAAACCAATGGCAGTGGTAAAACTTAAATCATTAACTTTATCAATCGCAGTTTTAATTTGTTTTGGTTTACCTAAAGAAGCTGGCAATCTAAATTCACGTTTAGCTAATTCAATGACACCAGGTAGTTTAGCTCCACCGCCGGTTAAAACAATTCCGGCAGGCAACAAACCAGAACGATCAATCTCAATTAATTTTTTATCAATCATGTCAAAAATTTCTTGCATACGAGCTTCAATAACTTCAGCTACATATCTTAAAGAAACTCTTTCATTTTCGCTATCATCAAATTCGCCTAAATTAATTTCTTCTTTTTTAGTTAGGTCAGTGGGCACAGCCTGACCATATGTTAATTTAATTGATTCAGCTACATCTAATGAAGTGCGTAGGCCAATAGCAATGTCGTTAGTTACATGAGCACTGCCGACTGGTAAGACTGATGTAGCTAATATATCACCCTCTTCAAACACAGCCATGGAAGTTGTGTGACTACCAATATTAACTAGCACCGCACCTAATTCTTTTTGCCGTTTAGTTAGACATGATTCAGCATTGGCTAAAATTGATAAAACTAAATCGTCAATTTCAATACCTGTGCGATAAATGGCTTTGGTTAAATTTTTTATCTGCGCAGATAAACCTTGAATAATTTGAGTCTCAACTTCTAAGCGAATACCGGTCATACCAACTGGGTCTTTAATGCCGGTTTGATTATCAACACTAAATATTTTGGGAATAACATGTAAAATTTCATAATTAGGTGGAGTGGCTACAGTCTGAGCAGCTTCAATAACTCGTTCTATATCACTTTCAGTGATTTCATTATCAGCACGCGAGACAGCAATGACTCCTTTAGAAATCATGGTATCAATATGAGCACCGGAAATTCCAATATAAGCATGGTTGATAGGCTGACCAACCATGCGTTCAGCTTGCTCTAAAGCTGCGGTAATTGAAGATACGGCATCTTCAATGCTGACAATCATACCCTTAGAAACTCCCTGAGCTGGAACTTCAGCCGCGGCAACAATATAAAATTCGCCATCTTGCGGATTAATTTGCCCGACGACAATACGAATATTTGAGGTGCCAATATCTAAACCGGTGATTAATCTGTCTTTAGACATGCATTTAGTATATAGAATTATAATAATTTAAACAAGTTTAAAGTGACTCAAAAAGACGGAAGCTCTCTAACATTACTTGGTATGTGGTTGAATAATTTAATTCAGTCTTTAAACCAATATTATAAGTGATAGTATAAATGTAATTATTATTGACTAAATAAGAATTTAATTTATCTGGACTCTGAATGCCTGACCAATTACCAATTAAAATTTCTTCTAATTCATTTTCACTCACGTTTGGATTTTGGGTTAAATACCATTCTTTAGCAGTCAGAAAACCACCATAATTTTCTTGAACAATAACTTGAATAAATTCACCCGTACTAGATTTAAATCTGACTCGATCTGGATTAGATTCACTGCCTTCAATCATCCAAAAAGAAGGATAATAAATTGTATAACCATAGTCTGGGTTAGAAAAATTATTAATTAGACCTGAATCACCTAGTTTTCTTCCTGGAGAACTAGGGTCATAAAAATTTTTAATTTCTTCACCATCTTTATAACCATCACTGTCTGTATCATCTTTTAAGGGGTTAGCTGCCCAAACACCTTCTTCAACATCAGTTAGTAAATCTGAATCACTATCGGGGCCTGGCATTAAACCTTGATTTTCAGACTCCTCTTCTTCCTCTTCATCTTCTTCGACTGGACCAAAAAGGCAAATATAATCTGGGCATTGATTATAATCTCCATCCGAAACTCCGTACCTTAAACAGCGATCTTCTAGATGACAATCTGGCTCAAGAATATTACACTGGGCAGGTAAACAGGCACCGCAGTTGTCTGCTGAACAAATTTCCTGCGGTTCTGGTTCAGGTTCTGGTTCAGATTCTGGTTCAGCTACATTGTTTTCTAAAAACGCCGGGGTGGTTGAATCTAAATTCGGGTTTGGAGCTGGAGTTTGAATTGTTTTAATTAAAAACCAACCACCCAAACCTAAAAGGCAGAGTACTATAACCCCCACAATAACACCAATAATTATACTTTTTTTAAATCCTGAACCTGAAGCTGGTTGAGTGCGGGCACCAGGAAGAGCACTAGTTCTTTTTGCACCACGATTACTTAAAAATTTATTCGGCATAGCATGCACTTTTACATTTTGAGTATTAAATGTTGGGGTTGGTTGTGTTGGATTTGCTGATGGTGAGGTTACTGCAGTTTTTGATTGAACTTCAATTTTTGGCGCAGGTTCAGAATTTATATTTTTTTTGTCTTCTGGTTTAAAATCGAACATGGGAATTTAATATTATTTATATTATAAAAAATTAAAATTTTATTTTTGCTCCACCACTTCTTAATGGATCATAACCATTCTGTATTTCTTCTCCATCATTATAACCATCATCATCTGTATCAAATAGAATTGGATTCGTAGCATAGATTTCTAGTTCTTCAAAATCACTTAAACCATCTTTGTCTGTGTCAAACTCATTCGGATTAGTGCCTAAATTATATTCCTCTTCATCAGTTAAGCCATCGTTATCACTGTCTACTTGATTGAGAATTGGGGAGACCTCATTGTCAGTGGAAACATCTGGTACAATATCTACTTCTGATTCCTCTTCTTCATCTTGTGGCTGATTTAATATATCTAATAAATCATCTAAGCCTGAACTATTTTCATTTTCAGGTAAAGTATTTTCTATGTTTGAATCTGAGGTTGGACTAGCTATGAAATATTTGTAAGCGAACCAGCCGGCCAAACCTAAAATTGCGATAGCAAAAATAATAATTATAACTATAAAAATTTTATTTTTAGGCTTAGATTGGTATGTGCTTGAAAGGGGCGGCACGGGAGGATTTTCACTTAATTCTTCGGTTGGCTTGGGAGTTAGGGGTGGCGCAGCTGATGGTGCTTGCATACTTGGCACCTTAGGAGGAGTGTTTAATTTTGTTTCTGGACTGGATGGAGGACTTTCTCCAGATTGAGGCATTACTGAATTGCCTTCGGTTTCAGCTAATATATCTTCAACTGGTCCTTTATTTCCGGCTAATTTTTTTTCGGCTAAAGATATGGATCCGTTCGTCTTTTTAAAAGGAAAGTCTTTATTCTTATTTAAATCATCTAAATTAAAACTGGGTGGTTTTTGAGTATCTGCTCCTGGCCCAGAAGAAGATGATGAATTAAGGTTTTTGTTCTCAAACATAAGTTTAAAAAATTAAAAATATAAAAAATATATAAAAAATAATAATTTTTATGGGTTTATACTAAAATCTCGGCACATATTATTTGAACTCCAACCGCCAGTGCCCTCATATTCCATATTAGCATATAATGAATAGGTTGTCCCGTCGGTTGAAAGATATTGATAAATATGCGAACCATTTGGACACTCAAAATATTTATTGGTTTCATCCCAATAAGTTGACGGATCATAAATTAATTCAACATTAACGCATTTACCTTCATAACATTGTGGGTAGTTCCCATTTAAATCACAACCTAAACTATCTGAACAACTACAACTTTGATCTGTGCACCAGTCTGATGTACAATCTGAATTTTGGTTACAGGGTTGTTTATAAATGGCAAATTCATTAAGTGGATCTAGGGGTAAATTTGTGCCTAATTCAGTAACTAATGTCTGACCCCAGGAAACCGGCCAGCGACTAGTTGAATGTCCAACCTTAAAAGATCCAGCGGATAAATTTGGATAATAATTATTAAGTGTATAATAATTAGAAAGAACCTTCTTAAGTCCGCTTAAATCACCTAATCTTTTAACATCACGGATTAATTTAGTTTTATTAGCATCACAAAATTCCCCTATCGGACAATCAGTATCTTTTTCACAAAGTGTCTGACTAACTGAACAGACTTTATTATCTGAAATAGAATTAGTATTGAATTTTAGATTATCTATTATTGAATTGAAAATCTCAATAGTTTGTGAAGATGCGTTTTCGTTATAAGAAAATAAATAAATATTAGTGTATATTTGACCGCTACTTAAATTGGCTGCAGAAACATAAACAGAAGGCCCATCCTGAATGGCTTCATAACCATCTACATTTAAAGTTTGCGGTGAACCTGGATTTTCAAACTGGCGTGAAGCATACCATGCGGAAGGAGATAGGTGGTCTAGATTGCTAAAAATTTGAATACCAATTATGTCAGTTGAGGAATCATCACGGGAGAAAAAATAATCCTTAAGCAAACCTTGTTCTGGATTTAAGCGATTGGCTGGCGGTGTTGAAAGACCTGGCAGATCATCATCATCTACAGGACAAGTGCCATCCGGACAATCTCCACTACTAGTACAAACTGAGCCAGCATTACTGCCACCACTACAAGTGCGTTCTAAACCACGGTCGCGGCAATAATAAAAGGAAAAATGAGCATATTGACTAGGATCTATATATGGAAAACCGTCGGCTAAAGCTGGCCATGGATTAAGACACATAAAATTAGTAATATGAGCATAACCGGAATATTTGTTACCTGATGTTGAGTTAATGGTGTCAGTGGTAATTTCGGCTGTAGTAATTAAAGTAGCTTCACCATTAACATTATGAGCAGTTACAATTTCAGAATCATAGACCGAATTAGTAATTTCAATAATATTATTTGGATCTGTATTCTCGTCACTCCACTCCCAAGTCCAATTATAAACCCCGGGGACTGAATTAATAAGTTGGTTACTATAACTATATGGTTGAGCAACAAAAACCTTATCGGCATCTTCCAAAGTATCAAAAGTGGCCGGGTTATTTACATTATCATCACTTGGATCATCTTGGCTGGTAGTAAAAGTCCACTTGCTAGGTAAAATTTTAATAAAATTTATAGTACATAGATTGGCATCTGCAGCCATTCTAAATTGCCAATCATCATAATCATCAAGCATAATACTTTTTTGGCGGCTTTTAATACCTGAGTCTCCACCGGTTAGTTTAAGATGGTATATTTCGCCGGCAGTTAATAAACTGCTGGGATAAATTCTTAACAAACTACAGCCCTCAGTGTTAGTGCATGCAATGCATGAGTCACAGACCCGGTCCCCATGAGCCAGATGATTAATATTCCAAACCATTTCAACTGGGTCTGAATTTGAATCAATCATTTCTAAATTATTATTAAAAGAGCTCTTGTCCATAATTTGATTGAATAAAGCGTAAGGAACTAAATTTGTGCAGCCTTGATTATCTCCGTGTGGCGAAGATTCTAAAATGGCTACGTTTAAGGCTGGCTTATAACATAAACAGTTTTCTGGATTACAGCGTGGAAATTCTGGATCTATACATAAATCATCTGAAGGATTATTACACATTATTCCTCCAACTGGATTACTTTCACAGGGTTGACCATTGGTTTGAAAATCAACAGTTAATAAGCCTGTGCCTTCAGATCCAGAGTCTAATTCCTTTGCTGTAATATTAGTTTGTCCTTCTCCAGTGACTGTGGCAATATTACTTGAATTATTGCCTGTGCAAATATTATTATCACAGGTACCCGAACTACACTGATTATCTTGATCACAAGTTTCACCCGCACCTAATAAAACTGTGGCCACATCTGTCACATTAGAAAACCAACCCCAATTAAATAATGATGAATTCAAAGGCGTCCCACTACAATTATCTAAACCTCGACCTAAAGCAATAGCCCGATAATTTTGAGTATCTCCTAATTCATAAAGACTGGCTTCTAGAGGAGAAACTTCAACTGAATCTAATTCACAGGCTTCATTTTTAGTACCAAAAATCCAAGAAAATGCATCATCTGTCTGATCACCGTCGCTGTCATAATTTAAGCCAGCCAGATTATAATCTGTTTCACTCTTAATAGTGTCTTTAAAAATGACTCGATAATAAACATTGCCATTTAAATTGCCATTTGGATCAATATCTACACGATAAAAATTATTACCAGGAGTATAATTTATACTGGCTGTGGTAGCTATATCACTGCCTGCAAATCCATTTGACTCACAATTACTGTCACTACATTCAAAAATATCTATGTTAGAATCATTTAGTGTATTTAAATTCATGGGCATATTAAATTCAGCACCAATAGAAGTATTAAGGCAGGCATTATTACAATTACGTGGCCACCAGGCACGAAGTCGAGGATTATTGGTATCTTTACAAAAACAATCTGTATCACAAAATTGATAAAGAGAGCACATCTCTTGATTCACAATACAAGAATCACTACTGGAACTACATGGGTCGGCAGTTGGCCCGGCCTCACAAATACAACTAATATCATTACAAACTAAATCAGTGGCGCACATTGTATCATTGGCCATACACATTAGCTCGTTGCTCGAACATGGATCTCCTGGACCGCAATCAATATTAAAGTAAATCGGATTACTAGTGCCTACTGAATTACTAACTACCACATCTCCATCTTGTGAATAATCTGGCACATGGGTTGAGATACTAACATCATCCCAATTATTAATAATTGCTGTTCTGTTTGAAGTAAAAGTTATAGCGGGTGTATCACCAGTTAGACCAGAATCAAAACGGATGCCACGGGCAGTAATTGAATTCCCATGACAACCCGAATTTGGGCTTAAACTAAATAAACATGGGCCTTGAGCCGGGTCGCCTGAAGTTAAATGAAAATCATATTCATTACTTGTCAGAGGTCCAATCGGGGCTGGATGACTAACTCTAACCTGAATCGGATAATTCTGGTCAGGGATCAGGTTTGAAGGTGATGGAATAGTAGTGGCAATTTGATTGTCTGACCAAGCAGATGAATCTATGCTTAAGCTTTGCCCATTAAATAAAAGCCGGTCACCAGAATTTTGTCCATCATCCTCAGGGTCAAAATAACGACCAAAAACAGTTATGCAGGTACCGTCTGGCCCATGGTCGGGACTAACTCGGGTAATAACCGGCGCATTAGCGCAATCTTCCGGAGTTGTAACTGTAAAATGCCAATCACCTAGAGACGGGTTCTGAGCTGGAGGAACATCCCCATAATTTAGATAATCATTATTTGAATTAATAACTAAATTTGTGTTCACACCAACTGAATATTCTGTATTGGTTTGTAAACTGGCTGAGGTGGATACAAATTCATACCTTTTACACCGATCATTTGGATTAATGTCTGGCTCACCATCATAATTATCTATCACTTCTAAACTACGGCCTGGAACACCGGGTACTAGATTACCAGCTATGACATAACCGCCACCAGTGTTTTCAACTTGGCAGCTAGAATTAGCTGGATTATACATAGATGTATTAAAAACTATGAAAATACTAGTGTCAGGGCAAGCATTCTCATATCCATTAGCTGGGTAAATTGTGCGCACACCTGGGGCAGTATCATTAGTTTGAAAACGCCAAACTTTTTCACCTTCCATGGGATTATTGCATAAATCTTCAATATTTTGAACTCGGATCTCATACCATTCAAAAGCTTCTAAATTAAGGTTATAAATTTCAAAACCATTGCCGGATGTGTTCATAATAATTTCATAATCGCTCGGATTAGAAGCACCATCAACACCAAGGACTCTAATGTTGGCTAAATTAACTGACCAGGGCGCGATAGCTTCATCAAAACGAACGGATAAAATCGGCATTAAATTAACATTGGTATCTGGATAATTTGGATCACCAGAATTAATTGGATAAGTACTGGTAATACTCGGGGGGACATCATCTAAGGTGGTGCCAGTCTGAAAAGTCCAGTGATATTCTGTGTTTGCATCAATACACCCATCAATTACATCTAAACCAGTACCACAGGCATTATATGGATCAATTTCTAATCCACTTGTATCTTTTAAAGTTTTAGGGATAATTATCCGATAATAATTATTGGCTGTAAATAGATCTGAATGAGTGAAATTGATCGTCTTACTTGAAATTGTCCATTCATTACCCTGGCCGTTTGGTGAACTGCCAGAATACATTGAAGTTAAATCAACTGGGTTAGTACAATCTTCATCATTACCACAATCTTGAATCTTAAGAGTAGGCGGGCTACTTTCTGCGGCTGAACGGACAGTGGTATCATCTATTTGGTGATTAAAATTAATCACTACACCACTGCACAAATGAACGTCCTCGTCATAATAGGGCGGATTATCACAACTAGTAGTAAATGCGG
>Ga0272441_10011085_pt1 | contig 13468 bp, 6 predicted proteins | sample SSMProp6N_FD_193582 | JGI IMG/M metagenome (GOLD analysis project Ga0272441, IMG submission 193582) | Marine sediment archaeal communities from Little Sippewissett salt marsh, Falmouth, MA, United States - SSM-Prop-6N | ecosystem: Environmental > Aquatic > Marine > Wetlands > Sediment ... | reverse complement strand
CCTGGGATCGCAACGGCTTTTGCCCTTCACCGTTTACCAGTATGGAGTTGACGGATTTGGTTTCCCACATCCAGTTCTTGTGATGGTTACTGCCGTAGCTGTCACGCCGGCCGGTACGAATTAGAAGCGGCTCTGAGTAGGCATACAGGACAAAAGAGTTTTGGGAATCGTAGCCGTGACTATGGCCGCCGAATGGGCTGCTTTTGAACTCGATGAAAATGTCATTTTTCGCGTCAGTGAGGTCGGTGTGAAGCATGGCCAGCCCGGTACCCCAAAAGACCCTGGAATCAGGCAGGTCTGCGGGATCTTTAGCTTCAATTTTGGGAAGCGTCCCGCGGACAAAATCCACATAGGTTTTACCTGCGCCTTTGCCGCCGTGCGCTTCTACGTACCACTGCCAGTATGGGTTCTGCGCCTGGACTGAAAATATGCTCATAAGACTTACGTTACCGTCGGATTTCAGATGCCCGGTCAGATCGCCAAATCCTCCCCGTTTGGCTCCCGGCGTTTGGAGATACATGGGATAGTAGCCCACCTTGCTGAAGTATGGCTTCTCATAGGCGTCGATGTCCATGGACGCGCGCATAATGTCTGCCCACCATAGAAAGCGACCGATATAGCTCCGCCAGTATCCCAACCCCTCGTGCCATCCACCGTCGTCGTCGCTCCAGACAGGATAGGCATTGTAAAAGATGTTCATGGCGTACCAAAGCCATTCATGAGTACCTTCGATCTCGTCGAAGAACGCTATGGCTATTTCTCCCATGAAATGCCAGGCCCGGTTTGCGTGGCTTCCGTATGGACGCCACAGGTGGCGTGGATAGAGATGGTTGTACATCTCCTCTCCGCGGATTTTCATAACAGCGCGGCACTTCTCCTTTTCCTCTTCCGTCAGCATATCATTGAGAAAAGTGTACGTTCGGGCAAAGTAGTAGTTGTAGGGCATACCGGCTTCATCGTTGTAGCGATATCCGGTTGCACCTTTAGGATCCCATTGAGCGGCCGCCATCAGAAGATCCCTGGCCAACTCCCCATATTTTTGATTACCGTCCAGAAGCCGGGTAAACGCGAGGGTTGCCGCGCTGTTCAGCACTTTTGTGGTATAGCGTCGATTTCCCCACCAGATCTCGCGCCAGGGATCGCTTCCGCGCACCGTATCTTCCGGATATTTTCGGGGTTCCTTGGTAGGCGGCGGATCGGCCATTATCTTTTCACACTCTTTTACCAGAGCTTCGTATACAGGTTTGAGTTCTCCCTGGGCCATCTCGCGCAGTCGGGGAATATCCTCCGGACGGATAAACAGCCGGGGGTGTTCTTGGGGTATACGGCTAAAGAGCTCCTCCTGCTCAGGCATAGGGAAAGTCTGAGCATCTTCGGGTATTACGAATTGCCTGACCATACTCCACGATGACTGCTGACCATCTTCGGTGATGTAGGCAAACCGCCAATACCAGTCTCCGCTTTCAAATGTACGCGGCGGACAATGGGAAAACAGCTTCAGATCCCTTGCCTCGTAATCTATCTCATTGAAATCCGAGTCGCGGGAAGCCTGAAAAATGTATTGCACAGCTTCCTCTTGCGGCCGCCATACAAACCCCGGTGGATTGACTCTGGTACTTTCCCTATCTGTGGGACGAAATCCCCATTCGCCAGCTTTGGCAGACCGATCATCCACTTCCAGTTCGCCACGAGCATTGGAACTGAATACTGCCAATCCTAACATTCCTGCTAACAGAACTAACCCAATTTCCTGATACACGCTTCGCCTCCATTGGTAAAGATGACGTAAAGTAGTGACAACTTAATTGATAACAATACCATTTCCGTAGCGTCACCCTCTGCGGTGACATTGTGGCGGGACGGAGCCCGCCTCTACAAGGTAATCCCCCACGTATTGACACAGATTTCCACAGGAGTCTATGGAATCCTATGTGCTTTAGCTTTATCTACCGCTATCAGACCATCCCTCGAGGGATTCGATCCTCATCTTATAGTTCATCCATTCTTTCGCCCAGCTAACCTCGTTGGCCGTGGAGCTATCCGGCGGTGTCATTTTCTCGGCTTCTTTTATGTGATAGAAAGCCCGTCGATACGCCCACGGAAGACCTGACGTGGAAGTAATGTTGGCATAGTATCGCGCCATACCCAGATGTCCTTCGGGTGAGGGCATGGTCATCAGGGATTCCCTGAACAAAAGGCTTGCGAAATGCTTCATCCCCATGTTGTAGTATAGATTCCCCAGATCCACAAATGCCTGGGCGATGAACTGCGGGGCAGCAGCGGCTGTATCAGTGTGGGAGTAATTATATATAACGTCCTGCCATGCCTCGAAGGCCTTTCTATAAGCAATCGGCAGGATGTCTGTCGTTCTCATTTTCTTGATGCCTGGATGCTTGTTCACGATCCTTCTTACCTGTGCATAGGCAAGTTCGTAACTGTCTCCCTTCTTACCCGCCGGCCAGTGGACACCACCCAGACGGAACATCTCAAGACCAGTCAGTTGAGGGTATTTTTCGTAGGTTTCTATCAGTTGTATATAAGCTAATTGCTCTTCTGAAAAATTCCTGGAAGGTACCTGTTCTGTTGCAATGCTCCAATAACAGTCGCCGACCTTCCAGAGAGCGTTATCAGCCAACTCGCTTTTGGGCCATTGATCCACTACCTTCTGGAATTCAGTCCTGGCCTGTTCATAGTCGTTGAACACCGTGAGGTATATATTGCCAATATCATACTGAGCATTATCCTTGTCCGAATCAGCTCCCTCTCTAATAATACGGAGGTTCTCTTCCATATCCCCTACGGCATTCATCCTATCCTGCGCTACGATGGCTGCCTGGGTGCTAAAACGCGGGTATTTCAGAAGTAGCCTTTCATAGGCCTCAATTGCCTCATCGTTCTTTTGCTGTGCAAAATATACGTCTCCAATTCTCAAGAGTGCCTGATCTGCTGTGTCTCCCTGGGGATAGGTATCTGCTATTTCCTGGTATGAAGCGATAGCTTTTTCGTAATCCCCCTGTTGATAGTACCCATTTGCTATCTGAAGTTTTGCATTATCGGCGTTGTTGCTTTCGGGATATTTTCTCACGTACTCCTCGAATTGGCCGCCGGCTTCATCGTAAAATTCTGCCTCATGCAACTGGCTGGCCTTAGAGTAAAGCATGTCCGCTTCCTGCTGTGGAGTCATATTCCCTCTGGGGCCAGCACAGGCAGCGAGTATAGATAAGATAAAAACGGGAAATATCCTGAATCTGAATATCATATTAATCCCCCTCTCAACATGAATGGTAGCACCACACTTAAACGTGGAGTATGTAAAAGTTGATGAATTGGCGTCAGTTTCAAACACAAACAGACAAAGGCACATTGAGGGCTGTCATGCAACTAAAGCTGCTTGCAGTTTGAGTTTATCGAATTCTTGTCATAGTATGTCATGACAGAATCAAAGACGAAAACATGCCCAATTCAGCTATGAATTCTATGACCACGGTTAAATGCAGAGCTACCACATGAATGAAAACCATGCAAAATACTGCATTATAGATAATTCCTTACACACCTAAATATATCACCAAACTATACGACTGTCAAGGTAGTTCAATCACCCCATTCTCCATGCCTGATGCAAGCTCTCCATTGTATCCGTGAACTATGGGTCTTATCAGGGAAAGCAATTTCTGCTAAAGCTTTTTGTTTGACTAACCGATAATTACAACAGATAGTTTGAGATACTGATTCCTGAGATTATATAATTGAAATGTTGACAATAATTCCAAAGATCGTCGTTGAACATCCTGGCCGCAGTTTTTTGGTCAAGATAGGATATAAGTATTAGAGCAAGCATAGCTTTGTATAAAGATGGGGAGCAAAGATGAGCTATACCAAGTCTATAGCGTTCGTATTTTCATGCTTTAGCCTTCTGACGGCAATATCCATCTCCGACGGAGCGGACAATTCAGGGCTTCCGAAACGGGAACTGCTGCTCTTCCAGGAGATAGCAGTTACGGCTGTGCGCCGGGAGAAGGACACATTTGAGACACCTAGAGCCATATCTGTGGCCACAAGAGAGGAGATCGCGCGGCGAAGCCCATTGAGCACTGTTAATCTCCTGCAGGAAGAAGCCGGCGTACAGGTTCAGAAGACAACCTATGGCCAGGGATCGCCTATCATCAGGGGATTGATCGGGTATCACACGCTGCTCCTGATAGATGGGGTGCGGCTGAACAATTCCACATTCCGTTCAGGCCCTAATCAGTATATGGCGACGGTAGATACGGGGCAGATAGAAAAGATAGAGGTAGTGCGCGGCCCAGGATCGGTGCTCTATGGAAGTTCAGCTATGGGCGGGGTGATAAACACCATTACCAAAACACCTGTGATACTCCCCAGTGGGTTCTCCATAAGTCCGCATCTCTCAACCCGGTTCTCCAGCGCGGACAGCGGGAAGGTAGCGCGCCTGGGATTCAGTGGGGGATATGAGAATCTGAGCTTCATCATCGGTGGTTCCTACAAGGACGTAGGCGATCTACAGCCGGGGAAGGGATATGACATTCAGTTGGATAACAGGAAATTCCTGTTGACCAGTGAGGATGATCCGGAGATACCAGAAGGAGCATGGCTGGTGGATAAGGAGTCACCCACAGGCTGGAAGGAAAGGGATGGCGATCTGAAAGTCAGCTACAGGATTTCTGATACACAGGATGTAAAGCTGGCCTATCAGATGGTTAGGCAGCAGGATATCCCGCGATACGACAAGCTGGCAACCGGCGAATATGATGAATACTTTTTTGACCCACAGAACCGGGATCTGGTGTATGCTAACTACACCGCGAGGAAGATAAATCCCTTTGTCGATGTTCTGCAAACAACGGCGTCGTATCACAGGCAGGAGGAAGGCCGTAGGCAGCAGAAAGCAGGAAGTTCCTCTCTGTCAGAGACCAATGATGTAATAGATACAATGGGGCTATCTCTTCAACTAACCTCTCCCCTGGGCAACAGACAAAAGCTGATTTATGGAGGGGAGTTCTATCATGACGCGGTTTCCAGCGAGAAGGTCAGCACAGATCTGGATACCTGCGAGGAGAAAACAACAGCTTGGGGACGTTTCCCCGACGGATCGACCTTCTGGGACGTGAACGCTTACGTTCAGGATGAAATCAGTATTCTGGACAATCTGGAAGTGACCATAGCTGGCAGATATACACGTTTCAGCACACAAGCCGACCTGAGCCTAAAGGATCCCGCCTTTGAGGAGTTCGAGTCCTCCGGCAAAGCGCTGACAGGAAGCCTCGGACTGGTCTATGGTATTACGAAGAACCTGAATCTCGTATTCAACGCGGGACAGGCATTTAGAGCACCGAGCCTTAATGATACCACCGCTGTAGAGGTGACCAACGAGGGAATAGACGCTCCCAGTCCTGATCTAAAACCGGAGAAAGGCGTCGGCATTGACGTGGGTCTCAAAGCCAGATTCAGGAACTTCTCAGGCTTTATAACCTACTACTACAACAGGATCGAGGGGCTGATAGTGCGAGTCCCGGTGGACGCGGTTTATAAAGGCAAGGAGATGCCAAAACTCTGCAAGGATTTGCAGGATACTCATGAAGGTATGGTTGTCTTTGTGAAAGACAATATACAGAAAGCAAATATACAGGGCATAGAACTGGATCTTATGGGAGCAATTCCCTTCCTGCCGGGAGTATCTGCATTTGGCAATCTGACGTATACTCATGGATATGACGCATATGGCAACCAACCCATACGTCGGGAACAGCCCCTCAACGGGCTACTTGGTGTCCGTTGGGATAATGGAGCAGGCGGCCCCTGGATAGAGTTCTACAGCCGGTATGCTGATAAACAGGATCGGCTTTCCAGTGGCGACAGGCGAGATCCCCGGATACCAGGCATGACACCGGATACTGAAGTTGACGATCCCAGAGCGTATACGCCGGGATGGTTCACCCTCAATATGAGGACAGGCATAAACATAAGCAACTGGCCCTCGCTTACACTGGGCGTGGAGAATATCATCAACAAGAGATACAGAGAGCACGGTTCAGGAATTGATGGTCCGGGCATTAACTTTGCTGCGAGTGTAGACCACAGATTTTAGGAGGTTAGGAGGTAATGGCAGTTTACAAAGATGCGCTTCCCCAAACAAACTGGAAGCGTACTCTACTTGCAGCATTAGCTTTCAGTATTATTCTTACACTGCCGTATCCCTCATTTGGCGACATCCGGCTTCCGATAATGCTAAGTCAGGACAGCGATATACATAGATCGGTTTTGGAATCTTTCACCAAGGAACTGGATGGGTCCAAACAGATAGTAACGGTCAAATACGATCTTGATGGTCAATTCGAGAAAGGGCTTAAGATCGCCCGAAAGATTCGCACGTTCAACCCGGATATGGTTCTGGCGATCGGCACGACAGCGGCCCTGGCCGCGAAAAAAGAGATTAAGGATGTACCCATAGTGTTTTGCTTGGTGCTGAATCCGGTATCCAGCGGACTGGTGGAGAGCATGGAGTCACCGGATGGCAACATAACCGGCGCGTCGTTAGACATTCCGTTGATCACACAATATAAATATGCCAAGCTGTTGATCCCCGACCTGAAGAATATCGGGGTGATATATAATCCTGAAGAAACCGGAAAGCTGGTTCAGAATGCTGCTGAAGTAGCTAAACAAGATGACCTGTTACTCACTGCAAGAGCTATTTACTCCGAACGCGAAGTCTCTGAGGCTCTGTGGGATTTGGTGAATAAGATCGATGCTCTGTGGTCAGTAGCTGATGGAACAGTGTTCGGCCCGCAATCGACTCAATACATATTGCTCAATACTCTGAGGACGGGAACTCCGTTTATAGGTCTTTCGCCTTCTTTTGTGAAGGCCGGTGCGCTCATGGCTCTGTCGTGCGACTATTATGATATTGGGAAGCAGGCAGCCGGGATTGCCAACAGGATACTAAACGGCGAGAGTCCGGAAGATATACCCATTTCTGTTCCTCGCAAGGTGTCATTTCATATAAACCTGAAGACAGCAGATCACATAGGACTGCAAGTCTCCCAAGATGTGATCAAGCTGGCAGATGAAGTTATCAGATGAGGGAGAATCCAGTGGTATTCAGAAAACCAGGATTCGGTTTGGTAGCAAAGTTCAGCTTTCTCGTATCTCTGCCCATACTCATAGCGTCATTGGCGCTGGGCTACGGCCTTGTAAAATTCGTCGAGAAGACCATGAGGATAGGAATGAGGGAAAGAGGGAAAGGAATAGCCAGATTGGTTTCATCTGCTGCCGAATATGGTATCCTGGTTGGAAACCGTGAGATTCTCAACAACGTTTTAAGAAATATGCTTAAGGGCGAGGATGTGCTTTATGTATCCATACGAAACATATCCGAGGAAACCTTGTATAGCTATGGCGAAGTAGTGGAGGGCATACCTACCAGTGTTATGTCAGACCGTCCGTTTATACATGAGCAAGGGACAGAATTCAACTTCCGCATAGCTGAAACGGAGCTTCTGGTTGATGTTACGTGCGATGTTCTAACCGTTCGGGAACGGAGAAGCCGCGAGGACATAGGACTGCTACAGCCAGACACAAATCCTGCCCAGAGATCGGGCAAGACGGAGAAGATCGGTACACTGCGGATCGGTCTTTCTAAGGCGGCTATGATGAAATATCTGCGTAGTGCGAAGCTGGCTACTGCTGGCCTGGCCGCTATCATTACTACCTTGGTGATTCTGGCGACAGTTATGCTTGTCAGAACAATGATAAAGCCCATCAAAAGGCTAGCGAAAGCGGCCGGAGAGGTGTCCCAGGGTAACTTCGACCATCCGGTAGAGGTTAAGTCTCAGGACGAAATCGGTTTTCTGGCGGATTCATTCAACAAGATGATGACTGATCTCAAGGAATCCAGCGGCAAATTACAGTATCGGCTGGAGATTGAAAGACTCGTGGCTACCATGTCAACGGACTTTATTAACCTCCCGCTTGATGAGATCGACGACGGTATAAACCGTGCATTGCAGGCTATCGGAGAGTTTACTAGCGTTAACCGCAGCTATATTTTCCTTATCTCCCGCGATGGGAAGCGAATGGATAACGCATATGAGTGGTGTGCTGAAGGAGTTGGTCCCCGGATCGACAAACTGAGAGATATACCTGCTGAGGCCATACCGTGGTGGACAAACCGACACAACAGGTTCGAGCTTATACATATTCCACGAATTGCTGATCTTCCTTCCGAAGCAAATGCTGAGAATGGGATCACGCTATCCCAAGACACCGGATCGACTGTAATGGTTCCCATGATCCATGGCGGAACAATCGTCGGGTTTCTCGGGTTCGATTCGACGGAGTCAGAAAATACATGGATGGAAGAGGATACGGCTCTGGTCAGAATGGTGGGAGAGATCTTTGTGAATGCGCTGGAACGTATGCGTTCAGAGGAGATGCTGCAAAATCGGCTTGAAATAGAGGAGCGCATTACCAAAGAACTGGAGGCGAAAACAGAGGAACTCTCCAAAAGCAACACGGAACTCAATTCTTTTGTATATACGGTTTCGCACGATCTGAAGGCTCCTGTAGTAAGCCTTCAGGGATTCTCCTCGCTACTGATGAAAGATTGTAAAGACAGTCTGGACGAAATGGGCAGGATGTATATAGATCGCATCCTGAAAAACTCTGAGCGCATGGGTACCCTGATCGAAGATCTCCTGGAATTGTCAAGGATCGGCAGAATGGAAGGACAGGCGGAGCCGGTTAGCATTTCAGATATAGTATCGAACGTGGCTGACGAACTCGCGACACAGTTGGGAGAGAAGGGAACCAAACTGGAAGTGAAAGGTGATATGCCGACTTTGCTGTGCAATCGCACAAGAGTCAGCCAGATATTCGCTAACCTGATAGGCAATGCTAACAAGTTTATGGGGGAGGATAATGAAGCTCCCACTATCGAGGTAGGATGTGAAGATCAGGAGAGTTATTACAGATTCTACGTCAAGGATAATGGCATAGGGATCGATGAGGAGTATCATGAGAAAATCTTTCAGATATTTCAGCGTCTGGACGATATAGACACTGAAGGAACCGGCGTAGGGCTTGCCATTGTCAGGAAGATTGTTGAGAGCTTAGGAGGTAAGATATGGGTTGACTCTGCAAAGGGCCAGGGTACAACCATGTATTTCACAATGCCAAAAACAATGAATGTTGACAATAAAGCCGTTGAAGAGACGGCAAAATGAGATTAGTAGGCATCCTTCCGGCTGAGGATGATACCGACCATATAGCAGATAAATTATATATTCCTGAAAGGATTGAAGATCATGAGAAATATCGCTTTAGCAGTCTCGATGTGCCTGATGCTAACGTTTTTTGCGGTAAATGTATCGACGCAAGTAACAAAACGCGTCTTCATCGTTGCCAGTTATGAGCAGGATCACATCTGCGGAGAACCACAGGAAGAAGGCATTATCAAAGGACTGAGCAAATCCGGATGGTTCGAGGGGATGAACATGGTGGTTAATCGCTATTACATGGACACAAAGCGAAAGAACACTACTCCAGAAGCCATGAAAGAGCAGGCAGCCATCGCCCTGGAGCAAATCAATGCCTTCGAGCCTGATGTTCTGGTAGTGTTGGATGACAACGCTTTTCGTGAGGTTGCTTTGCCGCTGGCAGATAGACTGGACATCCCTGTTGTCTTCTCGGGGATGAATGGTCAGCCAGAGAAGTATAACACCATGAAACACTTCATGGATACCAGAGAAAGACCCGGGAGCAACATTACGGGTGTCTATGAGAAGCTCTATGTGCTTCGCTCCATAAATGTGATGCAAAGTGCTATCCCTGCATTGAAGGGGAAGAAGATCGTCGGGATAACTGACTATTCTCCTACAGGCAATGCCCTGACTGTACAGTTTGAGATAGAGCTAAAAGAGAACCCCCCCGGAATCAGTTGGGAACTCAAGAGAGTTAAGGACTGGGAGGAATATACCAGTTTGATCAAGAAACTCAATAAAGACGATGAAGTCGGGGCCATCTACCCAGTTGCGTTAAGCCTGCAGGTGTCTGAAGCACTTATCTATACGGCACCGGAGATCTTTAAGTGGACGATGGAGAACGGTCGGAAACCTGAGATGGCGCTAAATTACTTCTTTTCAAGAATTGGTTTGCTAGGTGGCGCTGCTGTTGATTTCAAGGCGATGGGACTTCTGGCAGGGAAGAAGGCGGGGCAAATCCTGAATGGCGAAGAAGCTGGTAAATTGTCCATCGAGGACGCGCCAGATTATGCTATCGTCTTTAATCTCAAGAGGGCAGAGAAACTGGGCATTGATATACCAGTGCCTCTTCTTACCGCTGCCGACCATGTTTACAAATAGTATTACGAGTTTTTCACTTACGGGCGAAGTTTCTTAAGTAGAACATGCCGCCGGCTTGTTCTCATGCAATCCGCGAAGTGCCATTTAACAAAGCCGGCGGCTCTTTGCGACGCGATAGCCAAAGCACAAAATGTTCTACTGGCTAACTGAAAAACTCGCAATAGTATCCGATACGCAGACACATTGGCTTCTTAAGCAACACATGACAATTAGCTGCTTATGTAGGGACGCGATCCAGAGATGAATATTAGGTTTCTGACTTCTTTCAGAGGTAAGCTTTACCTGTTGGTGATATACGCCATACTTCTGCCTTTGATCATCTCCAGTCTTCTTCTGGGAAGCATGCTTGATAGACAACTTCGGGAGAGTTTTCAGAATCGCCTGAAGGCAGGTCTTGAGACTTTCTCCCTAATTCTTAAACACAAAGAGAATGCACTCATTCAGGGAGTGTCGGGGATGGCTTCAGATAATACCCTACAGCTAACTTTAGAGTTGGGTATCATTCCACAACTTCGCAAGTATCTTCAGACTAAAAGTGAAGTGCTTGGATTTTCGGCACTCACTGTTACCGACGATACAAAACAGTTGGTAGCATCCACAGGTAGATCCCTCTCGGAATTCTTTGGTAATGGTACATCAGAACTCATTACTGATGGAACCGAAACCCTTATCAGCTATACCAAGCCGACCTACCGAAATGGTAAACTATTGGGTTATGTGATTGGAGCCGTTAGTCTATCAGAAGCCGATTTTTCTGAATATTTGCAGAGGAAGCTAGTCGATAATTTCTGCATTTGGGCAGACGGTGAGATTGTGTTAACCGATCTGGAATCGAATGCTCCACTATCCGAGCGAAAGTATACGACAACCAAAGGTATGCATGAATTCTCATATGGCAAAGCCAATTATAAAATTATGTCAGGGAGTACCAACTATGGTATGCGGGAACTTACCCATGGCATTCTAGCCCCGCTTGCTGAACAGGAGAGGGAATTCTGGACGATGGTGGGCATCATTATTATCGCCATTCTCTCCTTATTTGGGCTAATCCTGATGCTTTTGCGGCGTTTCATGCGTGAATTGGTCGTACCAGTAACTCAGCTAACGAAAGCAGCTTCGAGCATAGAGAAAGGTGAGGAACTCCCTTATCTGGACATTCAGCGCACTGATGAATTCGGTCAACTATCCATGGCTTTTAAGCGAATGGTGGAGAATCTCAAACGTTCGGAACAGGAATTGAGGAACCACAGGGATCACTTAAAAGATTTGGTTGCGGAACGTACCGCAGATTTAAGAAAGACTAATGAAGAATTGAATTCATTTGTGTATACCGTTTCCCACGATTTGAAGGCTCCTGTAGTAAGCCTTCAGGGATTCTCCTCGCTACTGATAAAAGATTGTAAAGACAGTCTGGACGAAATGGGCAGGATGTATATAGATCGCATCCTGAAAAACTCTGAGCGTATGGGTAGCCTGATCGAGGATCTTCTGGAGCTATCGAGAATCGGTAGAATAAAAGGGCAGGAAGAGCCAGTGGATATTTCGTTCATAATATCCGATGTGGTCGACGAGCTTACACCAAGATTGGATGAAATAGGAACCAAACTGGATATAACAGCCGATATGCCAACCCTCCAGTGTGACCGTACAAGGATGATTCAGATATTCGCTAACCTGATAGGCAACGCCAACAAATTCATGGGCGAGGATAATAAGGCTCCCACTATCGAAGTAGGATGCGAAGATCAGGATGGTCAATACAGATTCTACGTCAAGGATAACGGCATAGGAATCGATGAGGAATATCATGAGAAAATCTTTCAGATATTTCAGCGTCTGGACGATATAGATACTGAAGGAACCGGCGTAGGGCTTGCCATTGTCAGGAAGATTGTTGAGAGCTTCGGAGGTAAGATATGGGTTGATTCTGCGAAAGGAAAAGGCACAACTGTCTATTTTACAGTGCCAAAACAACTTGCACTCCCAGTAAGTCCGTAATGATATATTTTGAGACGAGGATGCCTCGTATGGAGTGCCCCAATGTTCCGCATCTAAGAGAGAAACACTAAGGTTAGGGATAAAGAATACAAACCACAAGCGGAGGCGTGAGAGGCAGCCATGCTCGATTCCATAAAGAGTGCAGGAAAATCCTCTGAGGAATCGCCAGGTGTGGTTTTGATAACTCCAACTCGCCTTTTTCAGGAGAAGGGAACTTGAGCCATAGAGTGGAAACAAAATCCGGAGATGAGTTGGGACAACTTGCCGATTCTTTCAATAAAATGACCCAAAACACCCAGAAAACAATCGTCTCAAAAGATTATATGGATAACATTATCGAGAGCATGATCAATTCCCTTATTGTGCTCAGTCCCGATGGCATAGTGAAAATGGTTAATCGGGCAACACTGGCTTTGCTGGGATATGAAGAGGATGAGCTTATTGGAAAGTCAATAGAAACAATTCTTGCAGAAGATGATCCACTCATAGAAACATTGTTAGTTGGCGTAGTAGAAGAGGCGAGTGCCAGAAATGAAGAGAGAACCTATATATCCAGGGATGGCAGAGGGATACCAGTACTCTTCTCAAGCTCGATTATGCGAGATGACTCTGGCAGTATTCAGGGCATAGTGTGTGTTGCGCAGGACATCACGGAACGCAAGAGGGCGAAGGAGGAACTTCTAAGAAGCAAACAACTGCTCCAGAATGTGTTTGAAAGCATCGCCTTTGGAATAATCATAGTTGACAGAGAAAAGACTGTTAAAGACATAAATCCAGCCGCGTTAGAGCTTATTCAACAATGTCGGGAGGACGTTGTAGGAAGCACATGTCATCGATATATCTGTCCCGAAAATGTGGGAAGTTGCCCGGTTCTTGACAAAGGTGACTTGCTGGATAGGAGAGAGACGTTTATCGTAAGAGCCGACGGTCAGAAAGTTCCTATCCTGAAAAGCGTCGTTCCTATTGAAATAGAAGGTGAGGAATGTCTGATAGAGAGCTTTGTAGAGATCACCGAACGCAAGCAGGCGGAAGGAACGCTGGAAAAACAGGCGCGGGAACTGGAATCCGCTTATAGTGAATTGGAGCTT